>OBJA01000568.1_pt1 | contig 30887 bp, 21 predicted proteins | sample 1519751 | NCBI WGS metagenome assembly OBJA01 (sample SAMEA3881238, study PRJEB22517) | soil metagenome | biome: lake sediment; feature: soda lake sediment; material: sediment, water from around vicinity | place: India | collected 2013-12-23 | depth 3 m
AAAAGCGGCCCTTGACACAGGGGTTCCGGCCCTGTCCTGAATAGTTACATATAAAAAAACCTTCCGTCGGAACGAAAGGCCGTAGTCGGAGCAAACAGCTCCGCAGAAACTTAAAGCATTTCGTCCCGGTCGAAATGATCCAGGCGATATGAGCAAGCCAGCACCCCTATAAATAACTCCGGCACATGTTCCGGGTCAAAGGGCTACGGTAATCAACAACACTGTTATTTTAAATCAACTGCTGTTCAAATTCAGCAGGTATCTGAAAAAACAGTAAAAAACGCACTGGGTATAACACAGTGTTGGAAAAACTGTCCAGAAACTTTTCCCATTCAACAATGGCCAAAGTGCCACTCTGATCCATCGGCACTGTGGTACATCGGGGTGTTCTGCGTTGTCAGTTGATACTGACAACGCAGAATCTTGCAAGATCTACGGATTAGCCAACGCCTCAAGGCTATGTAAGAGAACGGAAAAAGGATGGAAGTTACGAGGTTCTTCAACCAGAAGTGATTGCCGGGCACTATCAAGTAAGCGAACCTTGGCGCGCCGCTGGCTGAAATAGGCCTCAGGGCGCTGTGCCGATTCAAGCGCGACCTGACGTACCAGCTTGACGTTAACTGCGTGCAGGGCGCTTACCAGTGTTTCACGAGCCTGACGGTCCCAACTGTCACGTACCGGCACCTTGGCCAGTTGTGTGAGCAATTCGGCGATGTTGATTTGTTCATCGACCACCACCTTGATCCGTGCCAGGGTTTCCAGATCCTGTCCTGAGCTGTCAACCATGCAAAGAAGAGGAAGAAAGTCGACAAGGCTGTCAAGGACAGAAAACCTGTAAGCTGTTTCTGGATTCAGCCCTTCATTCTGCAAGGTACTTTTGTCCTGACGGCATTCCTGCCAAACCGCTGCAGGGAGAATCTTGGGCAGCAAGGCCGCATAGGTCTGGAGCTGAGTACTTATCCGCTCCAGATCAGCAGTTGTTGAAGGAATTGTCATGTTGTTGCCAAGGGCGTCTACACAAAATGTTGCAAGAAGACTTTCAAGTTTTAATAACAGCCTGTATTGCCGTTGCGCCGGCATCTTGTTATCAAGGGCAAAGACTGCACGGCGCAAATCCGGACCGTTCAAAAGGCTGTCAAAGATCAGATAGGCGTTGGCAACGGTAACTTGAGATCGTCCGGTCAGTCGACTCGCTCTTTGTAAAAAAGCACTACCGGCCTGGTCTATTACCCGATTTGTCAACATGGTCGCAGTAATTTCGCGTGCCAGTGGATGCAGGGGAAGATGCTCACTAAAACGCTTGCGGATCTCCTTGGGAAAATAATCATAGAGCAATTGATCGACAACCTTGTTGTTCGGCAGATCAGCTTCAAGCAATCCACGATACAGGAACATTTTACTGTAAGCCAACAAGACAGCCAACTCGGGACGAGTCAGGCGATTCGGCTGGCGCAGGAGGACCTCTTTACGGCTCGGCAACCCCTCACCACGTCTATCCAGAAGCCCGGCACGACTCAAGCGATCAATCAGCTCAAGATGAGGCTCGACATCCTTTTGAATACGCAATTCGTCAAGGGATATAGACAGGGTCTGAGTGTAATTGTTTGACAGAACATCCTGGCAAACGGCTTCCTCAATCTTTGCCAGCAGGCCATATCCCTCCTTGAGAGATTTGACCTCTCCCTTCTGGCGTAATAACCGTAGCAGGATTTTGAGATTTACCTCATGGTCGGAACTGTCGACTCCGCCGGAGTTGTCAATGGAATCCGTATTGATTCTGCCTCCATTCAAGGCAAATTCTATCCGACCGGCCTGCGTCAATCCAAGATTGCCGCCCTCACCGATTACCTTGGCCCTCACTTCACATGCATCTGCACGTAAGGCATCATTGGCCCGATCTCCGGCCTCTTCATGGCTCTGAGTGGAGGCCTTGATGTAGGTACCGATTCCGCCGTTCCAAAGAAGATCAGCTTGAGCGGTCAGCAGCAATTTGATCAGACCTGTAGGGTCAATACTCTTAAAACGGACTCCAAGCCACTTCGCCACCTGGGGTGATAAAGGTATTTCTTTGAGTTGACGAGAAAAGACCCCGCCCCCATCAGATATCAGCTCGGTATTGTAATCCTCCCAGGTTGAGCGGGGCAGACCAAACAATCGCCAGCGCTCCTGCCAGGACGCTTCCGGGTCAGGATCGGGATCGAGAAAAATATGTCGATGATCGAAGGCCGCCAACAGCCTGATTTTTTTCGACAGCAACATGCCGTTGCCAAAAACATCACCACTCATGTCGCCAATGCCGACAACGGTAAAGGGCTCAGACTGGATGTCATGCCCCATCTCCCGGAATGACCGCTTGACACTCTCCCAGGCTCCGCGGGCTGTAATGCCGAGCTTTTTATGGTCATATCCGTGGGAACCACCACTGGCAAAGGCATCACCGAGCCAGAAATTATAGAGTTCACTGACGGCATTTGCCGTATCGGAAAGATGCGCAGTCCCCTTGTCGGCAGCAACGACCAGATAAGGGTCCTGATCGTCGTGGGCAATGACAGCCTCAGGACATACAATTTTGTCGCCGATACGATTGTCGGTTATATCAAGCAGGCCACGCATGAATGTTTGATAAGCCTCTTTGACAATGCGCCCCATCTTGTCACGATCATCACTGGTATCCTTTGTGACAAATCCACCCTTTGACCCTTCAGGGACAATAACCGCATTTTTGGTCATCTGGGCCTTAACCAGACCAAGAACTTCGGTCCTGAAATCATCCGGACGATCTGACCAACGGACACCTCCACGGGCGACCTTGCCTCCGCGCATATGTATTCCTTCCATTCGTGCCGAATGAACGTAGACTTCGTACATCGGTCGCGGGGCCGGCATATCGATAACACCAAGGGAACTGATTTTGAATGAAATGAAGTATTCCTCTTTTTCACAACGTACAAAATAATTGGTTCTGACTGTTGAATCGATCAGATTGAACAGGGTGCGCAGGATTTTATCTTCATTGGGATTACTTACATTTTCTAGTACAGAAACCAGATCCTGACGAATTGGTGAAAGAACCTCCACCTCGCGCACCATCGAGTCTGCCCATGAAGGCTCAGGTTTGAAGCGACCCTCGAAATAGCGATACAAGAGTTGCGTCGCAGCAATATTGTTGACGAGAGTTTCTGCCACCCGTTTTTTTGAGAAAGGACTCCCCAACTGCAGGTAATAATTACGGTAGGCCCGAAAAACATCGATTTGTCGCCATGTCAGGCCGGTAGGCAACAGCAGACGATGCAGATAGTCGTTTTCGACCTCATTGTTATTCAGAGCGCTTAAAGTATCCAGCAGCTGTGCCTTGATCTGCGCCATCGGCAGACTCTTGGTGGTATCGGCGCGCACAGAAAAACTCTTGATGTAGATCGGCTGATCATTGATGACCAGATCGGAATCAACCTGGTGAAGCACGTACAAATCAAGGTTCTGAAGAAACGGCATCAGGTCATTCAGATAGATCCGTTTCAGGCTGTAATACTGTAATCGATAATAATCGCGCTGGTCATGAAAGGGTCCCCAGAGGTCAAAGACATCTTTCTGAAAATGAAGAAGTTTCTCGATATTGCGTAAATCACGAATGGCAAATCGTGGCTCATTACGGGCACGATATTCCTTGCCGAAGGCCTTGATGTAGGTATCCCAGGTTGCAAAAGATTCAGCGCTGAAATTTTTTTCCAGTAATGTTCTGAACTTCAGTTTCCAGGGCATGGTTAACCGGGTCAACCCCTGCTCCAGCTTGAGGAGATCAACCCGGACCGTTTTTCGCTGCAGTTGCAGATTAACATGCAGGGTCAGGTAGTCAGAAGCTGCGTGGATCAGACGGATATCAACACTCTCGGCCTTGAAATAGCGGCGCATATAGGCTTCGAGGCGCTCTATATGTTCAGGCATGTAGTACTCATTGGGCATAATCAGCAGCAGGGTGAGCCCCTGCTCTGCGGTTGTCGGTGCAACAACCACCTTGACCCCGGCCTGGCGATGCATCTGAATAAATGAACGCAGCATGCGGCGCAATTCATTTTCCTGCATCAGAAACAGTTCAATCTTGGGAAAGCTGTTGATGATCTGCACTGTCTTACGATAATTATGACTGTCACGAATAATGTTGAGCTGTTGTTGAGCCTTTTCGATGCGCTGACGCAACGCCGGTATCATGAAACTGTTTTCATCAATACTTTTCTGCGTATAAAAACCGAAAAAGCAATGTTCGCGATAGCCGGTCTTGATCTTTTCGCGAAAACCAAGGTAGGTCAGCCGTTCAAAACGGTGTAAAGGACATCGAAAATCTGTTCTTTCCACATCAACGGTTTTGCCATGGCCAAGCAGCGGATACACCCTTTCTACCGTCAGCTTGAATGGTTTGTCTGCCTTGTGAAAGGGTTCAAGATAAAAGTCCGTGAGACCCAGGGATTTGTCTCTTTCCAATCGAAAGCGACTGCTATCATCGGATGATGAGTACGTAAAGCTGCGGGTAGCCACGGGAATAAAGTTGTCTTGTTTAAGCCAGTCGAAAAGGTCCTTGTGACCGGCAAACTCATCTCTGGCGACAAGTTGGTCAAACTTTTCCAGCATGGCCGGCCGGTCACGATAGATGGTCACCGCAGCACCGATGATGGTTTTCAGTGCTGTCTCCAATTCTTTGACCTGACCATCAGCAAAACGTTCCAACTCCATCCACACAAATGATTCTCGAGGCATATCCTCTGAGACATCACCTAATGATTCCATCTTCCCGTTATTTCGCTGGACTGACAAAATGGGATGACATATCACATGGAATTGTAACGATTTACGATGCAGATATTCCTGCAGTGAAGAAAAAATATGGTTGGCGTCAGGGGAGTTGGTAAACAGACGATAGTGCCCCGGAGTATTGAGGGCATGAAGCATTACTCTGATTTCCTGATCACGATTGAAGAGGAAGTTGCCGGCCTGCCTGAGTTGCTCAACGATTTCGGCAAAACTCAACTGTACCAGCATACGTTCAGGTATTTCACTTCGCAGAATGTCGGCAAGAACAACAAACTTATCCAGATCTGTTTTTTGCCCCTGTCGTCTTAACTCCTTTTTGATGGCTTCAGGTTCAAGCAGTTGTTCATAGTCTTTTTTGGTTCCACCACTTAGAACCGTTACTCTCATTACCGACTCCTTTGTTGGCAAGCAATACAAACGCTACACTGTGACACTACTGCATCATTGCCCTATTTGTGAAAAAGCAGATGCCAGAGCAGAAAACTGATAAAGATCGAGGGTTTCACCACGGCAACCGGCATCAATTCCGGCACATTGCAAGGCCGCATCGATTTCAATTGCCTTGAGTCCGGCAGCCAGCAAACTGTTACGCAGGGTTTTACGTCTCTGGGTGAATGCCGCCTTGACCAGGCGCTTGAACAAGGCTTCATCAATCGGATCGACCCGTGGTTTCGCAAGCGGCAGGAAGGAGACGACGAGGGAATCCACTTTGGGCGGCGGATTGAAGGCCCCCGGCCTGACCAGAGCAACTTTATCGATATCATACCAGAGTTGGCACAACACCGAAAGAATACCATAGTCTTTTGATCCGGGGCGGGCCATCAACCTTTCGGCCACTTCTCGCTGAAACATAAGCACCATCCTTGTGAAGTAGAGACGGTGATCCAGCAACTTGAACAGAATTTGGCTGGAAATATTGTAAGGCAGATTGGCAACCAGAGTGTAGGGTGGCTCCCGCAATAATTCCGGCCAGGAGAGTTTGAGCACATCTCCCTCTATCACAACCAGATGAGGATCCAGACGCCGGTTGAGACGTTCTATCAGATCACGATCAATCTCCATCACGGTCACTTGTGCCGCATACTTCAGTAGCTCCTCGGTAAGAACTCCAAGACCCGGACCAATCTCGAGAACACGCTGATCCGGCTGTAACCGTGCAGCAGTGATGATTTTGTCTATGACGGCAGGATCATGTAAAAAGTGTTGGCCGAAGCGTTTTTTCGTCTGGTAGTGATTCATGGAAATTGATCCTTACTGTCACCGGGCAACAATTTGCGCAAGCGCTTGGGCCAGCGTGGAATTTTATACTGCCGCAGCCAGGGGATCATTCTCAGTGTTACTGCGTAACTGATCAGAGCAGCGGGCAGACCCATAACGACAGAGCCGAGCATTAAGGGCATCCCCAACTGTTCGGCTGTTGCCCAGGTCAGATCACTGGTGAAAACAGCCGTACTGATGACCGGTTTGCCGAGCAACATACGTCCTACTTCGTATTCAAGGGCATATATAAAGGGTGCAGTTAACGGATTGGTGACCCATACCCCAACAAAAGCGGCTACTTTGTTCTGGCGCAACAACAGAGCAAAAAATAAAGCGATCAGAATATGAAAGCCGAAGAATGGTGTAAACCCGATAAAAACACCCAGCGCCATGCCGCGAGCAACCGCATCTGGAGTTGATTTGATCCGTGCCAGCCGAATCAGATTCAGCTTGAATTGACGGAAAAACCCGTATCGCTGCCAACGATTAGCGGAATCAGCCAAGGCTCACCTGTTCCAACGGCCAGCTCGAAACTGCGTTGAGGTCGACATCAGACTTTTTTCCGTGACGTAAATAATAATCAGCTGCGACCGCAAGCATGGCGGCATTGTCAGCACATAACAAAGGCTTGGGAAAGAAAACTTGAGTTGTATCAGAGCTCGTCAGCTCTGAAAAACCACGGCGCAGACCGGAATTGCAGGCAACCCCGCCGGCAATCACAATGCGCTCCAGTTTCTCCTGCTTGGCCGCACGCAGGATTTTTGTTGTCAACACGTCCACGACAGCCTCTTGAAATGCCCTGGAAATCTGGCCGACCTGCTGTGCACTTAGAGGTTGTGGAAGTCCTTGAATACAATTAAGAACGGCGGTTTTCATTCCGGAAAAGCTGAAATCAAAATTGTCACGATTGATCAGGGGACGAGGAAATCTGAAGTCCCCGGCATCGTATTGCGTTGCAAGTTTATCAATGACCGGACCACCAGGGTAACCAAGCCCCAGCATTTTAGCGACTTTGTCAAAGGCCTCCCCCGCAGCATCATCAATAGTTCGCCCGAGCAAGCGGTAGGAACCGATACCATCGACCCGATACAAATGGGTGTGCCCACCGGAAACGGCCGCACCGAGGAAAGGATAGGCAACATCCTGTTCAAGGTGGATTGCCTGAATGTGTGCCTCAATGTGGTGCACGCCGATAAAGGGGATTCCCAACGCGTAGGCAAAGGACTTCGCAAAAGAAACTCCCACCAGCAGTGCCCCGGTCAGACCGGGCCCGCTGGTCACGGCAACACCTTCGAGTTCGGCAGCAGCGACTCCGGCTCGTTGCAAGGCTTCAGTGACCAGAGGATTGATCACCTCAAGGTGCCGGCGTGAGGCAAGTTCAGGCACAACACCGCCGTACAGTGAATGCAGATCTATCTGGGACGAAATGATATTGGACAAAACTTCTCGTCCATCACGTACAACGGCAGCGGCAGTCTCATCGCAGGAGGTTTCAATAGCCAGCAATAACATTCTGGATCCTTTTTCTCTTTAAAGAAGGTTCGCTGCCAGCTCTGCCAATGATGACCGTTCCCCTTTGGTCAGGGTCACATGACCGATGAGATCCTGACCTTTAAGACGTTCTACCGCAAAGGACAAGCCGTTACTGGCCGAATCGACATAGGGGTTATCGATCTGGTAGGGGTCGCCGGTCAGGACAACCTTTGTCCCCTCACCAGCACGACTGATGATCGTTTTGATCTCATGGGGGGTCAGGTTTTGTGCCTCATCGACAATCAGGTACTGTTTTGGAATCGAACGCCCACGAATGTAGGTCAAGGGTTCGATTTCCATCAGGCCCAGATCGATCAGTTCACGATAACCCCGCTTGCGTTTTCCCCCTTCATCATGGGAAGAGAGCAACAACTCGACATTATCAAAAATCGGCTGCATCCAGGGAGCCAGCTTTTCTTCAATATCACCGGGCAAAAACCCGAGATCACGCCCCATGGGAAAGACCGGTCGCGAAATCAGCAAACGGTTATAGGTTCCTTCATCAGCGGATTTCAATAGGCCGGCGGCAATGGCCAGCAGTGTTTTACCGGTTCCGGCTTTACCCACCAGGGAAACGAGCTGAACATCATCATTAAGAAGCAAATCAAAGGCAAACTGCTGTTCGCGATTACGGGGATGAATACCCCAGACCCCGTCTTTGGGAAACCTGATCAAGGGAACAATTTTTCGTTTGGCGGCAATATAACGACCAAGTGCGGTATGGGAGGTATTGGTCTCGTCAACCAGGGTTACCCCTTGATTGGCATAAAAATCGACATCGACATCGACATCGATAGAGCCCTGCTCATAAAATTGATCCACCGTTTCCCTGCTGACAAAATGTTCCACCGTTCCGGAATACAATTCCTCCACCGGCACTTTATCATTCTGAAAATCTTCTGCCCGCATGCCCATGGTATCAGCCTTGATACGCAGGTTGATATCCTTGGTGACAAGGACTACCTTGCCGTCAGGAAGAGATTCCATCAGGTCTTTTGCCACAGCCAGAATTCTGTTGTCACCACGATCGACACGCAGTTCCGGTGGCAGTTTCTGCATGAAATCCTGTTTGTAGATTGCGACCTTCAGAACCCCGCCCTGTTCAAGTTCAACGCCTTCGACCAATTTTGCCCTGGTACGAAAACCGTCAATCAGACGTGATATGTGTCGGGCATTGCGACCGGTTTCACTTTGATCCTTTTTAAAACGATCTATTTCTTCTATTACCGTCAGGGGAAGGATAACGACATTGTCGTCAAACTTGAAAATAGCCTGCGGATCATGCAAAACAACATTGGTATCAAGAATGTAGTGTTTCATTTCATCTCTTTCTGATTAGTAGAGCGCATCAGGCTGGATCAGGTCATAGACTTCGACAAATGATCAACCTGCTCAAGAAAATAATCAATATCCGAATCAATGGTAAAAAATCCGGGGCTGACACGAACCGTTCCCGCAGGAAAAGTCCCCAGAGACCGATGGCTGTCTGGAGAACAGTGCAAACCGGTACGTACGGCAATGCCGACCTGATCAAGGCGGTGGCCGATATCAGCAGGGTCGCTACCTTCTATAGTAAAAGACAGGGCCGACCCGCGCGGCGAATTTGCCGGGGGACCGTATAGCTTCACACCGGCAATCAGCTGCAGCCCATGGATCAGCCGTCCTGTCAGCCTGGTTTCGTGTTCATGTATGTTGTTTATGTCGGCAGAGAGTAAAAAAGTCAGAGCGGCCCCCAGGCCAGCTAAAGCAGGAATATTGAAAGTACCACTTTCAAAACGTTCCGGGAGCATTTCCGGCTGTAAAGAGGAGTGAGAATTAGCCCCGGTGCCGCCATAAATCAGGGGGCACAAGTCGATGCCGTCACGCAAATAAAGAAAACCTGTCCCCTGTGGCCCCAACAGCCCCTTGTGACCCGGTGCGGCGAACAGATCAATTTGCAGTTCGGTAAGATTTATCGGCATCAGGCCTGCTGTTTGGGACCCATCAACCAGAAAAACAATGCCCTGGTGCCGACACCAGCCTCCCAAGCCTTCCAATGGTTGCAACGAACCGAAAACGTTGGAAGCATGATTCATCACCAGCATGCGGGTTGGAGCAGACAGACAGGCCGCCTTGATCGCGTCAGCAGGTACTACGCCGGTAACAGGATCAGCAGCAACCTTGACCACTTCTACGCCCCGGTCCTGCAACGCCCGTAATGGTCTGATGACGGCGTTATGCTCCATGCTGGTAGTTACAACGCGATCACCGGGAGTCAGCAGTCCGAACAGCGCCAGGTTAAGGGCCTGTGTTGCGTTGGAGGTAAAAACGAACCGTTCTGAAGAAGGCACGTGAAACATTTCTGCTAATAATTCACGAGTTCGAAAAACTTCCCGGACCGCAGACAAACCCTGGACATGACTGCCTCGGCCGGCACTGCCGCCACGACGCATGGCAGCGTCAACAGCCTGATAAACCGTTTCTGGTTTGGGATGGCTGGTTGCGGCATTGTCGAGGTAGACTGAAGGGGGTGACATTAAAACTCCATTACAAGTGGCTCGACATGAAACGATGATCAAGCCATAGACAATACGGAAATTTTTTGATAACGACAAGAGATTCTCATCGTTGTCAGGAGAGAATCTCTCAATGTTCAGCATATTTGATGATGGTCTCGTTGAGAACCCCTGTCACCTCACCTTTTTGCCCTTGATCATCGATTAATAATTTCCGGTTGATCGACGTGCGGCAAGTTCAGAGTTTGTGGGTATTGGGCACGGGAAACTACAGCACAGATGCTGTCGACATCGACTCTTTAAGCTGGGCGGGCGTGGATGGTAAATTGAATTTAATCAGAAAAAAATGGCTTGAAACACAACATCCTGTAGGCTACATTCCCCGAAGCAGCACATATAGTGTTGAACTCGAATACCTTACCTATCATCAATCAGCCAAGAAGGATCAGAAAGATGACTTCCAACCCACCTGAAAACACCCTCAATCTCTCCAGTAATGCCCTCACCGTTCTACGCAAGCGTTATTTCATTCGCGACTCTAACGGCAAGACATTGGAAAATGCCGAAGAGTTGTTCCGTCGCGTCGCCCACACGATTGCCGGTGCTGAAACCGACCCTGCCCTGCGGACGAAATACGAGAATGACTGGTACGAGATGATGTCTCAACTCGATTTTCTCCCCAATTCACCGACACTGATGAACGCAGGTCGCCCTCTGGGACAACTGTCAGCCTGCTTTGTCTTGCCCGTCGGTGACTCGATGGAGAGTATTTTCGATGCGATCAAAAACACGGCTCTGATCCATAAAAGTGGTGGCGGCACCGGGTTTTCCTTTTCCCGCATCCGTCCGGCCAATGACGAAGTACAATCAACCAGCGGTGTTTCTTCAGGGCCCATATCTTTCATGCAGGTATTCGACGCGGCAACAGAAACCATCAAACAGGGTGGTACCCGCCGTGGTGCCAACATGGCAATCCTGCGTGTTGATCATCCTGACATCATGGATTTTATCATGGCCAAGCGCGATCCGACGGTGTTAACCAATTTCAACATTTCTGTCGGTATTACCGAGGCTTTTATGGAAGCGGTTGAAGCTGGAGACGACTACCCGTTGCTCAACCCGCGAACGGGTGAGCAGGTCAAACTCCTTAATGCTACCAAAGTGTTCAATCAGATTGTCGATATGGCCTGGAATAATGGTGAACCTGGTATTGTTTTCCTTGATCGTCTCAATCGTGACAATCCGACACCGTTGGTGGGGGAAATCGAAAGCACCAACCCTTGCGGTGAGCAGCCCCTCCTCCCCTACGAGTCCTGTAACCTGGGGTCGATCAACCTGGCAAAAATGATAAAAGATCAGCAGATTGACTGGGACAAGCTAAAAAGGACTGTCACTCTGGCTATCCGCTTTCTTGATAATGTCATCGAGGCCAATGCCTATCCGTTGCCTGACATCGACAAGATGACCCGGGCCAACCGCAAAATCGGCCTCGGCGTCATGGGTTGGGCCGACATGTTAATCTTGCTCAAAATTCCCTATAACAGTCAGGAAGCTGTGGCTCTGGCTGAAAAAGTCATGCGGTTTATCAATGACGCAGCTCATGAAAAATCGGCGCAATTGGCAACGGAACGTGGCCCTTTTCCCAACTTCACCGGCAGTATCTTTGATCATCCTGATGGTACCCCGATGCGCAACGCTACCTGCACGACCATCGCACCGACGGGCACCATCTCCATCATCGCCAATTGTTCCAGTGGCGTTGAGCCACTATTTGCCGTGTCCTATGTACGGCAGGTCATGGACAACAACAAACTGATCGAGGTCCATCCGGTGTTTGCCCGTATTGCCCGCGAGCAGGGTTTTTATTCCGAAGAGTTGATGCAGGAAATTGCCGAAAAAGGTTCAGTTCAAAATATCAAAGCAATCCCTGAAGAAATTCGCCGGATTTTTGTCACCGCTCACGACATTACCCCGGCTGACCACGTGATGATGCAGGCGGCGTTTCAGAAGTATACCGACAACGCTGTCTCCAAAACGGTGAATTTCTGTCACAGTGCCACCCGAGAAGATGTCTCAACTGTCTATCGTTTGGCCTATCAACAGGGGTGTAAAGGGGTCACCATCTACCGCGATGGTTCGCGTTCTATGCAAGTGTTATCCGTTGCCGGCAAGGGTGAGACCAAGACAGAAGACAATATTCCAATGGAAAGTCGTAAGAGTTTGCGTAAACGTGAACGCCCACGCGCTCTGACCGGAGCAACCTACCAGATGGAAACCGGCTGCGGGCCGCTCTACATTACTATCAATCAAGATGAAAAAGGATTGTTTGAGCTCTTCACCACCATGGGCAAAGCCGGTGGTTGTGCGGCATCACAGTGTGAGGCCATCGGTCGGTTGGTGTCTCTGGCCTGGCGTAGTGGCGTTCAGGCGCGCCAGAGTGTCAAGCAGCTGATCGGCATCACGTGCCACAAACCCAGCGGTTTTGGCAATAACCGTATTACTTCCTGCGCCGATGCCGTTGCCAAAGCCATTCAATTGCATATGGCGGACAGTGAGGAGAGTATTACCACCTACAGCAATAATGGCGGTGCCTGTCCCGATTGCGGCGGGCCGGTGGAACATGAAGGAGGCTGCTGTGTTTGCCATGCCTGTGGCTACAGTGAGTGTGCCTGATACCGGGACCTCAGCCCAATGGGAAGAACGCTGCAGGCGTTGTGGTGGTTGTTGTTTCGAAAAAAGCATCGATAGTAACGGCCGGATCCGCACAACAACGGTGCCCTGTCGTTTTCTCGATATTCACGAGCGTACCTGCCGTGTCTATGATCAACGGCATCAACGGGAAGAAGATTGCATTAAACTGACGCCGGAAAACGTCGGTAGCCTTGATTGGCTGCCGACGACCTGTGCCTACCGCTCCGCTCCGGATTGATCAGTCCACCCGAACCACAGTCAATGCCTCATTGACAACATCAGTTGCCCGCACCAGGCACAGTTCCCCCGGCTGGGCCTGGTGCTGATCAATCAACAGGTTCAGATAATTTTCCGACAAGCCTTTCCTCCGCCCTTTACTGACACCTCTTTCGACCAGCATCAGCAGTTCCTTGCCGACAAAACGGCGGCTGAACTGTTGCAGTTTCTCCGCACCTATTGCACGCAATTGAGCAGCACGTTCTTTGACCAAGGCCGGGGGAACCTGGTCAGGCATGGACGCTGCCGGAGTGCCTGGTCTGCGACTGAAAGGAAAAACATGTAAATGACTAAAGGGAAGGTTTTCCAGAAAACTGCGTGTCTGCGAGAAGTGCTCATCCGTTTCACCAGGAAAACCACAAATCACGTCTAACCCTACTGCCAGCCCCTGGCGTCGTTGGTGAAGATCCTTTAACAGGTCGGCGAAAATAGCCGTATCGTAATGACGATTCATGCGCTGTAAAATCTCATCTGCACCTGCCTGCAAAGGAATATGCAGATGAGGACAGATCCAGTCAGCCTGCCCCAGATAGTCACGCAGGTCTGCAGGAAACTCCGTCGGCTCGATGGAACCCAGGCGTATGCGCCCGGTAAAAGTGCTTTTTTCCACCGCCCGTAACAAGGTCAACAGGTTGGTCTTATCGGTAAAATCCTGTCCATAGCCGCCGATATGGATTCCGGTCAAGACAATTTCCCGATAGCCACGCGACCCCAGACCCTCGATCTGTTCAACTACTTGTTTAACCGGTACCGAGCGACTTACGCCACGAGCGAAAGGAATAATGCAATAGGAACAGAAAGCATCACAACCATTCTGGATTTGCACAAAGGCCCGACTGCGCTGGGAAAAAGTCTGAAGATCCAGGGGAGCAAAGTGTCGGGCTGCACGGATATCGGCTACCTGAACAACAGGATCTAAGGTGTTGCCCCCCTGTCCTTTCGCTAACCAATGCAACAATTCTTTTTTCTCTTCGTTACCAATAATCAGACTGACGCCCGGCATTTTTTGCAGATCATCTGGATTGACCTGGGCATAACAGCCGGTCACAACAATCCGGGTGGCAGGATTCAAGCGCTGCGCCCGTCGAATCAGATTGCGTGACTGGGCATCGGTGGCTGCGGTCACCGTACAGGTGTTGACAATAACCAGATCCGCACCGGCAGAAAAATCAACAGCCCGATAACCGCTCCTGGTCAATTCCTCGACCATGGCCGCCGATTCAAATTGGTTGGTTTTACAGCCAAGGGTAACAACCGCAACCGACCTGGTCATTGAATCCATCCCCCCCCGACGACCCGATCCCCTTGGTAAAAAACTGCTGCCTGACCCGGTGTCACTCCTGTCTGGGGTGCGGTAAAAATAACCCTGACACGACCATCCTCAACAGGAACAACCTGCGCCGGCTGCTCACGATGACGGTAGCGAATACGGCATGCGGTGGTAAAAGCCTGTTGCGGCGGGCTCATGCTCCAGACACAGTTGGCGACAATCATTTCCCGGCACTGCAGATGCTGCTTTTCGCCAACGACAATGGTCCGGGCTCCCGCATCAATGCGGATAACATAGAGGGGTTCATGCCAACCGATTCCCAGACCCTTGCGCTGACCGACTGTGTAGCGGTAATAGCCCTGGTGTTGACCGAGGACTTGACCCGAGACATGAACAATTGGACCTGAACAATTTGCAAGCTGCCGTTCTTCTTCTAAAAAACGGACATAATCACCATCAGGAACAAAACAGATATCCTGACTCTCGGCTTTTTCAGCAACACGCAAATTCAAACGATTTGCGTGCGCCCTGACCTCTTCCTTGGTCATGCCGCCCAGGGGAAAACGCACCCGCGCCATCTGCTCGACAGTCAGGGTAAACAAAAAATAGCTCTGATCCTTGTCAGAATCGATTCCCTTATGCAGGGCGTAGCCGCCATCTGCTGAAGGGATGATCTGTGCGTAGTGGCCGGTGGCCAGAAAATCTGCCTCAAGTTCATGTGCCTTGCGCAGCAGCAGCTCAAATTTAAGCACTTGATTGCACAGAACGCATGGATTTGGAGTCAACCCGGCCAGATAGTCATCACAAAAGCGATCTATGACTTGCTGCTTAAACTGTTTTTCAAAATTAATAACGTAGAAGGGAATACCAAGTTGATCGGCAACACGGCGGGCATCGTAGACGTCATCCAGAGAACAGCAACTGCCAAAGGTTTCACCATGCTTGTCGGTATAACTGGAGTAATCCCAGATCTGCATGGTCATGCCAACGACATCATATCCCTGTTCTTGCAACAATGCAGCTGTAACTGACGAATCAACTCCGCCGCTCATGGCGACGACAACGCGCTTTTTCACATCGACCTCAGACAAAAGGCCCCGGCATGAGCGGAGCCCTTTGAAAAGATGTTCGTAACAGCCTGACGGATCAGGAGTTCTTGGCTTTATAATCCTTGATTGCCTCATGCAGGGCATCGGCAGCCAGGTTGGAGCAGTGCATTTTCGCCGGAGGCAGGCCATCAAGGGCCTCGGCTACCGCTTGATTGGTCAGAACCAAAGCTTCGTCAATTGTCTTGCCGATAGCGAGCTCTGTTACCATGGAAGAAGTTGCAATCGCCGCCCCGCAACCGAAGGTTTTGAATTTGACGTCTTTGATGATGTTATCTTCGACCTTCAGATAAATCTTCATAATGTCACCACAGGAGGCATTGCCGACTTCACCCACGCCATTGGCGTTTTCTATTTCCCCAACGTTGCGTGGATTGCTGAAATGATCCATAACTTTTTCCGTGTACATCAAACTCTCTCCCGATTCATTGTTGTTCGATCTGTTGGTGCCGGAGGCATCCCTCGTATATTTTGGTCAGGAGGCCTTATGCACCATCCGACACTCATCACAGTGCAGTGGTGGTGGCTCTTCCCGGTGATAAAGCGGACTCATATCGCGCAGACGCTGCACAATGGGCGGCAGTTCAGCAAGGATATAATCGACTTCCTCCTCAGTGTTCTCGGCACTGAAGCTGAAGCGTACGCTGGAATGGGCCAGAACAATATCCACACCCATGGCCTGCATCACATGGGACGGCTCAAGGGAGCCGGAAGTACAGGCTGACCCCGAAGAAGCGGCAATCCCCTTCATGTCAAAAAACAACAGCAACGATTCCCCTTCAATATAATTGAAGCTGACATTCAGTGTGTTGGGCAAGCGTAAGTCAGGATCTGGATGGCCATTAAGTTTGACATCCGGAACCGTGCCCAGAATCCCCTGCTCCAATTTGTCGCGCAGACAGCGTACATAAGAATAGTCTTTATGTTGATTGAGACGAGCCAATTCACAGGCAACGCCAAGACCGACAATTCCGGCAACATTATGGGTGCCGGCGCGACGGTTGCGTTCCTGATGGCCACCGTGCATAAACCGGGTCATGCGCGTTCCACGGCGCAGATACACGGCACCAACACCCTTCGGCCCACCAATTTTATGGCCGGAAAGCACCAGCATATCAACCTTGGCGGCCTGGACATCAACCGGCATTTTACCAATAGCCTGAACAGCATCAGTGTGAAAACGGACCTTATGGCGTCTGGCAATCTCACCGATTTCACTGATGGGAAACAGATTGCCGGTTTCATTGTTAGCCCACATAACCGAGATCAGGATGGTTTTATCCGTGATAGCGTCTTCCAGTTCGGTCAGATTGAGCATCCCGTCCGCATCAACCGGCAGATAGGTCACCTCAAAACCATTGCTTTCCAGATATTCGCAAGTTTCCAAAACTGCAGGATGTTCTACTGTAGTGGTAATAATATGATTGCCTTTATGCCGCAACGCTTCCGCTGTTCCTTTAATGGCAAAATTGTCCCCCTCGCTGCCACAGGAAACAAAAATGATCTCTGCCGGTGAACAGTTCAGTAATTCAGCCACCTGTTCGCGAGCCTTTTCAATCGCACCACTGACCATGCGGCCAGCCCAGTGAACACTGGAGGGGTTGCCGAACTGTTCGCGAAAAAAAGGCAGCATCGCCTCCAGGACTTCCGGTTTGACTGGTGTTGTTGCATTGTTATCAAGATAAATCTGCTTCACAAATCTCCTCCGCTACAAACTGACATGACAATGTCATGAAGTGAGCTTTCCCTTCTCTTCATGACGCAAGCGCCGGCGCGCGTCCCTGGTTAAATCCTCCAGAGTCATTGACGCCAGAAAATTACGAATCTGATTCCCCAACCCTTGCCAAACCGACTGAGTTGCACATTCAAGATCACAACCGCAACTGCCGTCGTCATTCATACATGATACCGGTACGAGAATTTCCTCGACGGTATCAACAATTTCATCGACCCGAATCTGATCTGCAGCGCGTGCCAGAAGATAACCACCGCCAGGGCCACGAACACTCTTGACGATGTTCCCCCTTCTGAGCTTGACAAACAGCTGCTCAAGATAATTGAGGGAAATGTGTTCGCGATCAGAAACTTCCTTGATAGTTACCGGATTGCCATTGCTGACAAGATGAAGACTCACAAGGGCACGAACGGCGTACTGCGCCTTGGTAGACAGTCTCATGAAACGGTATCCCTTTCCTCTTCTACTGCCTGATAGCGGGCCAATTCAGCTTTCAATTCGACCTGTTCCTTTTTCATCAGACTGACCTGTTCTTCCAGCCGTTGTATCTGGTCAAATACACAGCTCACAGCTTTAGCGACAGGGTCAGGAAGTTCACCATGTTGCAGATCAACACCGACGCGTTTTTCGCCGGAAATCACCACACGGCCCGGAATACCAACAACCGTTGCCGTTGCTGGAACCTCCTTGACAACAACAGAGTTTGAACCAATCTTGCTGTCGTCACCCACCTTGAAAGGTCCAAGAATCTTGGCGCCGGAACCAACAACAACATTGTTACCCAGAGTTGGGTGACGTTTTTCCTTGGCCCATGAAGTCCCACCGAGAGTAACTCCATGGTAGAGGGTACAGTTCTCACCAATCTCGGCAGTCTCTCCTATAACAACCCCCATACCGTGGTCAATAAAAAAGCCCTTGCCGATTTTTGCTCCGGGGTGAATTTCAATACCGGTCAGAAACCTGCCAATGTGAGAGATGAAGCGCCCCATAAAGGTCCGGTTGTTATTCCAGAGCCAATGAGAAAGACGATAAAAAAGCATTGCGTGAAAACCGGGATAACAGAAAATGACTTCAAAGATGCTGCGCACCGCCGGGTCGCGATCAAAAACAGCCTTGATATCATCCTTTAAAAAAGCAAACATGGTCACCTCCGGCAGACAACAAACAGCATGAAAATGAAATCTGAAACAGACCTGATTGATGTCGAACAACTATCATACCTGAGTATTTCTGTCAATTTCTTTTCAAGTAAAACTGTCAGGTATTACAGTGCCCCCAAACATCTAACAGATGGGACAGCAAATTCTTCTTTGCCATCCCATCCGGTTTGTGTATTTTTACACTTGAATACTGTAGTTAACGGTCGACAGTTACAGCAAAATCACCTATAGTGACCTCCATTAATTACGGGCTGATGGCCTTAATATCCTATTCACATTGACCAAGGAGCAAGAGAGATGGCTGAGTTCACCTATCAGGATCCCATGCCGATGGGAACAGACACCACCAGGTACTATAAGATTGAAGGGTCTGAAAAATATGTCAGTGTCACCAACTTTGACGGTAAGGACGTTGTCAAGGTTGAGCCGGAAGCCCTGAAGGTTTTATCCAATGTCGCAATGCGCGACGTCTCTTTTCTGTTGCGCCCGGAGCACAATGAACAGGTCGCTAAAATTCTCAGTGATCCTGACGCCAGCGACAATGATCGTGGGGTCGCCATGGCCTTTTTACGTAACGCCGAAATATCTGCCATGTTTGAGCTGCCAACCTGTCAGGACACTGGAACCGCTACCATCGTTGCCAAAAAGGGGCAGCAGGTCTGGACCGGCTGCAACGATGCGGAAAAAATTTCCGAAGGTGTGTTCAAAACCTATACGGAGGAGAACCTGCGCTACAGTCAAACGGTTGCCCTCGATATGTATAAAGAAAAAAATACCGGTACCAATCTGCCTGCCCAGATCGATATCTATGCGACAGATGGCGATGCCTACAAGTTTCTGTTTATGGCCAAGGGTGGCGGTTCCGCCAACAAAACCATGCTGTTTCAGGAAACCAAGGCCCTCTTGAATCCCGATTCTCTGTACAACTATCTGGTTCAGAAAATGAAGACCCTCGGTACGGCAGCCTGCCCTCCCTACCACCTGGCCTTTGTCATTGGCGGCACCTCGGCTGACGCTTGCATGAAAACTGTCAAGTTGGCGACGGCCCGTTATCTTGACGGTCTGCCCACCAGTGGCAACGATCATGGCCAGGCCTTCCGCGATGTTGAGTTAGAGGAAAAACTTCTCAAGGCGGCACAGGAAATCGGCATCGGCGCTCAGTTCGGCGGCAAATACTTTGCCCATGATGTGCGCGTAATCCGTCTACCCCGCCACGGCGCGTCCTGCCCTGTCGGCATGGCAGTGTCCTGTTCGGCTGATCGCAACATCAAAGCCAAAATTACTCGTGATGGTCTTTTTGTCGAAGAAATGGATCGCAATCCCGGTCGCCTGATACCGGAACAGTATCGCGGCAAGAGCAGCATTGGCACCCGCGTCGATCTTAATCGTCCGATGAAGGACATTCTTGCCGACCTGTCAAAGCTGGAAGTCGGCGCACCACTTCTTCTTGACGGCACAATTGTTGTTGGTCGCGATATTGCCCATGCAAAGTTCAAGGAAATTCTCGATAGTGGCCAGCCTCTCCCCGACTACCTCAAGCAACATCCGATTTACTATGCCGGCCCGGCTAAAACCCCTGCAGGCAAGGCCTCCGGTTCTTTCGGCCCGACAACTGCCGGACGCATGGACAGCTATGTCGACCTGCTGCAGAGCCACGGCGGTTCCATGGTCATGATTGCCAAGGGCAACCGTAGTCAACAGGTCACCGATGCCTGTGCCAAATACGGTGGTTTCTATCTCGGCTCTATTGGCGGACCGGCTGCTGTTCTGGCGGAAGAAAACATCAAGAAGGTTGAATGTATCGACTTCCCTGAATTGGGAATGGAGGCGGTGTGGAAAATAGAGGTTGTTGATTTTCCGGCATTCATTCTGGTCGATGACAAGGGCAATGATTTCTTCAAAAAACTCGGCCTTTAACCATTCATAACAGCCACATTGGACAAAAGCCCCGACAATTGTCGGGGCTTTTGTGTTTTCAGCGTCGCAACGATATAGTAAAACATAATCCTGTCAGTGTCCTCCCATAACGATCATGGATATTCAATGAAACAACTGTTTATTTCAATGTATGAACGACTGATCCTCAAACATCCGGTAATCACTTTATGTTTGTTGCTGGTCCTGATAGGGTCAGTGGGATTCTTCGCCCGGGATTTTCACCTTGATGCTTCTGCTGACTCACTGATGCTCGAGCATGACAAGGATCTGCGCTATTTTCGACAAATCAATGCCAAATACGGCACCAGCGAATTCCTCATCATCAGCTACTCACCCAAAGGACCGCTGTTAGCTCCGGAAACCATTGCCGACATCAGGACCCTGCGAGATCGCCTGCTGGAAATAGACCGGGTGACACAAGTCTTGAGCATCCTTGATGCCCCTCTGATCGATAGCCCTCAAGTTTCCTTCAGGGAGCTAAGCCGCGAGGTACGCACTATTGAAACAGCGGGCGTCGACATGGATCTGGCCCTTAAGGAATTCACCACCGGTCCCATCTACAAAAGTCTTCTGGTCAGCCCTGATGGCAAGACTACCGCCCTGCAGGTGATGCTGGAAAACAACGAGGAACTGTTATCCCTCCACCGTTTGCGCAATGAGTTGCGCGAACAACGTGATGACGGCCTGCTCGGGTCTGCTGAATTACAGCAGTTGCAGGAAATTTCAGCCCGTTATGACCAATTAAGTCGCGCCCACAATGAACAGCAGGCCCGTGACATCGCCCTGATTCGTTCAATAATGGATGAACACCGCGCTCAGGCCGATCTCTTTTTGGGCGGCGTCCCCATGATCGTTGTTGATATGATCGATTTTATCCGCAATGATCTGGTCAAGTTCGGCATCGGTGTACTGGTCTTTGTTGTCTCCATGCTGATTCTGATTTTCAGACGTCTGCAATGGGTTCTTTTGCCCATGTCATGCTGTTTTTTGGCGGTACTGTTCATGTTCGGTTTTCTCGGCCTGGTGGGCTGGAAGGTAACCGTTGTTTCATCAAACTTTACATCGTTATTGCTGATTATTACCCTCTCCCTTTGCGTCCACCTGATTGTTCGTTATAACGAACTTCTTGCTGAACAACCGGAAGCCGACCATGCTTTCCTGATTCGCGAAACCATCCGCACCAAAGCCTTGCCGAGCATTTTTACTGCCCTGACAACCATAGCCGCCTTTGCTTCTCTGCTGGTCAGCGATATTCGACCAATTATTGATTTTGGCTGGATGATGGCTATTGGTATCAGCTTTGCCCTGGTAATCAGCCTGATCCTTTTCCCGGCCGGGCTGGTATTACTCAAAAAACCGGCTCCCTTTGTACCCCGCCTTGACATCACCGGGATCATCACCCGCCGATGTGGGTATCTGGTGGAACACCATGGCAGATCAACCCTGGCGGCCTTTGTCCTGGTTACATTGATCAGCATTTACGGTATTTCCCTGTTGACGGTAGAAAACCGCTTCATCGATTATTTCAAACCAACGACGGAAATCTATCAGGGGATGGCCCTGATCGACCGCCAGCTTGGCGGCACCACTCCCCTTGATATCATCCTTGATGCCGACCCTGAATTTCTCATCGCCCGTCAGCAAGATTCAGCCCTTGATGACGATGACCCCTTTGCAGATGATTTTTTTGCTGATGATCTGGTTGACGCCGGGCTATCGGGCAGCAGCTACTGGTACAACAGCTATCGTGTTGATGACATCCACGCTATTCACAGCTATCTTGATCAACTGTCGGCATCGGGAAAAGTTCTTTCCATGTCAACAACCTTCACCCTCATGCAACACGTCAACGAGGGTCAACCCCTTGACAATATCGCCCTTTCCGTTATTCATCGCATGTTACCGGAGATCATTGAAAATACCCTGTTCAATCCCTTCATGGCTGTCGATGGCAATCAGATTCGCTTCAATCTGCGGATTATTGACTCTGATCCCAGTCTCCAGCGCAATGCCCTGATCGATCAGATTGAACGTGACCTGGTTGACTTGTTTGAACTCAAACCCGAGCAGGTGAACCTCACCGGGATGTTTGTCCTCTACAACAACGTACTCCAGAGTCTTTTCAGTTCACAGATCATGACCATCGGGGTGGTTTTTCTTGTCATCATTGCCATGTTCCTGGTTCAATTCCGCTCCCTGCGATTGGCATTGATCGCGATTGTACCCAATCTCATATCGGCAGCTGCAGTTCTTGGCCTGATGGGCCTATTGGGCATACCCCTCGACATTATGACCATCACAATCGCTGCCATTACCATTGGTATTGCCGTCGATGATACGATCCATTATGTTCATCGCTACATTGAAGAATTGCGCATCGACAACAAACCGTTGTTGGCGATAAAACGCGCCCATGACAGCGTTGGCCGCGCCATGTATTATACGTCGATTACCATTATCACCGGTTTTTCGATTCTGGCTCTGTCAAACTTCAATCCGACGATCTATTTTGGGCTTTTTACCGGACTTGCCATGTTTGTTGCCATGTTTGCCAACCTGACCTTGCTGGCGCTGTTGTTACTGATGTGGCAACCCCGGCGTCAATAACATGAGAAAAAACTGGCTTATGACAAATGAACAGGATATTGTTCGCACCTTTGCCATCGACCTCGTATTTTTTTAGAACAGGAATATCATGAGTAACCACGAAACGATCTCATTTAACGAACTGGCACTGGCACCGGCCATCATCAAAGTTATCGACGAAGTCGGCTATGAATCGCCGACACCAATACAGGCACAAAGTATACCTCCACTGCTGGCGGGTCGTGATCTCCTTGGTCAAGCCCAGACCGGAACCGGCAAAACGGCAGCCTTCTCTTTGCCACTACTGACGCGCCTTAAACCGGAGCTGAAATACCCGCAATTGCTGGTTCTTACCCCCACTAGAGAATTGGCCCTGCAGGTAGCTGAGGCCATGCAGACATATGCTCGTTACTTGCCGGGTTTTCAGGTGTTGCCGGTCTATGGCGGACAAAATATGGTTCAGCAGTTGCGCCAGTTACAGCGCGGCGTTCAAGCCATTGTTGGAACACCGGGACGGATCAAGGATCATCTTAAACGCGGAACCCTGAAACTCGATCGTATCAATGCTGTCGTTGTTGATGAAGCCGACGAAATGTTGAAGATGGGTTTTATTGAGGAGGTTGAGGAAATCCTCTCTCATGCGCCACAGCAGCGTCAAACTGCCCTTTTTTCTGCCACCATGCCCCAGGAAGTTCTGAAAATCGCGCGCACCCACCTCAATCAACCGGTGGAAATACGCATAAAAAGTAAAACCTCAACGGTTGAACAAATCACCCAGCGTTACTGGCAGGTCAAAGGACTGCACAAGCTTGATGCCCTCACCCGCATACTTGAGGCTGAAGACATTGATGGCATGATCATTTTTGTGCGCACCAAAACAGCCACTGTCGAGCTGGCTGAGAAACTGGAAGCGCGTGGTTTTTCAAGCGCTCCACTAAATGGTGACATGACTCAGGCAATGCGTGAAAAAACCATAGAGCGTCTCAAGGATGGGAGCCTCGACATTATTGTTGCTACCGATGTTGCCGCCCGCGGGCTCGATGTCAAGCGCATCAGCCATGTCATCAATTACGACATCCCCCATGACACGGAAGCCTACGTCCATCGTATCGGTCGCACAGGCCGCGCCGGACGAGAAGGAAAAGCCATCCTCTTTGTTGCCCCGCGCGAAAAAAGAATGCTGGCTGCCATCGAACGGGCCACCAGACAGCCAATCAAGGCCATGGCCCTGCCCAGCCGCAGAGAAATTACATCACGCCGTGTTGGACTGTTCAAGGAGCAGGTTAACGCATCCCTGGAATCCCAGGATCTCGAATTCTTTGAAGAGCTGATTGATGAAATTCAATCCGACTATGATATTGGACATCGTCGCATCGCTGCAGCACTGGCATTTCTGTTACAGAAGGAAAGACCGCTGCAGATGGAAGACGGCAATGAAGAGACCCTGCCGGCGAAGCCGGATGAGTTTGAAACCGCCACAGAGTTCAAGCACACTGAACAAACAACCTCCTACCGCCTTGAGGTTGGCCGACAGCACGGCATTGAGCCGGGGAACATCGTTGGGGCTTTAAGCAATGAAGGACGCATTAACAGCCGCCAGATTGGCAGAATCAATATCTTTCAGCACTTCAGCCTCGTCGATCTGCTCGTTCCTCTGGAGCCGTCACAATTAAAGCGCATTGGTGACATGAAAATCAACAATCACCCGCTATTGATCAGTCAAGACAGCAGAGGGTCAAATAAACAGGGTTTCACTAAAAAAACCAACCGGGCAAAACGTATTTCCGGCAAAGGCCGAAGTCACCCTGGAAAAAAGAATACTACCCGCAACAAAAACCCAAGGCATAGCTGATTGCTGATTGAAACAGGTGTGCTCGCTGTTATTTCGTCCGGGGGCTTTTCCTGACGAGGAACAACGAGCACCTTGCTGACATCCTTGTTACAGCGGCATTTCTAGGTTATTCTTACAGTTGGAGGGTGCGCTTTTTATTGATCAAGTGCGACACTACCAACTGTGAATAATCAAGATGAATCAATTACTTGACACTTCCGACGCTCACGGTCATATCGAGGACATCCTCAAGAACTTACTGCTGCTCAGCAAACATTTAAGTTTGTACAGTGAGCACAACGCTGTCGTTCAGACTGCTACAGACAGATTGCTGGCCAGTCTGGAAACCGCCCGCAAGAACCAACTGCCTGTATATTTCACTGTTGCCAAAAATAATTTCCTGGTATTTGACGAGCCCCTTGACACCAGAAACAAGACCCTTGGCAGATATGCCTACCGCATGTTCCAGCATGGAATCACGTCAGTTTCTCTGACCCCTGAGCTAACAATTTCGTCCCTTTATGCTTTTCTGCGCATCCTTATTGGCAGCCCCGCTGAAACCTGGAAAAACGGTGGTATCATCAGCCAGTTGGAACACTATGGGACAACCGGTATCATATTAACTCAGATGTCCAAAGATGATTTTTTGCTGGTCAACGGCAAACAACCTGATACCAGGAGGTTTGCAGGAATTACAGGAGTAGAAGAATTCTGGGAACGATTCGCCCGTTCCCTTCTGGCTGCTGTCGTAGAAGTCGACGATCACGAACCGGTTGAATCTTTTCGTGATCCTGTCGCCCTAGCCGAGCAGATCAGTTTGATTCTGACAGAAAAATCGGGAGCAGAACAAATTGACTTCAATAAAGCTCTTATGCGCTGTATTGCCACCATTCGCATTCATCAACCGAAGTCCGAACAACTGGAGATACTCGTCAAGCTGGCCGAACTGATCAATCACCTTGATGATGTTCCCGGTCGAAAAGTCATGAGAGAATTGTGCACGTTACAAATCCCCGCCGGTTTTGCAAAGGATCTATTTGAGCGATTTTCAAATAAGCATATTCTCAGCGCTTTTCACGACGTTGTTTCCGGGAACAACTACGCCTCACCCATGATGGTCTCCTTACTTAAAACACTGGCAGATTCACGTGCTATCAGCCCTGACAATCCTGTCAACCTCGATAGCGATTTCAGTCTTAAAAGCCGAAACATTCTTAGTAATGACAGAATTGTCGAGTTTGTCCCCCCGCGCTATCAACAGGCCCTGTTGAATGTTCTTGCCGATCACCAACAGCCGCAGTCACTGACGACAGAGCTGAAGAAACTTAAAGAATCCCTGGAAGATTTCCATATTGAAGCACAAGTGGCACAACTTTCGATATTCATGCTGCAGCAAGGGCCAGACAAGGAACAGATCCAGGCATTGCATCGTCAACTTGTCAGATCAATGCAGTTTTTCGTCGAAGGCAACAACTATGTCGACCTTCTGACGCTATGCCGGTCATGCTTTAATTCCGATACCGGCATTGAAACTGAACAACTGGCCAATATGATGCCTCAATCCCTGCTTAAACAGATCCTCAAAGACGCCTCACATCTGGAAAAGGATTACAAGTTACTTGTTGGTGAAATCATCGATCTGATCGGTACACCCTTTATCAAGCCATTACTGGAGTTGACAGTTGCGGAGAAAAATCGCTCCAACCGGTTCTTCTACTTGAATTGTTTGAAAAAGCTGGGCCGCGATGTTGTCACCGAAGCAACTGCGTATCTGAATAACAATCAGTGGTTTGTCACCAGAAATATGCTCCTTCTGCTTGGTGAACTTGAATCCAAAGAACAACTGCCCAGCATCAGACCACTGCTTCATCACAGTCACAGCAAGGTACGTCAGGAAGCCCTTAAAACCTGCCTTCTGCTTGGCGACCCTCAATCGATCAAACAACTTATGACGAGTTTTTCGTCAACGGACCGCCAGGAAATCCTCAATGCAATCGTGATGAGTAAACTGGTAAATAACCAGGAAATAAGCAATGAGCTGATTTCCATGCTGGAGCGAAAAACACTGTTTGCCCTTGATCTGGAAATGAAAAAAGCTCTGGTTCAGACATTGGCTGAAAACGCAACCCCTGAAGCTCTGAGGGTTTTCAGGAAAATCCTCAACAGCCGTCATTTATTCAAGCAGCAGGCCTATGAACAACTGAAAATCGATGTAATCAAAGCCCTTGCCAAATATCCTCCCGAGCAGGCAAATCCGCTGTTGCAGCAGCAACTTAACAAAGGAAGCGCCGAAGCCGTCAGCCTGATCCGGAAAATCTTAAGTCGCAATAACCAGGAGGGCAGCCCATGACATCAGGAATAGATCGCGACAGAATTGACGATTTATTAAGAATGCTGTCAACGGCCCTTGCTACGGTACGGCTCTATTCTATAGATCATGAACAGGTAAAAGCGCAGCTTCCGCGCATCCATGATTGTTTAAATGCACTTTTTTGTCGGCAGCAGGAACTGACTTTCATGGTCATAAAAAATGATCTCTTGTTTGACGGAACACCGCTGGAACAATCTCTTCACAGCGAACGCCTTGCCCGTTCATTGTACCCACGAAACATCAGCTTCTTCAGCTTTTGTCAGGGTATAGATATCGATGAAGTGCAGTTGTTTATTGAAATAGCCAGCGGCAACAGGGAAGTTGAGCTTCTCAATTCGCTGGCACCCCATATCAATTATGGGAAAATTGATATCAAAGACAATCCCGCAAGGGCGATGGTAATTACTCGTTTTGCTGATCTGAGCAACGAGGAACTCACCAGCATTGAAATCCTTTATGATAAAATCAGCAACAAAGATAACTTCGAGATAACTCAAGTGGCCTCCATCATTTCCGGCTTCGTCACCGCCTTTCAGCAGGAATGCAATCCTCTTCTGGCGTTGGTTCCCCTTAAAATGGAGGATGAATATTCGTTTACCCACTCAATCAATGTTGCCATTCTAAATATTGCTCAGGCAAAGTCCCTTGGTCTGAAAGATGAGCTGCTGCACGATGTTGGCATTGCCGGAATGCTGCATGATGCCGGTAAAATTTTCGTCGACAAGGAAATCATCAGACGGCCTCGGCAATTAACCGACCAAGAGTGGGAAGAAATGAAAAAGCACCCGGTACGTGGTGCTCAATATCTTATGGGGCAAAAGGGTATCCCTCAGCTCGCCATACTCACCGCTTTCGAACACCATATGCGCTATGATATGCAGGGGTATCCGACTCCGCCGCCCGACTGGAAACTTAATATCTGCAGTCAGATGACGATGGTGTCCGACACCTTTGACGCCTTAAGAACACGACGCACCTATACCGAACCATGGGACTTACCGCAAATATGTGAGCGGATGATGGAACTGGCCGGTAAACAACTCAATCCTCATTTAACCCTGAATTTTCTTAAATTATTGAAGGATTCCGGAGATGAAATCATCGATAACGGACTGGAGCTATCGGCCCAGACACCTCCTCGCAGTGCGGAGGAGCTCAGTCAGCGCTGTGTCTGCGAATAGCTGCCCGACAAATATCTGAACGAAAGGCGCAGATCCTCGAGTCCCGGTTAGAAAACAGCATCTGTCAGTTTTCCGCAGGCTGTCTGGGCACATCTTCAGGAGAGCCGATCCATACTTTTACCTGCCTGAGCCACGACAAGTCATGAGCACGCTCTTTAAGCGTTGCCTGTAGTTCATCAATTTTCGTTGCGGGAAGATCTGCAGCGGAGTAAAACAGATCGACATCAATCCCCAGGTCAAGATAATGCAATAGAGTATGATGGGGTTGGTCGTAGAGACGTTCACCTTTCCAACGCTGGTTCAATAACTCAACAGCATCCGGTCTCAGGGGAAGTCGGCGCTCGTCTTCCATCACATCGATATGTTCGTCGCATTCCGGGTCAATATGAAAAGTCACATCGGAAATGTCTTCGAACCTGCTGCGTAGCAAACGCGCAACCCAGGCTCCGACTTCATGCCCTTCTGACACACTGATATGGGGATCAACCTGAAGATGGATATCCAGCAATGTCCGATTGCCCATGCGGCGACTGCGCAAATCATGTACATCTCTTACCCCGGCAACACTCATGGCTACGGCACGGATGCTGCTGATTTGATCCTGTGGTATTGCAGTATCGACAAGCTCTTTAAGACTGTCCCATATCAGCTTGAAGCCGATACGGGCTACCATCAGGGCAACAAAAACTGCAGCCGCCTGGTCGAGCCAGCTTATCCCCAGGATTGATCCACCAACAGCGACAAAGACAACGATGGAGGACAGTGAATCAGTACGATGATGCCAGGCGTTGCCTTCAAGCAGGCGGGAATTAATCTGTCGGGCAATGCGCAATGTGTAGTGATAAATCCATTCCTTGCTGGCAACAGAGGCCAGGGCAACAACAAGGACAATGGCACCGGGTGTCACCAGTTCACGTGGAGTCAACAGTCGCATCAGACTGTCCCAGACCAGTGCTCCGGCAACAGCGATCAGCAACGCTCCCAGCACCAGTGTTGCCAGGGTTTCATAGCGTTCATGACCGTAAGGGTGATCTTTATCCGGCTCCTGACGACCAAAATGGCTTGCCGCCAAAACCAGAACATCGCTGAACATGTCAGAAAGTGAATGAATACCGTCAGCAATCAGAGCATAGGAGTTAGCCAAAAAGCCGACGACGATTTTGACAATCCCATTGATGCTATTAACGGCCAGCCCAACCAGAGTCACCTTGCGGGCGGCGCGGGCCTGCTGATCAAAGGATTGTGAAACAGTGTCCATGGCTTATCTTTATCCCGGGATAAAACAGGTATCAGCGTCAATTCTGGTCAGGGCTGCGGTCAGCAATTTGATCGCCATTTCAAGATCAGAGAGGTCCAGGGTCTCAACCGGCGTGTGCATGTAGCGCAACGGAATACCGACGAGGGCCGTAGCAACTCCACCGCGTGAGAGTTGCATGACATTGGCATCGGTTCCGGTAGCGCGTGGCACGCCAATGATCTGAATCGGGATACTTTCAGCTTTGGCTGTTTCAACCAGCAGGTTGAAAAGTGCCGGATTGATATTGGCACCCCGGGCGATAACCGGGCCTTTTCCGAGCTCAACACGACCAATGCCGTTATGTTCAACATCGGGGCAATCTGTCGCGTGGGTCACTTCCACGACGATACCGACATCAGGGTTGACTCCGTAACTGCTGGTGGTACCGCCACGCAGGCCGACCTCTTCCTGTACCGTTGAAACACAAAACAAGTCTGCACTGATTCCGCCGCTCCGATGAACCTGCTTCATCACTTCAGTGACAATGAAAGCACCCATTTTATCGTCAAAGGCCCGTGCCGTTGCCCGTCGCCCACACAAAGGTTGCAAGCCGACTGAGAAGGTAACCGGATCGCCGATCCGAACCAATCTTTCAACCTCCTCCCGGGAGGTGCATCCTATGTCAATGTACTGCTTTTTGAGTTTGATGACGGTATCACGGTCTTTGCTTTCAATCAGATGAATAGCTTTTTTTCCGATGACACCGGCGACATCACCCTGATCACTGTGGATGCTCACCCGCTGCCCCGGCGACAAATGGGGATCAACACCGCCAATAGCAGCAAAATAAATAAATCCCTTGTCATCGACATACTGAACCATCAAGCCAATTTCATCGCAGTGACCGGCAAGCATCACTGTGGGGCCGCCATCCCCTTTCAACGAGGCAATCAGATTACCCATGATATCGGTTTCAAGAGTATCGGCAATCGGTTCAAGCTGTTGACGAATCAGTCTCTGAACCGGTTGTTCAAAACCCGATGGACTGGGAGTTTCCACCATCTGTTTAAGAAAAGAAAAATTCTCGAATATCTCCATGGCTAGCCCTTGGCGCACGCAACCAGGGCGCGGGAATTGTTCTGTGCCTGCAGAAACTGTTCTTCGGTCATGGCCGCTCCCAGAGCAATACGGCGCATCTGCTCAGCAGATACCAGATCGCCGGGACCATGGGCATCGTTGTTGATAACCAGCTTGGCTCCGTATGCCAACGCCAGTTTGGCAACATGGCCGTTGGTCAGGGAATGCCCCTTGCGGGTAGTAATTTCCAGACATACGCCCATCTCCGCCGCTAGCTGTACTTCTTCCGGGGTAATAAGACCGGGATGTGACAGAATATCAACTCCGGCCCTGATGG
>OBJA01000569.1_pt1 | contig 30841 bp, 24 predicted proteins | sample 1519751 | NCBI WGS metagenome assembly OBJA01 (sample SAMEA3881238, study PRJEB22517) | soil metagenome | biome: lake sediment; feature: soda lake sediment; material: sediment, water from around vicinity | place: India | collected 2013-12-23 | depth 3 m
CATTACAAAAGCAGATGGAGGTAAATTCGGAAAAACAGAGGATGGTAACATATGGCTTGACCCTGAAAAAACTTCAGCATACAAATTTTATCAATTTTGGTTAAATGTATCTGATGAAGATGCTGAAAAATTTATTAAAATATTTACTTTACTAGAAGAAAAAGATATAATTAGTCTTATAACTGAACATCAGTCTGCTCCACATTTACGATTGCTTCAGAAAAAACTTGCAGAAATAGTTACAACAACGGTACATTCGGAAAATGAATATAATAAAGCCATTGAAGCTAGCGCAATTTTATTTGGTAATTCTACCGAAGAAGCTTTAAGAAAACTCGATGAAAAAACATTTTTAAGCGTATTTGAAGGAGTTCCTAGTTTTGAAGTTGAAAGAGATATTTTTAATAATGGTATTAATATAAGTAAGTTATTATGTGAACTAACTTCAGTTTTCACTTCTAAAGCTGAAATGAGAAGAACTATTAAAGAAAATGCTCTCAAAATAAACAAAACCAAAATATCTGACGAAAACATTATTATTAATATTTCTCATCTTATAAACAACAAATATTTACTTATTCAAAAAGGGAAAAAAAATTATTTTCTTATAAGAATTAAAAATTAGATTTTGTTAATAAACACGATCTTTGATTTATTGTTAGTATTGATTTTTTTAGTATTCAGACATATACAAAAAACAAAGAAATAAATTAATTAGTTATTAACTAAGTGTTAATTTATTGTAAAATAACACTTTAGAAATTAAAAAAATACTCATATATTTGCATATCAATATTATAAGAAATTAACATAATGATATAATCTTTGTTAATACTTATATATATTTTTATGAAAAAACAATTTGCTTTTTACAAAGGTAAATCTGATATAAAAATATTCTTATTACAAAAATTAATTATAATTAATTTTCTTTAATTTTATTATCATATTAATTAACAACAATAAATATTTAGTTATTAACAATTATAATTTTCAACAATTGTTAATTTTCAATATAAAATACTACAAGCCAATTTATCTAATAATAGTTTTCATGTTTATAAATTATAATAATGTTTCTTTATAGTTGTATTATAAACTTACTAACAATATTAACAAGCTATAATAATTAATATTATATTTTAAATTTACATATATATATATATAATAATGAATAAAAATAAAAAAAATAAAATTGGATATTTAAATATTCAAGTTGAAATTGGAAAAACTGAAATTATAGAAGAAATTAGAAAATTAAAGAAGCTAAAGAATGCAATTATTTTAGGGCATTTTTATATAGAAGGTGAGCTTCAAGATATTTCTGATTATGTTGGAGATAGTCTTCAATTATCACAAAAAGCTGCTCAAACTAATGCTGAAATAATTGTTTTTTTAGGTGTTCATTTTATGGCAGAAACAGCAAAAATTTTATCACCAGAAAAAAAAGTAATTATACCTGATTTAAATGCAGGTTGCTCTCTTGCAGATTCATGTCAATATCAAGATTTTAAGAAATTTGTTGAAAATAATAGAGATCATACAGTAATTTCTTATGTGAATACAACTGCAGCGATCAAAACGCTTACAGATATTACTGTAACATCGTCAAATGCAAAGCAAATAGTTGAAAGTTTACCCGAAGATGAAAAAATAATATTTGGACCCGATAAAAATTTAGGTAATTATATAAATAGCATTACCGGTAGAAATATGTTACTTTGGGATGGAGCATGTCATGTTCATAAACAATTCGACTTAGAAGCTATTTTAATGCTTAAAAATGAACATAAAGATGCAAAAATAATAGCTCACCCTGAATGCGAACAACCTGTGCTTATAGTGGCAGAAAAAGTGGGTTCTACTTCTGCCCTATTAGATTTTACTATTAATGATTCTGCACAAAAATATATTGTTGCGACCGAATCAGGTATTTTACATCAAATGCAAAAAGCGAGTCCTAATAAACATTTTATTCCTGCTCCTGCATTGGATTCAACTTGTGGATGTAACGATTGTGAGTTTATGAAATTGAATACTATAGAAAAACTTTATAATTGCCTTAAATATGAATTGCCGGAAATCATTATAGCCGAAGAAATTAGAATTAAAGCTGAAAAACCTATTAAAAGAATGCTTGAAATATCCGAAAAACTTGGTTTATAAATTATAAATCAAAAACGCTAATACCTTTATCTAGAATTTCAATAGCCTTATCAATTGTAGAATTGTCTTGATTATAAATTTCATAAAAAGCATCATCACCTAATATTTGTCTTGCTATATATGCATAAACTGCATTTTTAATTATTTTTTCAGAGATTAATATTTGTTTTGGATTTATTTTTAAATTTTTTGCTTCAATATATTTATAGAACTCAGACATTAAATTTATTTTATCAAGATATTTTATAAGTTGACTAGTTGTTGATATTTCTTTTAATTTTTCTCTATTAAAATCAACATAATCTACAGAAAATAAATAGTCGTAACTTAATGATCTTATTAAACCAAATAGTTCAGAGTATCCGCTTGTATCAACAGGAATAAATATATCAGGCATTATTCCTCCTCCTCCATATACTATACGTCCTGAGTTTGTATAATGAATAAGTGAGTCATTGAATTTTATACTGTCTGCTTCCATAAATTCTCCATGTTCGTATCTTCTTAATACATCGTAATGATATTCCTCAGTGCCATCTTCATATGCCTTCTGAATGCTTCTGCCTGATGGTGTATAATAACGTGCTGTTGTTAACCTCATCATTGAACCATCAATAAAATTAACAGCCTCTTGAACAAGTCCTTTACCAAAAGATCTTCTACCAATAATAATACCGCGGTCATTGTCTTGAATTGCACCTGCTACAATTTCGGCTGCAGAGGCGGAGAATTCGTCTATAAGAACAACCACATTAATGTCTTGACAAATGCTTCTTTTATCAGTTGAAGTTATTATTTTTCTTGGTCTGGCTTTTCCTTCAGTATAAACAAGTAATTTAGAACCAGGAAGAAATTCATCAACAATATTTGTAGCAGCATTCATATAACCACCCGCATTATCTCTTAAATCAAGTATTAAAGACTCTATTCCATAATTTGATTTCAATTTAAATATAGATTCAACAAATTGTGTATGTGTTGTTCGGCTGAAACTGCTGATTTTTATATACCCTATTTTTTCTGATATAAGATAAGTAGCATCAACACTTCTTAGAGGAATATGTCCTCTTTCTATCTGAAAAACTATTAAATCTTTTACCCCTCTTCTTAGAACTTCGATATTTACAGTAGTACCTCTTAATCCTTTTAGCATTTTCATTACATCGGCATTTTTAATACCTGTTCCTGCTACTATAGTATCGTTAATTTTAATTATTCTATCACCAGCCGAAACACCTTTTTTTTCTGATGGTCCATCAGGTATAGTGTTTATTATGTAGATTGTATCTCTAAGAATATTAAATTGTACACCAATACCATCGAATTCTCCTTCAAGTTCTTCAAGCATTTCTTTTGCAGTGATAGCATCAATATAAACAGAATGTGGATCAAGAGATTTAAGTAATTCCGGTATTGCTTTTTCTATAATGTCATTTCTGTCTAGTTGATCAACATATTCATTAAGAATATAATCAATTACAAGAGATAATTTGTCTTTGTCTGAAGGTATGAAAAGCGATTTACTAACAATTCCATCGGACATCCATATTGAAGAAATCATTCCGATAATGAAACTAGTTGCTATTATTAAAGGGAGTAATATGTAAATTACTTTTGATTTATATTCTTTCATTTTTATAAATTAAAATTAACTAATTCAATACCAGCTCTTTCTAATAAAACTAGTCCTTCCTTTTTATGATATTCTTGAGAATAAACAACTCTCCTTATTCCTGCTTGAATAATTAGTTTAGCACATTCAATACAAGGTGATGTTGTGATGTATAGAGTTGCGTTTTTACTATTGTTACCGGATTTAGCAACTTTTGTAATTGCATTTGCTTCAGCATGAAGTACATAAGGTTTTGTAATATTGTTTTCGTCTTCACATTCATTCTCAAATCCGGCAGGTGTTCCATTGAAACCATCAGATATAATCATTCTGTCCTTTACGATTAAGGCTCCTACTTGTCTTCTTTTGCAATATGAATTTTTTGCCCATATCTGAGCCATCTCTAAATAATGTTTATCAAATTGCTTTTGTTTTTCTGAATTATTCATTATAAAAATTATTATATCCTATAAAAGATAATAGTTCTCAAAAATAAGCAAATTATTTTAGAATAATTAAAGTGAATTTTTGTGTTACAAATAAGAATAAAAAGAATGAGTGTGTAAAAAATTTTACACACTCACTAGGTTTTGCTCTTTTTTGTACCCGGGGCCGGGATCGAACCGGCACTCCAGGGAAGGAACTGGTGTTTGAGACCAGCGCGTCTACCAATTCCGCCACCCGGGCAAATAAGAGTGTGCAAATATAAGCATTTTTTTTAATTGATTAAAAAATCCTTTTTTTATTTATAATACAAAGCATTCCTGATAAATGATTTTAGTTACTTTTGCATATTATTATCAATGTATTATGAACTCAGATAAAATAAATATCAGAGATTTGGAAATAGACGAAGTTGAAAGACTTTTAATTCAAAACGGAGAAAAGAGATTTCGTTCTAAACAAGTTATTGATTGGATATGGAACAAAGGAATAAATTCTTTCGATAAAATGTTGAATGTACCAGATAATCTTAGATGTTTTTTAAAAAAAAATTACTGGATTGATTCGATTTCTGTGTCTAGATTTCAAGAAAGTATTGATGGAACGATGAAGATATTATTTGAGTCTTACGATAATTTGTTCTTTGAAGGAGTTTTAATTCAATCAAAAAATCGAACAACAGCATGTATTTCTACTCAAATTGGCTGTCCTTTATCTTGTTTGTTTTGCGAATCCGGAAAAAATGGATTTACAAGAAATTTAGGTACAGGTGAAATCTTTGACCAGATTGTTGTTCTTAATAATATGTGCCTTGAACGAACAGGACATAATTTAAGTAATATTGTTATAATGGGCATGGGAGAACCTTTGTTAAATTATAATAATACCGTTAAATTAATCAAACATATATGTGCCGACTATTCTTATGCATTTTCACCATCTCGCATTACAATATCTACTGCCGGAATAGTGCCGGGTATTATTAAACTTGCAGATGACAATTTAAAAATCAATCTGGCAATATCTTTGCATACTGCTAATGACAAGAAGAGAAATATATTGATGCCGATTAATAAAAAATATAATACAGACCAGTTAAAAGAAGCAATAAAATATTATTATTCAGCTACCGGAAATAGAATAACTTACGAATATTTGATTATTGCAAATATTAATGATTCGATTTCTGATGCAGTTTCTCTAAGTGATTTCACAAAAATATCTCCATGTAAGATAAATATTATTGAATATAATGAGACTCCGGATTCACCATATAGGAAAGCCGATAATGATAAGCTTTTAAAATTTGCAGATTATCTTAAAAGTAAAAATCTTGTGGTTAATATCAGAAAATCTAAAGGGGGCGACATACAAGCTGCTTGTGGTCAACTGGCAAAAAAAACGATATAATTATAAATATTTAAACAAATTTGTATATTTTAGCACAAAAATTAAAAGCATATAGTTATGAAAAAATCAATTTTTTTAATTTTAATAAGTACAGTTTTAGTATTTAGTCCTGTATTTTCTCAAATTAGAGCTAGTTTCGGATTCGACAGAGCATACGATTTAACTAGAATGAATGAGTATCAGCGAATTATTGGTGCAGATTCTGATGGATTTTATGCTTTAAGAATGAATGAACAGGAAGATCTATTTCTTGAGTTTTACAATGGGTCATCAAAAAATCAAGAGTCTGTAAATCAACTTATGCTTCCTATGGTTGGAGGAGTTAAATCTCAGTATGTAGAGATGTTTTACATAGGCGGTAAATTGGTACTTCTAACACAAGTTGTTAATAATTCTGCCAAAGAGAAATCTCTTTATATTCAACATGTGAATCGTAGTGGGCAAATAGTAGACGAACCAAAGATTATTGGAAGACTGTCAAATCAAAATATGGCAGTTGATTTTAATGTCAAGCTTACACAAAACGAGCAAAATGTTTTTGTGTACTATTATAGTGTTTTTCAAAACTATAATGATGAGCCGTTTTTTGTAAAAATATTTGATTCGAACTTGCGAGAAGTATATAATCATGCAATTAAAATTCCGAAACTTAAGGGTGAAGCATTTGATGTAATTCAAACGGGAATTACAAAAACAGGAAAAGTATTGTTTCTAACTCAGATAAGTCCAGATCAGCGTCGAGCTGCCAGAATGAAAGAGATAGTTTATGATTATAAACTTTTAGTTTTTGATCCGGTTACAGCAGGAATTGAAAGCTTTGACATTACTGCAAATAGATATGAATTGCAAAATGTGATTTTTGGGGTTGACGAGGAAGAAAATGTTGATTTCTATGGATTTATGTCGAGAAGGAATAGAACTAATTATGAAGGAATATTCCACTCGAAACTAGACCTAAAAACAAAAGAGTTCGATAGAAGAGGTGGTAGAAATGCATATTACGTTTTTGAAAGAAATGAACTTCCTTTATTTAGATCAGAACGTTTAATTCAAATTCGAGATCAGGAATATAACTATGAATTAATTGATGTACTTCATTTATCAAATGGTGGTTCTGTTTTTATAGCCGAACATAGAAATCAATGGGCAGATAGCACGGTTGTTCCAGGTTCAAGAGATGTGATTTATTATGATTATTATAAATACAACGATATTTTGGTTGCTTACACAGCTCCAAACAATGAGATGCAATGGATGACACGTATTCCAAAAGATCAATGGAGTGTTAATGATTACGGAAAATACTCTTCTTTTGCTTATGGTGTTAGTGGCGAGAAATTATTCTTATTTTACAATGAAGCAAAACGCAATATTAAAAATTTGCAACAGCAAAACTTAGATGGGCAGGTATACAGACAGTTAAGATTTCCTGAAAGAAACGGAGTAGCAACTTATGTTTCTGTTTTTTCAGATGGTCATATAGAAGGAGGAGAAATGTTTATTGGAAAGAATAAGAAGAACTTTATAGTACCAGAATTAGTTAAAAAATATTACGACAGGTATTATGTTTATTCACAAAGAAGGGTGAAGTTTAAATTTGCATCATTCACAGCATTATAATCAATTTATAGCATAATATAAAAAAAAGCGGTTTTTTAGCCGCTTTTTTACATTGCAGCAAGCAATAAATCAATGTCTTTATTAAATAATCCATGAAGTTTTCCAATATGCTCATTTGTTAGTATCCCATTGAATATATATACTCCAGTTCTTACTTCTGGGTGAGACTTTAGAAGAGAATTAAGACTTCCGGTTTTAGATAGTTTCAGAAGCTCTTGAGCAAGAAGATTACTGATTGAGTATGTTGCTGTACGAGCAACACGAGATGCAATATTAGGTACACAATAATGGATAACATCATGTTTTTTAAAAACAGGATTTGAGTGTGTTGTTATTGTACTAGTTTCGAAACATCCACCTTGATCAATAGAAATATCAATTATTATAGAATTTTTCTTCATTTGCATTATCATTTCTTCTGTAACACAAATTTTAGGCATTTTATTAATTAGTCTTAATGCTCCTACTACAACATCAGCTGTTTTTAGTGCAGTTGTCAGTACTTTTGAATGTATTGCAGAAGTAAATACTTTGGCGCCTAATTGTCTTTGTAGATTGTCGAGATTATAAAGAGAATCATCAAATACTTTAACCAAAGCTCCCAAATTATATGCTGTTTGTGCAGCATAAATTCCGGCAGTCCCCGCACCTATTACTACAACTTCGGAAGGCGAAACTCCTGTTATACCACCAAGCATTTCGCCTTTGCCATCATGAACATTACTTAAATATTCTGCAGCGATTAATATAGATGAACGTCCAGCAATTTCACTCATTGACCTTACAAAAGGGTATCTGCCTTGTGAATCTTGCATTATGTCGAATGCAATACATGTTACTTTTTTATGTAATAGTTTTAAAAAATATTCTTTTGGCTGTGAGTTAATATTTAACGAAGTTATCAGAATCTGATTTCCTTTAAGCATTCCTATTTCTTCAGTACTTAAGGGTTGAATTTTTATTATAATGTCTGCATGAAATATTTCTCTTTTCGAATCGGTAATTATTGCACCGTATTCAGAATAATCAAGATTTGTGAAATTTGAAGCAGAGGCAAAATTATTTTCAAGCAATACTTTAAATCCTTCGCAAATAAGTGTTTTTACAGCCAAGGGAGCAAGCGGAATTCTTGCTTCATTTCCAGTATCATCTTTTGGAATTCCGATTGAAAAACTTTTATTATTCCTTTGTACTTCAAGAATTTCTTCTTGTGGTAATAGACCAGAGTTTTTTAAAAAACTTTCAGAATGATTGCTTAAGTTCATATTAATAGTTCGTTTTGTTTATACTAGCTCAAAATCAATTTGTTTTTTATATAAATTTACATCTATTATTCGAATTTCAACTTCATCACCCAATTGGTAGATTTTGCCAATCCTTCTTCCAGTGATTCTGTAATTATCAGGATCAAATTCATAAAAATCATCTGTTAATGTTCGCATATGCACTAGTCCTTCACACGCATTTTCTTTTATTTCTGCGAAGAAACCCCACTCAGTAACACCAGTAATAATAGCAATAAAATTTTCCCCAATTTTATCTGACAAATATTCAGCTTGTTTGTATTTAACCGAAGCTCTTTCTGCCATTACTGCTTGCTGTTCTTTATACGAACAATGTCTGCATTTGTTTTCAAGCTCATCTATATCAGCCTTACTATTTTTCAAACAACGATCTAGTAGTCTATGAACAAGTACATCAGGATATCTTCGTATTGGTGAAGTAAAATGTGTGTAAAAATCAAATGATAAGCCGTAGTGACCTATGTTTTTTGTTGTGTACACAGCCTTTGACATGGCTCTAATTGCAAGATTTTCAATAATGTTTTGTTCAGGCTTACCATTTATTTCGGCAAATAGTTTGTTCATACTTTGAGAAAGTTTAATATTATTTTCTGCATCTACAGAATAGCCAAACTTATTCAAGAAATTACTGAAAGTATATAACTTATCAGGATTTGGTTTATCATGAACCCTATATACTGAATCTTTAATTTTTTTACTTAGATATTCAGCAACTTTTTTATTTGCCAATAACATAAATTCTTCTATCAAATGATTTGCTTCTTTGGATTCTTTAAAGTATACACTCACAGGTTTAAATTCATCATTTAGAAGAAATTTGATTTCGTTATGATCAAAGTTAAAAGAACCTTTTTGAAATCTTTTTTCTCTTAATATTATTGCTATTTGATTTATAATTCCAATTTCGTGTGCGAATTCTCCATCATTGGTTTCGATTATTGTTTGGACTTCTTGATAATTAAATCTCTTATTTGAATTTATAATTGTTTTACCATACCATACATCAAGAATTTCTGCATCAGTATTCATTTTAAAAACCACAGAAAAACAAAGTTTATCCTCTTTTGGTCTAAGAGAGCATAAAAAATTAGAGAGTCTTTCCGGTAACATTGGTACCACTCTATCTACGAGATAAACAGAAGTTGCCCGTTCGTAAGCTTCTTTATCAAGTATGCTGTTTTCACTCAGATAGTGTGTTACATCAGCAATATGCACTCCTATTTCGTAGGTATCTTTATCTATTTCTTTAAATGAAAGAGCATCATCAAAATCTTTTGCATCTTCAGGATCTATTGTGAAGCATGTTATTTTTCTAAAATCTCTTCTTGACTTAATGTCATAATCACTAATCCAATCTTTAATCATTTCAGCCTCTTTCAAAACATCTTTGTCAAATTTTGAAGGTAAGCCAAATTCTGCTAATATGGAGTGCATTTCAACTTCATTATTTCCCGGCATACCTAATATTTCGATAATTTTCCCAGTAGGATTTTTGGAGTGTTTCGACCATTCTGTTATTTCAGCTATAACTTTCTGACCATTCTTAGCTCCGTTAAGATTTTCAGTCGGAATAAATATGTCGTATATCATTTTATGAAAGTCGGGTATAACAAAGCAAATATTACGGTTAATTTCTATTGTTCCCACAAAACTTTTCTTTGCTCTTTCTATTACTTCAATTACCTCACCCTCAATTTTATCTGTTTTTTTCTTTGCGTATAGTACGACTCTTACTTTATCACCATGCAACGCAGTATTAAGATTTTTTAGCGAAATAAAAATATCCTCAGAAATATCATCACTTGACACAAAAGCGTATCCCTGTTTAAACATATCTACAATGCCTGTAATTATACCTGATTTAGATTTCAACTGGTATTTACCTGGTTCAGTTTCTTTTAATGAGCCAATTGCTACAAGTTCTTTTAACACATTAATAACATTTTTTCTTCCTACCCCGTCTTTAATATTTAAAACAGATGCAAGCTGTTTGTAATTGAATTTCTTTTGAGGCGAAGAAATAAAAATGCCCAATATTTTATTGGTAATATTGTTTTTATTGTTACTTTGATTATTACTTTTTTTCATCATTCTAAAATAAAATGTATAACTGTTTTGAGCGTTATATAAAAATTATTACTATTTTTACAATCTATAAATTAATTACATAATTAAAACTTAAAACTATGAAAACTAATTGCTTTACAAAATTATCAATTATTGTTTTATTATTGTCTTTTGTTGTTTCTTTTTCCGCATGTAAAGGAAAAAAAGACAAAAGCCCGAGTAAAGGTGCGGTAGTTTTGGATATTCCTTGTACTAAAGAAGGACGTTCTGATAAGAATTTTTTCCGTGCTGATAACAATGCTTCATCAAGCAATATGAGCCTTGCCAGAGAAAAAGCACTTACTATGGCAAAACAAAGACTTGCAGGATTAATTGAAACTCAGATTAAATCTGTTACCGATCGTTATGTAAATGAATATGAAGTTGGAAATGCAATGGATTTTTCAGGAAAATTTGAAAATTTAACAAGAGAAGTTATCAATAAAACCTTAATTGATGTTGCGATTGTTTGTGAACAGGTTGTTCAGGAGAAAGATGGAAGATATACTACTTATGTAGCAATCGAAGTAAATAAAGAAACCTTGTTAAACGGTTTTGACAGATCGATAGGAAGAGACCAAAAACTTCAGGTAGATTATGATAAAATGAAATTCGAGCAAATATTTAATGAAGAAATGGACAAATTAGGATCACAAAGACCATAAGTTTTGTTAAGATTCAACTTTTCTTTTGGCATTATATTTGTCAATGTGATATCATTGAAAAAATTTAGAGTTATTTATTAAAAATTTAGAGTTTTAACAATTAAAATTGAGTATTATGAAAACAATTACAAGAACATTTCTATTGATTGCCTTAGTTTCTACTGCTATGATTTTCTCATCTTGTAAAGGAAAAAAAGATCAATCTCCAAGTAAGGGAGCAACAGTTTTGGATATTCCATGTTCAAGTGAAGGTCGTTCTGATAAAAACTTTTTCAGAGCTGATAACAGTGCTTCTTCAAGTAACATGAGTCTTGCTAGAGAAAAGGCTTTAACTATGGCAAAACAAAGAGTATCAGGATTAATAGAGACACAAATTAAGTCTGTAACAGATCGTTATGTAAATGAGTATGAGGTTGGTAATGCAATGGATTTTTCCGGAAAATTTGAGAATCTTACCCGTGAAGTAATCAATCAAACTCTTATTGACATAGCTATTGTTTGTGAAAAAGTTGTTCAAGAAAAAGACGGCAGATACACAACTTATGTTGCAGTTGAGGTTAACAAAGAAACTCTGCTTAATGGTTTTTCAAAATCAATCGCAAGAGACCAAAAATTGCAAGTTGATTATGACAAAATGAAATTCGAACAAATTTTCAACGAAGAAATGGATAAAATGGCAAAAGAAAGACCATAATTATTTTAATTTTTTATCGTATAAAAAGCCCAAAATATTTTGTTTTGGGCTTTTTTATTTTTTTATTCAAATAATATTTATATATTTGCACTCATATTGCGGGGTAGAGCAGCTGGTAGCTCGTCGGGCTCATAACCCGGAGGTCGCAGGTTCGAATCCTGTCTCCGCTACAAAAAGAGGTTCAGTGCCTCTTTTCTTTATTAGCACAATATTTCTAACTGTATGGAGAAAAGTATTTTTTACATAATAGCAAATATGATTATTATATCTTTTGTTTGAATGTTAAAGTTAGTTTATGTTATTTAAACTCAAATATTTTAGTTTATTCTTAATTTTATTCTTAAATTTTGATGCAGCAGCTCAAAATCTGATGAAGCGGCGAAATGCAAGAAAAATTTCGATTGAACAAATAAAGAATCTGAAGGAAGGCGCACTGATAGTACGTTTAAAGACCAAAAAGTCTGTTATTGATGCATACAAAAATGCGGGGAAACATAATATTGCAAACAAAATTGAAGAGGAAATAGTAATTGAAAATGCTGAAATAGTAAATGCATTTATTAATGGTTTCGATTTTTGTCCAGTTTATTTTATTTATTCATTTGATTCCGATTTAGTATTCAAAAAGGATTTTGAAAATATTGTATTCATTAACCAATCTATGATTCCGGATGTAAAAATTAAATTTGATTATAAAAACTTTCTAACAGCTGAAATTGGCAAGGTTGATCCAAGCAGAAATTTAGGGACAGAGTTAGATTCAATCCCTTATCGAACCGGAGATTTTAATTTTGAGGCATTGGTGGTGATGGATCAAAAGTTTACTCAATTGATTAGGCCATTCCCCTATTATATAAAGATTTATCCTGCATTTTCATTTAAAAGGAGCCCCGAGATCTTAGTTAGAAAGTTAAATAAAAACTTGCATAGATTTTATAATAGAAATAAGAAGAGATTTTAAAACTATCTAATTATTCCAAAAGCCTGAGTTCCTGCTATACTAGTGCTTGTCTCTTGAAATATTACTGCTCGAATGTATTTATTTACTTCCGGAAAACGAGATAGACTTATTCTATTTCCAGTGTGTATAGTCTTACCTTCAGAAATCCATTCAATATGACTATAATTTGATGCGTGGATAAATATTTCAGATTTTTTATGGTTTACTCGTATATTATTAATAGTTGGCGGGACAGATTCGTAATAAGAATTTTCTGCAATTACATAATAGAACATACCACGAGTCATTGCTTTTCTGAACCAATTTTCTGAAAACTCCGGCATTAAATATACAGTATAGGCGTATCCTTTTTCTGTTGTATGAAAATCGTCATTTGTAAAAGCAAATATTTGTCTATTAGGCATTGTATGATAAAGTAGAGAATCCCAAAGAATAAAGTCTTCTAGATATATTTCTTGACCTGTTTTATATTTTTGATTGAATACTTCTACACCCAGTAAGCAATCATAATTTGTAAACAAATTTAAATACCAACCCATTGTATAAGAGTATTTTATTGGATGAAATAGAACTGCCAACCCATTTTTTGATCTTATCGAATCTAAAGATGTCTCAATAATATTAGTTCCATTATGATTATTAAAATATGAGCCTAAATGATGATGATTTGATAACTCATTCGCCTGAACTGATAACAAACCTAATTTTTCTGAGTATCTATTTGAATAGACTAATTCTTCTTCGTTTATTAAACCTTCATTAAAAAACTGAATAGCAAAAGCACTTGACTCCATTATTGAAAATGAACTCCACGGATATGTAACATGGTTATGATCTGTTATAGCAAGTATTTTGTAGTTCATGTCAGAGTAGTAATCAATAACATTGTTAGGACTAAAGTAACCATCACTTATAGTTGTATGCATATGTAAATTTGCTTTATACTGCCACCATGTATTCCAATTAACAGTTTCATAAGGATTAATTATTGTTATATCAGATTCGTAGTTTTTGCAAGAAAACAAAACAGATATAATAGTAATCAGTACAATAGTATTTCTTTTTAAGTAAAACATAACTATTAGTAGTTCAATAAAATCGGGTTTATTCCAAATACATAATTATCTATTACATTTAGTTTTTCTGCTGTTTCCCAACCTGGAAATCCGACAATATTAGAATAATTAATTTTTTCACGGTATTGAATCTGATACTGTTTTGATACAGGAAAGTATGTCCAGTGCCATTTTTCCTCATTATATCCTGTTTCTCTGTCAGCAGTATAAACCTGGTAAAAGCCAAAGTCATTAGCATTATCGATCATCCACTTATAGGCTTTTTTCCCCCAGTCAGTTTCATAAATATACAATTTTGTACCAATAACATCTATATCAGTACCCCAATGATGTCGAGAGGTTCCTGGCATAGCAATATACTTTAACACCTCCTTTGCGGCATCTTCAGGATTGATATTTCTATTCCATCTTGTTTCCCAAATAATTTGTTGCTCTCGGAAAGGTCTGGTTACTGATATAATATCTAAGTTAATACCTTCTTTTGCGGCAGCAGCATGCATTTCCAAAAATGGTTCGAGTACATCCCTATGAATATATTCCTGACGCAAACGGGTTTTATTCCTAGGTACTGCAACAAAAAGAGTATCCGATTCCGGAGTGATTTGTCCTAATAAATAATGCATAGGAATATCCATGTAAGTTTCAATTACATTTTCATCGTTTTCTAAATTTAGAATTTCTTTATTTGTTAGACTATCAACACTTGTTGAATTATTATTTACATTGCTTTCAGTGTTTGAGCAAGAAAATAGTAGTATTATTGTAAATATTAATGAGTTAAATATTTTCATTTTAATAATTTGATGGATTGTTGTACGATACTATCTGAATTCAATTTGTATTTTTCTAATAGTTCATTTGGACTTCCGGATTCTCCAAAGCAGTCTGGCATACCGAGTAATTTCATTTTTATAGGATAGTTTTGCACAATTATCTCGGCAACAGCAGAACCCAATCCTCCATGTATTTGATGTTCCTCTATACATAGAATGTGCTTTGTTTTTTTAGCGGTTTCAATAATTGTCTTACTGTCAATAGGTTTAATCGTATGAATATTAATTACTTCAGCGTTTATAGACAATTCTTTGAGTATTTTTGATGCATTTATCGCGTGCCAAACCATTGAACCTGTGGCTATAAGACTTATATCGCTTCCTTTTTTTAAAATCTGAGCTTTACCAATTTTGAACTCTTCATAAGGGTTAGTAAAATCGGGAATTGATTCTCTGCAATATCTTATATAACAAGGACCTTGGATTTGTTCAACCGATGCGATAACTGCTTTTTCTGTTTGTGTTGCATCGCAAGGACTTAAGACTGTCATTTTAGGCAGAGATCTCATTACTGCAATATCTTCCAATGCTTGATGAGTTGCGCCATCCTGACCAACAGATATGCCCGCATGAGCTCCACCTATTTTAACAGGCAGATTATTATAGCATACCGAGACTCTAATTTGATCTGTAGTTCTCATTGCAGAAAACGCGGCATAAGTTGAGACAAATGGAATTTTACCTGATAAAGCTAAGCCCGCTGCAAATCCAATGATATTTTGCTCGGCGATACCCAGACTTATAAAACGATTAGGAAATAATTCTTTAAATTCGTGAACTCCCACCGATTTACTAATATCTGCACCCAAACAAAAGACGTATGGGTTTCTTTCAGCAAGTTTAACAATTCCTTTGCTGAATCCGTCTTTCATGGGGACTAGCTTTACATGTTTATCCATAAATTAAAACTATTGATCAGATGCAAACCATTCTGCATAAGAATTTGCAGTTTCATAAAGACGTAGACTGTGTAGACATACTCCATAAGGAAGCTTATTTCTAAGAATGTCAGCGAAGTGTACAATCATTTTTTCACAAGTAGGTTGGAAATTAAATAAATGAATTCTTTTAAAAAGAGGACTATTCTTGGTAATATCGGAAATTTTATCTTCATCGGAAAGTATTAGAGAATGATCAAAAACATCGATTATATTTTTTTTAACTATTTGTTTTAATACACCAAAATCAATCAACATGCCGAGTTTTGGTGATTCTTTATCTTCAAGAGCTGTTCCGGAGACGGTAACATGAAGTTTGTATGAATGACCATGAATATTTCTACACAAACCGTCGTAGTTATGAAGCGCATGAGCAGTTTCAAAATCAAATATCTTTGTTAATCTAATTGTATCCATCGTTGTGCTTATAATATTTTTAACAAAAATAAGCTTAAATTTGTTTATCGCATAATATATATGTCGGAATTATGTATTTTTGCATTTTAAATTATAATGAGGGAATTTAACAATATAAAAGAAATAATCTCCTCGGATCTTCAAAGGTTTGAAAAAGAGTTTCTAATTAATCTAAAAACGAATAATCCTCTTCTAAAAGATAAAATAAATCATCTATTTGAGATAAAGGGAAAAAGGGTTAGACCAGTGTTGATTTATTTAATAGCGAGAATTTTTGGAAATCCTAATACTGGAACTGATTTAACTTGTCAGGTGATTGAGATTTTGCATAATGCAAGTTTAGTGCATGATGATGTTGTTGATAGAGCGAGTATTAGGAGAGGAAGAGAAACTCTTAATGAAAAGTGGGATAATAAAACTGCCGTTTTGTTTGGCGACTATTTATTTGCAGTTTGTATAAGGATTATTAAAGAAAATTCTATGTGGGAATTGCTTAATATTGTCTCACCTGTGTTGATAGATTTGAGTTATGGAGAATTGCAACAAATTGAGTATAATAAGAGTAAAAAGTATTCTGTTGATAATTATTTCGAAATAATTAATAATAAGACAGCATCCCTAATGTCGGTAACTTGTGCAGCTGGAGCCCATTCAGTTGGTGTAGTAGGTGAAAAATTTGATAATATTAGGAGATTAGGGTTTCTAATAGGACAGATTTTTCAAATAAGCGATGATATTATTGATTATACTGGTTCAGATAAGAATGGAAAAACTGCATTTAATGATATAATAGAAAAGAAAATGACACTACCTCTTATTCTAGCTATTGAAAATGCTGGAATTGAGGAGAGTGAAAAGGTATTTTCAATTTGGAATAATGCCATTGTTTCTGATGAAAGTATTATGAGAATACGGCAATTTGTGAAACATAATCATGGGATACAAGCTTCAAGAAGCATTATGAAGGAACTTCAAATCGAGGCGATAGGTATAGTAAAATCGTTTGATAAAAATAAGTATTCGGAGAGTTTGATTTATTTTATTAATTATTTATCGGAAAGAAAGAAATAGCTTAAAAGTAATTTTTGTATGGATTATCTTTTCCAAGAAGTACAAAAATTTCATCAAGAATTCTATTTGCCATTTTTGATGTACCTAATCGAAATAATTTGCTATTTAGCCACTCCTTACCTAAAATTTCATTTACAATACTGTAATAGAGTAAGGCATCATCAACAGTAGACATACCTCCGGATGGCTTAATTCCGATTTTTACACCAGTTTCAATATAATGCTCCTTTATTGCAGTACACATCGCATAGACCGCTTCAGGAGTTGCTGAAACGGAAGTTTTGCCTGTGGATGTTTTTATGAAATCTGCTCCGGATTTGATCGCAAGGACAGATGCATCATATATGTTTTGAATATTCTGAAGTTCTCCTGTTTCAAGTATTACTTTAAGTTTTGTAACTCCAATCGATGATTTAATTAGAGATATTTCATGAATTACATATTGAAAATTTTTACTGAGGAATTCTCCGACTGATATTACAATATCAATTTCATCGGCACCTTTTTTAACGCAAAGATCACACTCTGCAGTCTTAACAGAAATAAAACTTTGTGATGAAGGGAAACATGCTCCGACAGAAGCAATTTTTACATTGGAGTCCGTTAGGTGTTTTTTAACTGTTGAAATGAATGATGGATATACACATATTGCTGCAACATTTAATAAATCTGGAAAATAATGTTTAAAATTAGATACTTTATCTGTCATTTCAACTATTTTTTGAGTTGTATCTGACGTATTTAATGATGTAAGATCAACAATAGAAAGAAGTTTAATCAGATTATCACTATTTTTATATTCATTGATTTGACCAGATAATGAGTTAATGTGCTGAATAACAGGCTTTAAGGAAAGTTGTGTGTTCATATTCATAAAATTTTATATACATTTATAAATCCAGAAAGTTTTTTCAGTAGTCGTATTTAAATTTACAATAAACTGATTATCATCATTAAAAATCAGGTGTTCTTTAAGACAAAGATAGTATATTCCGGGATCTAATGCATGCCTGATAGTTCCGTTAGAAATAAAAGTACTATCAGCTATTTTTAGTATATTGTAATAGGGACCACTAAATGTGTCTTTAGTTGCTTGACTGATTATATATACCATACCAGTGTAATTGTAATAATACTGTGAGGTATGATCAAATATACAAACCCCCTCACCGTATTTAACAGTACCCTTAATACCACCCTTAGAAAAATCTGAACTACAGGAATATAGAGTAAAACATAGTACGATTATTGTGCATATAGCAATAAATCTCATGATTTTAATTTTAAGCAAATTTAATAAAAAATGTATTTTAAGCAAGTTTAATATTTGTCTTTAGTATCAATAATTATTGTAACAGGGCCATCGTTACATAGTTTAACTTGCATATTAGCTCCGAAAATACCGGTGAGCGTTTTTTTCTTAAATATCTGGTCTAAGTATTTAATGAAATATTTATACAATTCTTCTGATTGTTCATGTTTAGCCGCCTCTAAATATGATGGACGATTTCCTTTCTTTGTTTTAGCGTACAGCGTAAATTGACTTACAGTTATAATTTGATAATTTTTATCAAAAATTGAATAGTTCATTATGCCATTTTCATCATTAAATATTCTGAGGTTTAATATTTTCTTAGCTAACCATTCTGCATCCTCTTTTGTATCACTATGTGTTATTCCTAGCAGGACTAATAATCCTTGGTCTATAGAAGCGACTGTCTTTTTGTTTACAGAAACTTCTGCTGTATTAACTTTTTGAATTACTGCTTTCATTTATAATAATATAACTAGTTGAGATATAGAGTATTAATTGATGTTCCACATGGAACATTATTCGAGTAGATCGGTAAATGAGAATTTGTTTACGTCGAAGAGACCCTTGTCTCCTATTTTTAGCTCAGGAATTACGAGTAGAGCCATAAACGATAAAGTCATGAATGGTGAATCCAATGTAGAGCCTGCAGCTTTTATTTGTTTATTAATAATCTCATACTTCTTAGAAAGTGCGTGGGGATCATCCTGAGTCATTAGACCTGCAAATTCTAATGGAATAGTGTAAAAATCTTTATGTTTTACAAAACATAATCCTCCCTTGTTTTCGATAATTTCATTAATCGCATTTGTAATAGAAACATCATCAACTCCTACAGCAATAATATTATGACTATCATGAGCTATTGAACTTGCTATTGCACCATGTTTTAATCCCATTCCCGAAATGAATCCGATCGATGGGTTTGCTCCTTCACTATATCTGTTATAAACCACTATTTTTAAAATATCTCTTTGTGTATCACTTACAATGTTTTCGCCTGACATTTTGGGTAGAGTAGAAAATGATCTAGTTATTAATTCTTTATCGATAATTTCGATAACTTTTAGTTTAGATTTATTCTCTGGATTTTTTACTATTAATTGATTAGAATTTAATCTTGATGCTTTAAATAGATTGATTGGGTTTACTTTTGGACTTTTAATAGTCAATCTACCATGACTATAAACAATCTTACCATTTATAATTGTTTCAAGTACTCCGAAGTCCTTGAGATTATTTATTACGATGAAATCGGCATAATCCCCTTTTCTAAGTAACCCAACCGGAATATTGTAATGTAAAACAGGATTAATTGTTGATACAGTTAATAGATCAAATAAGTTTAATTCCAATTCTAATCCTTTTTTTATTAGTTTGTCGATATGACCGTATTTAATCATATCATCAGGATGCGAGTCGTCTGTGCAAAGCATGCACATATTGTTAAAATTTCTTATTAATGGATATAGAGTGTTAAAATTTTTTGCAGCTGAGCCTTCTCTTATTAATATCTTCATTCCAAGTGATATTTTTTCTACGGCTTCTTGATATGTAAAACATTCGTGATCTGTACTTATTCCACTGTTAATATATATTTTTAGCATGTCGCCGCTAATACAGGGAATGTGACCATCAATTATTGCATTACAGTCTTTTGCGTATTTTATTTTTTTGATAACCTCTTCATCTTCATATATTACGCCGGGATAATTCATCATTTCACCAAGAATCTTTATGTCTTGTTGGTTTAGTAATTCTTTTATATCTTCAGCGGATAATATCGATCCTGAAGTTTCAAAGTATGTAGCAGGAACGCATGAAGGGATAGAATAAAATATTTTTAGTGGACTTAATTTTGCGTTTTCTATCATAAAATTAACTCCTTCTTTTCCAAGCACATTAGCAATTTCGTGAGGATCACTTATGATTGCTACTGTTCCATGTGGTATTGCTAATTCGGCAAATCTAGAAGGGATTAACATTGAGCTTTCTATATGTACATGAGAATCTATTAAGCCTGGCAGAATATAATTTTCTGAATTGTTATCTTCTTCAACTATGTCAATAATTATTTCATTATCGACAATTATTTTGCCTTTGAAAATTCTTCTTTTAAAAACATCAATAATATTACCTTTAAACTCTTTCATAAATAATTATTTTTTGTTTCACGTGGAACATTTCTTGTTTTTATAAATTATTTACCTTCCCATATATATTAATAAAATACTAATATCAGATGCCGAAACGCCGCTAATTCTTGATGCCTGTCCTACGGTGTTTGGTTTTATTTTTTTAAGTTTTTCTCTTCCTTCTGTCGAAAGTGAATTTAGTTTGTCATAATCCAATTGTTCTGGAATTATTATGTTTTCAAGCCGACTTAATTTACTTGCCATTTCTTTTTCTCGATCAATATATCCGGAATATTTCATAAGTATTTCAGCACTGTCTATTATTTCTTCCCTTCTTTCAGGAATTTCTGATACAAGCTTTTCTAAGGCTGGAATAGAATCGATTAAATCTTTTATTTTAACTTGTGGTCTGTAAATTATGTTTATCAATTTCCTTTTTTGTTTAAGAGGAGACGTTCCAAGTTCCTCTAACTTATTATTAATATATTTCGGGCTACAAGAATATGTAGAAAAGAATTTTATAAGTTGATCTCTATAGTTGATTTTGCTTTTTAATTGTTCAACCCTCGTAATATCAGCAAGTCCTAATTTGTGAGATAAGTCTGTTAATCTTATATCTGCATTATCTTGCCGCAATAAAATTCTAAACTCTGCTCTGGACGTAAACATTCTGTATGGCTCATCAACGCCTTTAGTTATAAGATCATCAATTAGAACACCGATATATGCTTGGTCTCTATTAAGTGTAAACTCCGGCATATTGTGTGTTTTCAAATGAGCGTTAATTCCTGCCATAAGCCCTTGAGCAGCAGCTTCTTCATAGCCTGTGGTACCATTAATTTGTCCTGCAAAATATAAACCACTAACTAATTTAGTTTCTAATGTGCTATTAAGTTGAGTGGGGTGAAAAAAATCATATTCTATTGCATAGCCTGGTCTAAATATTTCTACTTTTTCAAATCCTTTAATTTTACGAAGAGACTCAAGTTGAACTTCGAGAGGTAGTGAAGATGAAAAACCGTTTAAATAGTATTCGATTGTCGATTCTCCTTCAGGTTCTAAAAATAACTGATGCTGTTGTTTTTCTGGAAATGTAACTAATTTTGTTTCTATACTTGGGCAATATCTTGGTCCTATACTTGTGATTGTGCCATCATATAATGGAGACTTGTCTAAACCTGAGAGCAATGATATATGAACATTTTCGTCTGTATATGCAATGTAACAGCTTCTTTGCTTTAAATGTGTCATATTATAACTGCTGAGATAAGAAAATGGTACAATCTTATCATCTCCTTGTTGTTCAGTGAGAGCACTGAAATCAACAGTTCTTCCATCAATCCGTACTGGTGTTCCGGTTTTCATGCGATCATATGTAAAGCCATGAATAACAATACTTTGTGTAATATTATCTGAAGAAGATTCAGAAATACGGCCACCTTTTATCTGCTTTTGACCAATGTGCATCAGTCCATTAAGAAATGTACCTGTAGTAAGTATGAGTGATTTACAGCGGAAGCTTACTCCTAATGTTGTTTTCACTCCTAAAATCTTTTTATTTTCAATCAAGAGCTCTTCCGCATTATCCTGCCAGAAGTCCAGGTTTTGTAAAGATTCTAAAATATTTCTCCATTCTGTTGAAAACACCATTCTATCGCATTGAGCTCGGGGACTCCACATGGCAGGACCTTTCGACATATTTAACATTCTAAACTGAATCATTGATTTGTCGGTAACGATACCTGAGTATCCTCCCAGTGCATCTATTTCTTTGACAATCTGTCCTTTAGCAATTCCTCCCATAGCAGGGTTACACGACATTTGTGCTATTTTATTCATGTCATGAGTTATCAGCAGCACTTTTGAACCCATGTTTGCAGCTGATGCTGCAGCTTCGCAGCCTGCATGTCCTGCTCCTACTACGATAATGTCATAATCCTTGAACATATAAATCATTTTATATCACAAAAATAACTAAATTGAATGGTAATTATATTAAAGTGTATTTAATACTTTTGCAATCATTCATTTTATTCTTATGCCTGCAATAAGAATATCATCTGTTTGTTCATTATTTCCTTTCCAATTTGTTAAATAGTCTTTTAGTATTTCTGGCTGTGAAATGAATTCTTTTCCAGAAATATTGAGTAACAAGTCTCTGAACTGTTGATATTTAAGCTTTTTATTTAACACTCCTCCAAATTGATCCGGAAATCCATCTGTTGATAGATATATCAAAACATGATTAGAAACTTTAATTGTCTGTTTGTGAAAAGTATTATTTTTGTTTAGACCAATAATTTCTGGTTGAAATTTGTATTCTCTAAAGACCTCATTATTAGCAACATACATTCGCTGTTTTGAGCCAGCGAAATGAAGAAGATTATTTTCTATTTTTATAATACTAAAACATAGAGATTCTCCTGCAAGTTTATTACTTCTGCTAAAATAGTCATAAAAAGAAGTATTAAGAAAATTACAAATTTGATCCGGTTCTGTGTATTTATGAAGGGCAGAATCAATAAATTGAATAGCAAGTACTGATAGAAATGCACCCGAAACTCCATGCCCAGTGCTATCTCCGACCATATAATAATCAGAATCGTTAATTTTTCGTGCCATAAAGAAATCTCCACCAACAGTACTTAATGGGATATCAAGAACAAAATACTCACTTCTTTTAAGCATTGTAGGGTTATTCATGCATGTTTTTCTGATTTCATTTGCATATAACAAGTTTTCTTTAATAAAATCATTTTTCTCTTCAATTATTTTATTTCTTATAGAAAGGCTTTTACTAAGTTTCAATTTTTTAGTATATAGAGATGCTATAAAAAAACCTGTAAGTATTAGTAATGATGAGAGAATTACGAAAAAAGATATAGTATTATTTTGGTCTTTCAGTTTAATTTCTTTTAATTCTGAATCTCTCTTGAGTGTTTCTATTTCATGTTTAGACTTTATTTCGGAGATTAGTTCCGTTAGTTCATAGGAATAAATACTATCGTTTAATTCATGATATTTTTGCAAATAGTTGAATGCTTGTTCCCATTGTAAAGAACTTGAATATAGTTCGTAAGCTGTTTTATAAAGAATTTTTCTAGACTCTCTAAGGTCTGCAGATTTGTGAATACTGTCGGTTTTTTGTATTAGTATATCTGCCTCTTTATATTTTTCCTGTTTTATAAGCACATGTGCAATATTATTCATGCTAGCTGTTATTCCCCAAGTAATTTTAAGACTATCAAATATATATAAGGCTTTTTCGTACAAAACGATAGCTTCAGAATAGTTTTTGTTCATGAAATGTACATATCCCATATTATGATATAGGGAGGCAATTTTTGAATCAGACTTAGAATGCTTATCACAGATTTTTAGCGCAAGATTAAAATATTCAAGGCTTTTGGTGAAATCTTCATTGGCAGCGTAAGTATTACCGATATTGGTATATGTTTGAATCAGACTTTCGTTGTCACTAATAAGTAATGCGTATTCTACTGCTTTTGCAAAGTTTTTAATCGCAAGATCTTGTTCGTTAAGGTTTCGATAAATAACTCCAATATTATTGTATATGGTGTGTAAGTTATGATAGTTTTCTATTACCTCGGAGTAGTGAATTGCAATGTTAAATGTTTCTAATGCTTCTTTGAATTCACTCTTTACAAGGTATGAAGAACCAAGCATGACATATGCATAAGCAAGATTGTTATCAAGACCATGTTTTTTTGATAATTCAATAGATTTTATAGCATATTCTTTTGATTGGTTACCGGTGCTATCGAGATAATATAAGGATAGTTGATTATAAAGTATTGGTTGCTCGTTTTCCGTAACAGATAGTATTAAACTTTTTATTGAATCAGGATTTATTGCATGTACTCGAAAAAATCCAAAATAAACTAGAATAGTTATAAAGAAAATTGTACGCATATAATAGCTAAATAATTTACTATAAATGAGAATCAAATTATAAAAATAAGAAATAACTTTGTAATCAATAAAATTGTAGTTATGAAAATAAGAATTATTCTCTTTTCGCTTTTAGGAATCATTTTGATACTTAGTTCATGTTCTTGTAAATCAGACAATAAAGATACAGGAACAGATGGTCAGCCAAGAGTTGAATCTGTCTCGAACATTGAGTTGACTATCCCTGGATTGAATGAAAAAGTTGTGGAGTTATATGACGATGGCAATGCCTTTGTAGTACACTATTTTGATTATGAAAAGTCTGAATTGCCAGTTTATGAAAGAAAGTACTACCTAAGTGGAAACATATTTATTGAAGGGGAACTATTAGAAGGAAATCGAACAGGAAAGTGGATAGCAAAGTATGAGAATGGACAAGTTTGGAGTGTTGCTAATTATGAAGACGGGAAAAATCATGGTTCAAGTATGGTTTATTTTGAGAATGGACAGCTGCGATATAATAAAGAATATATAAATGATGTTCCCCATGGTTTGTGGAAGTTCTATTCACCTGAAGGAGTTTTGCTTGGCGAGGTAATGTATGAAGATGGTGAGGTAGTTTGGGAAAATGATTATATGGAGTGATTTTTACCAAAAAAATGCAAGTGAAGAATTATCTTCTAAACCTGCATGTATTTTGAACCCAACCAATTAATTACTTTTCACTGTATATAACAGGTTGACTTTTACTATATCCTGTTACTTTAAACTCTGTACGTCTATTCATCTGATGTTCTTCTTCAGAACATGAAACTCCATCTGAACAATGATTTACAAGCTCTCTTTCCCCGTATCCTTTTGCTGTAATTCTTTCAGAGCTTATTCCTCGTGATATTATATATTCAACCGCTGATTCTGCTCTACGTTGTGATAACACATCGTTATATTTATGGGTCCCTCTAGAATCTGTATGAGAGCCTAATTCTATAATGATTTGAGGATTCTCTACTAAAAGAGTAACAATTTTATCAAGTTCAATAGCTGCATCCGGTCTTATATTCCATTTATCAAAATCATAATAGATATTCTCAATTACAATAGGTTTGTCAATGATTATTCTATCAAATATTAACTCAACAAAAATGGTATCAGTCATTGTTTCACATTCTGTTTGAATTTCTTTAGATTGTGAAAAAAATTCAGGATTTATACCATGAATAATATATTTAGTATTGCAATCAATGTTTGTATAATATATTCCCAAAGACTTTTCGGGTATTTCAAATTCATAACTATCATTGCCGTCTTTATGATAATGGACATTTATTCCTGATAGACTAATAATCTCACCATCATCTAATCGTTCAAATGTTTTAACAACCAAGATTAACTCGGTTGGTACCGGAGGAGGAGAATATTTAAAACTATATATATCATCACTTCCTTTGCCCCCATCTCTGTTAGAGGAAAAGTATCCTTCTTTTTCTGGTTCGGTATAGAATATTGCAAAATCATCTTTTGGAGAATTTATGGGGTGTTTAAGATTTTCAGGTTTCGACCAATTATCTTTACTTCCTTTTGACATAAAAATATCCAACCCTCCCATACCCGGATGTCCATTACTAGAGAAAAATATATTTCCGTCTTTATCAACATAAGGGAACATCTCTTTTCCTACAGAGTTTATAATATCTCCAGCATTTTGTGGTTTGCTCCATGTTCCATCTGTTTGCTTTTCGGAGAAATATATATCAGTTTCACCAAAGCCTCCAGGCATATCTGAAACAAAGTAGAGAGTTTTTCCATCTGGAGAAATTGCAGGGTGACCTACTGAGTAAAATGAAGGGTCATTATATTTAAACGCCTTAATATCAGACCATTTACCATTATGATATTTTGCAGAATAAATTTCTAATCTATTAATATACTCTTCAATATTTACATTTTTCACCCAACTTGTTGGATCATTATTAAGATTTCTCTTTCTGGCTTTCACCATTTTTGTTCGTGTATACCATAGTGTATTAGTGGTTTCGCAAAAAGATGCAGGTCCATTGTGATAAATATAATTCAATTCATCAATTGGTTTTATCGATTTTGTTTCATTTCCATTAGTTTTAATATAATAGAGTTTTAAGTACGGTGTGCCTGTCCACGAATAAATATCGTTTTCTGAATATGATTGATTTTGATATTTTCTGTCGGATGTTATAATGTAATCGTCGTTTATTTTTATTAATGCAAAATCGGCTAAGTCTGAATTCCAATCAGACATATTTTCTACAATAAATAAAGGGTCTTGTTCAATCCACTCTTTTGCAAATACAGAACCTTCTATCCATTTATCAGCTAGATCTTTATTATCTGGCACAATAGTTTTGTATAATTCGAATGCCACGATTGATTCATCATATCTACCTTCGGTTTTTAACAGCCGACCATTTAGAAAATGATATTCAGGATCAATTCTGTTGTATTTCGTAAGTTCAGACAGCCACTTCACGGCGGATTTTGTGTCATTTATATTCACGTAGCAATTAACAATGTTTTCTAGGTCTTTTTGCAATGGTTTATTGGTTTTGAAATGGTTTTCATAATATTCAGCTGCTTTAGCAAATTCGAAGTTTTGCATCATATTTTCAGCCTGCTGCAAATTGTTTTGTGCAATAATAATATTTCCCGTAAACAAAATTGCAATTAGGATTATTGATTTTATGTATATACTTGTTTTCATTATGTTCTTTTTATTGGTTGGACATTAAAAGTATCTTGGTGTTTTCATTCTTGTTTCCACTTTTTTCGGTAAAGTGTAGCCCAGCATAAATTCGTGTCCTGAATAGCCGTTTAAAGCAGTTACAGACAATGTATATGCATATCCTATAATAATATTGCGGGTAACACTCCATTCTGTCATAAAAACTGCAGCATTTCTTTTTTGAAGAGCATTCTCAAGAGAATTACTCGTAAATAAATCTGCTCCAAATCTAAAAGTTGCACCTATCCAAAAAGTTTCTTCGAACAGCAAAAAGGTATTTATGTCAACAGTTGTAAGAGCTTTGAAATCTTCTCGGATTAAAAAACTTGGTTTTAGCTTTATACTTTTTCCAAGATCAAAAACATAACCAGCTGTTAGATAATAATGCCTTGCTTGATTATTGATAAGAATATTTTCAGGAGAAAGTAAATCTCCGAGCATATCGGTAATTGAAAGTCCTGCATAGAACTTGTCACTATATATGAATATCCCTGCTTTAGGGTCGAACCTAAAAATAGTCTCTTTGTGTAAGGGGATTGATGGATCGTCAATGGTTTCTCCTATCAAAATTGTTCCGTCTAAAGCAAAATATGATAATCCAGCGGCTAAGCCCATTGATACTCGCCATTTGTCATTTATTTTTAAAATATATGAATAATTACCAAAAACTGCCTGATGAGACTGTGCCCCAATTCTATCGTTTAGTAGCATTACACCCAGTCCAACGCTCTCCGAGAGGGGTCCTTCAACACTGAGCACTTGAGTTGAAGGAGCTCCCGGGAAATTCATCCATTGTGTAGATGAAGTTAGATTAAGGTTTACAAACTGCTTTGTTCCGGCATATGCGGGGTTAATAGACATCTGATTGAAAATGTAATGATTTAACATCATATTTTGCTGACCGTAAGAAATCATTGTTATCAGACTGAACATTGATATATATACTAACTTTTTCATTTTTCTTGTATTATTATTGTTTATAATTGATTAGGATTACTCTAAAATTGTAATATATCCGTTATACACTTTACGTTCATTACAAATATTTACCTTAAGAATGTAGAAGTATGTTCCTTCGCTCAGACCACTACCATCCCACTCATTTCTGTATCCCGTTTTTCGGTATACTTCATTACCCCATCTATTTAATATTATTAATTCATTTTCCGGAAACATTTCTATATTACTCACAGTCCAGAAATCGTTCAGTCCATCATTATTTGGAGTAAATACATTATGTGGTTTTGGCTCATCAAATTGTGCATCAGAACCAATGTTTACATCGAAACTAGATGAACAGTTATTCAAGTCTTTTACTGTTACTGAATGAGTTCCTTCTTCAAGATTCGTTGCCAAGAAAGAGTTGTCACCATTACTCCATTCATATGTATATGGAGCTATTCCTCCGAAAACCTCAATTTCTGCCTGTCCAATATTTATTCCTGCACAATCTGTATTTGAAACACTAACAAGTTCTATCTCTACTTTTTCTGGTTGTTCAATTTCAAACTCTACAAATGCAGGGCAAGAGTTATTGTCTCTTATGTCAATTCTGTATTGACCTGCGACAAGATTTTCAATTAGACCAGAATCAAAGCTTAACTGATTGTTAACGATAAATGTATAAGGTTCTATGCCTCCTGTGGTTATTATCTCAACAACTGCGTCATTCGAGTCAAAACAAGTGTTGTGTGATATAATGTTTACATTAGCTTCAAGTGTATTTAGATTTTTAATCGGCAACTCAATCATTTCTGTTGTGCAAGATTCGGAGTCTCTGACAATAACATACAAAATATCTGAGTCATCTAGATTAAAGAAGTTGTTTGATTCAGAATAAGTAGTACCATTATCAATTGAATAATGGTAAGGACCAACACCTCCATTTACATTAATTGTTAAACCAATAATACCTTCTTCACAATAATGTGCAAAACCAACAGAAATAGGATCTGTATTCGCAATTTCAACATTATAACTAATTGAACATAAATTTTCATCTTGAACAAAAACAATGTAAGATCCGGCAGCTAAACCTCCGAAAGTATTATTTGTCTGCCATTCTCCATCGTTTAATCTGTACGATAATTCTCCTGTTCCCCCAATTGCATTTACTATTATTTGAGCATCTTCAAAATTGTGACAAGATACATATTCAGAGGCATCTATGGTTGCTGATAGAATTTCAGGATTGATAATTTCAATAACAGCGCTGGTTATGCTGCAATAGTTTTCGTCTTCGATTGTGATAATATATGTACCTGCATAAAGCCCTGTAAATATATTTGAAGACTGAGGGGATTCTCCATTTATGTAGTATGTAAGTTGCCCTGTGCCTCCTGTTGCTAATACTTCGATTGAGCCATCATTGCTTCCATTACATGAAACCTGTGGAGTGGCAACAATCTCAGCTTCAATTTGAGCCGGATTGTTAATAATAATTACTTCGCTTAAAACAGAACAAGCATTTTCATCTTCAACCAAGACTGTATATGTTCCGGCAGGTAGTCCGTCAAAAATGTTTGATGATTGAGGAGTACCACCATTTAAAGAATATGTTACTTCTCCAAATGCTCCTTCAACTGAGACAGTTATTGTAGCATCACTCGCGTCAGTACAGCTTACTTGTGACGAAGCTTCCACAACAACATCCATTAGGGATACATGAACAAGTTGTTCGCAAGTTGTAATGTTACCATTTACATCTATAACAGTCCAGGTTACAGTTGTTGTTCCTACCGGGAATACAGCGGGAGCATTATTAGAGATATTATCAATTCCACAATTGTCATTAACTTCAGGTGCAACAAGTTCAATCACATTTGAACAAGACACAATGTCTTCAGGACATACAATTGTTGGAAGTTCAATATCTGTTACGGTTACGATTTGCTCGCAAGTTGCAATGTTTCCACTACCATCGGTTACAGTCCAAGTTACAATTGTTTCTCCTATTGGGAAGACTGCTGGAGCATCGTTTGTTACAGATGCAATTGAACAATTATCGTCAACAGTTGGCATTCCTAAATCAACACCACTTGCAGTACATTCGCCGGCATCAGTGTTAACTGCTACAGGGGCAGGACATACTATTGTTGGAAGTTCAATATCAGTTACAGTTACAATTTGCTCACAAGTAGCAATGTTTCCGCTGCCATCAGTTACAGTCCAAATTACAATTGTTTCTCCAATTGGGAAGACTGCTGGAGCATCGTTTGTTACAGAAGCAACAGTACAATTATCGTCAACAGTTGGCATTCCTAAATCAACACCACTTGCAGTACATTCGCCGGCATCAGTGTTAACTGCTACAGGGGCAGGACATACAATTGTAGGAAGTTCAATATCAGTTACTGTTACAATTTGCTCACAAGTTGCAATGTTTCCAGAGCCATCAGTTACAGTCCAAA
>OBJA01000570.1_pt1 | contig 30813 bp, 20 predicted proteins | sample 1519751 | NCBI WGS metagenome assembly OBJA01 (sample SAMEA3881238, study PRJEB22517) | soil metagenome | biome: lake sediment; feature: soda lake sediment; material: sediment, water from around vicinity | place: India | collected 2013-12-23 | depth 3 m
CACTTGCAGTAAAAAACTCAACATTTACTGGAAAAGAAATGATGCATTACATGTATGATACAGGAGCGGCAAATATGTCAATGAAAATTCAGGCAATTTCAATGGGTATTTATTCTCATTCAATGGGAGGATTTTCTTCTGAAAAAATAATTTCACATTTTAATATTCCTGAAGGTATTGAACCTTTATCAATAATTGCTTTGGGATATACAGGAGATATAAATAGCGCTGAAAAAGAACTCGCAGACAGAGATAATAGTAAAAGAGAACGTTTCAGTTTAGACAAATTAATCCTTGAATAAAAATACCGCTGTAATATTTGGATATCTCACAGCGGTATTTTATTTATAAGGTACAATTTTTTATAATGCATTCCCGAGTTTAATTCCTAAAAAGAATGTTCTAGGTTGTGATGGCCCATACATATATCCTGCATCTCTGTCAATTCCTATATCAAAATCAGATTGATACGAATTAAATATATTCTTCACTCCGCCAAAAAATCGCAAACTAGCTCCATTTATTCTGATTTGGTAATTCACTCTTATGCCCATATCAAAAAACGCATTAGTACTTCTAAGCTCTCCTAATTCCGGATCAGCCAACATAGGCCCAAAGTATGGCACAAGCATTTTGCCAGTATAGGTGCCAGTTGTAGACATACTAAATTTTGCAGTGGGCAGCCATTCCATTGTAAAAAAGCCATAATCATTCGGGGTGCGAAAGAACCGATTTTCATTAAACTCTTGCGCTTCCTCATAAAAACTTTGTTGAAGAGTAAAACCTGAGGTGAAACTAATTTTAACTCCAGGAGTGTATCTTAATTCCAAATTTACACCCCTTACAATTGCACCTTCATCAGCATTAACGCGACGAAATACAACAGTTCCATTCTCATCAGGATCTTCATACTCATTAGCAAAAGCATTCTCGAGTAAAGTATAAAAAGTCTCTACGTTAAAACCAATCCTGCCCTTGCCAATATTTCTATTAAAATCAAAGGAAGTTGTGATACTGTGACTATTTTCTTGAGTTAAGTCTGGGTCATTACGATAAATTACTTGTCTTGATCCAGATGTCTCTATATGCAAATCCTCATCGAATATCTGAGGAGCCCTATATGCTTTCCCATAACTTATTCTTGTCTGCATAAAATCGGAAATATCATATAAAAGATTTACCCTAGGGATAAAGACACTACCTGACTTAGCATCAGAAATATTACTTCTGCATTTTATTGCATAAAAATCAAATCTACCTCCAAAACTAAACTTTATCTTATTGAATGTATGCTCATACTGGGTAAAGACACCTGAAATGTTAAGTGCTTGGTTAGCAATAAGTGTGTTTGGAATATTCTCGATGATCAGTTCATCATCCACAAATTCTGCGTTTTCAATATCTGGGTATCCTAACTTTACATCTTTAAGCGCACTACCGGTTTGTTCTAATCCAAGAATAAGATTTTGTCTATCAAAAACAAAAGTATAGTGCCCTCCAATATTATAGCTTAAATCTTTCGTATTTCCATAATCAGTCAATGACTGATTTGCGCCATAATATGAATCTCTGTTTACATGTTGGGCAGAGACAAATAATGAAAGAATGTCTTTCCCCCTAAAATACCTATCAAAACTAAGTGCAGAAGTATGTACACTATGTTTAACCGCCTCTGTAATATCAGTCTGATGAAATGGCAATTCGAAACTATTTCCTCCCCTTCTTGATTCATTTATATTAAAAAAATCTAAAGCGAGTTTGCTCTTTGGATTTAACCTATGAAAAATTCTTGCACCAATAGTAGTATTTTCAATCCTAGATAACTCTGAAAAACCATCTCCGTTTGCATCGTAAAAATTCCTATTTCTAGAAAAACCATACAATGCTAAGCCAGTACGGGAATCACTTGAAACAATTGAGGAGTTCATTGTAACAATATTATCAAATGCAGAATTTCTTGGATTGGCGGGGTCAAATTCTATAAGCCCTGAATTGACGCCAAACTCATAAATATTTCGAATAGGATCTTTCAAAATAAGATTAACAGTCCCTCCTATTGCATTGCTCCCATACATTGCTGATCCTCCGCCTCTTACTATCTCAATCCTTTCAATCATATTGGCAGGAATTAACTCAAGACCATATACTCCCATAAGTCCACTAAATATAGGTCTTGAATTTATAAGAATCTGAGTATATGGACCCTCAAGTCCATTCATCCTTAGTTGGTTAAAGCCACAATTCTGACAATTATTTTCAACACGCAAACCACTACAATAGTTAAGTCCCTCACTTATTATGACACTTGAAGTTTTTTCAAATATTTGAGGAGTAATAGTACTAACTGTAATTGTTGATGCTCTTCTGTTTCGCTCGTTTCTATTTCCTGTTACTACAACTTCTTCTAAACCAAATACGTCAGGTTCCAAATGAAAATCAATTTCTAAAGAATTTCCTGCAACAATAGTAATATCTCTCTCTGCAGCCTTATAGCCAATTGCTTGAGCTCTTAATATATAATTACCTTCAGGCAGATTTACTAGCAAATAGTGCCCGGTCTCATCAGTAGATGTTCCAATCGTTGTACCTTTTATCATAATGTTGGCAAAAGCAATATGTTCATCGTTCGATACAACGTGTCCAAAAATATTTGCATCTGTCCTTTGCTGCGAATACACAACAATGGACAACATCACAAACATAATAATTAATAAATTTTTCATTTACTTACATTTAATTCTTCTAATAAACACTGTAATAATCTCTCTTACAAAGCTCTTTATCAATTTGATGTCTTAAAAAAGATAAAAGGGGGAGGTCTTGCTTTAACTACTTCCAGATAAACATCAAGAAATGAAAAAGGTTTGAGTTTACTATTTAAAATCATACCCTCATCACTGAAGAAATTCAAAGCTATAATAAAAACAACTATCAATAAAATTGAATTTATCACAGAAATAACTACAAAATCCTTGCAATCATGAGTATGTCTGGATTCAGTGCCAGAGTCTTCAGCAGACTTATTAAAAGGATGAGCGTGAATTATTATAGTTCCGTTATCCTTTTGGTGCCAATGAATAAAAATACTGTTATTAAATATTAGCCAAATTATAGCTAATAATCCAATAAAAGAAACTATAGTTTTAATATTCTTGCCAAAAATCATTCTGGCAAAAATAGTAAAGAAAAACAATTCTATTTAGAATAAGTTTAAATTAACTAGTGTTATTATATTAACATATATAAATAGACGACTACAAATACATTTTTAATGAAATAATTACAACAATATCACCTATTTAACTCCAGAATCATTGGCATATTAATTGATAATATCATCTTTGAATTTTAAACTTTATTTTTTTCTTTACTTAAAATTATGAGTTTAAATTTTAAATATATTTGCATTAAACTATTATTGAAATAAAAATACTAAAACAAAATTTTATGAAAAAATTAATTTACCTTTCAATTGCAATTTTTGCATCAATTATTATCTTTAATTCCTGTGAACTAGAAAATCAAAATTTTGATGAGTCTCTGCTAATTGGCACATGGAAGTCTGGAACAGAATATTATAAATATAATGACAATGGAACAGGAGGCACATGGGATACAGGTGAAGATGTAACAGAAGAAGAAGCACAAGCTTTCACTTGGTCGCTTATAGGGGCAGAGCTTACTCAAATTCATGTGCTTGAAATAGGAGGAAGTGTTCCAAAAATTTATACAGTTTTGCAGCTTACTTCATCTACTCTGAAATACGAAGATGATTTTGGTAAAATGTCTACCTATACGAAAGTAAATTAATATTGCCATACATAATTCTATTTTATGATCTTATAGACAATTAAAACATGAAGAAATTTTTAAAATATATTCTGATTAGTCTTTCATGTTTAATAGGATTATTGATTGTTCTCGCAGGAATCGCTGTATGGCTTGTTTTTACTCCTGAAAAAATTACTCCAATCTTGAATAAAAATACGAGCAAAGTCTTTAATTGTCAGGTAGACATTGGCAATGTTGAATTAACATTTTTTAGTACTTTCCCAAAATTTGGCTTAAAGATTGAAAATGTTAGTATTATAAATTCAATTGAAAATTCACCTAACGACACTCTAATGCGACTTGAATCTTTCTCGGGTATAGTTGATATTGTAAAGTTATGGAAATTTGATGAACTCGTCCTATCTGATTTGACACTAAAAAACTGTGATATTTTTGCATTCATTGATTCAACTGGAAAAACTAATTACGATATATTTATTACTGATACAACTGCAAGTGAAGAATCGGATTATGCATTAAAGTTTATTGATTTTGGCAATATAGAATTGAATAATATAAATATTTCATTCCGAGATGACGAAGCCAAGTTCTTTTCTGAAATTAAAAATATCAACGCAGAAATATCTGGAAATATTAAGGATGACGTTCTTTTAACTGAAGTTAGTTTAAATAGTAGTTCTCTAATATATGATGAGGAATTATTAAATTTAAATACGAGTATCAAAAATATAAAATCAGATTTTATATTTGAAATTATGGGAGGTAAGACAAATGCTACAGTAAGTCTATCAGGTTCAGAGTTTATTTATGATGATGCATCTTTATTAATGACTGCAACACTTAATGATTTTGATTTGACTTTTACAGGAGAAATATTTGCCGACAGTATTTTCTCAGATATTAAACTGAACTCGGCTAACTCATACTTGGATTATGATGGGGATATTTATCTTCAAAATGCAGAAATAAAATTAAATATCCCAAATCATATTATATTATCAAGACAATTTATAAATCTGTATAATGCTATTGCCTCAATAAACGATCAAGAATTTAGTCTTGATGGCTCGGTAGAAATAAATCCGGAAACTTGGGACATTGATAATAACTTAAGTTATGAAATTAATAATTGGTCTGTAAAAAAAACACTTGAATTAGTTCCGCCCGAATACCAATCTTATATTAGTGACATAAAAACTGACGGTAATTTCAGTTCCAAAGGTAGTATAAAGGGTTTATATAATGACACTTTAATGCCATTTATAGATATCGGATTAGTGTTAGAAAAATGCTTTCTTATTAGTGCAGATATTGGTTTGCCTATTAATGATATTAATTGCAATATTGATATTTACACCGATTTTTATGACAATAATTTATCCTATATAAAAATTAATAGTTTTAGTGCCAGAACACCTAAATCAAGATTTGAAACTAAAGGATACATAACAAATTTATATTCAGACACTAAATTTAAACTTTCGAGCAAAGCAAATATTGAACTTTCTGAGTTTAATAAGATGATTCCCGATAGCATGAATACAACTCTAGATGGAAGAATAAATGCAGGGATAAACTCAAGCTTTAGTCTTAATCAACTAGAAGAGATGCGATTTGAAAAGATGATTTTTTCAGGACTAATATCATCTCCTAGACTTTATATTGAATCTGACAGTTTATGGTTAAAAACAGAGCAGTTAGACATAAATTTTGAGATGCCAAATCTTTTAGCATCAGCAAGTAATACAAATTTTTCACTAGTTGATATGCGCGCCATTAAATTTGAAACCGGCAAAATACAAGATTATGAGATTTCCCTTGAGAATATGGACGTTAAGTTTGAAACATCTGATTTTATTGATACTACAAAGACTCCAGACGTAAAGTGTGATTTTTCTTTAAAGAGTTTATCATTTACTATGGATACTATCTCTTTAGATTTGCAAAAAACAGTTGGAAAAATACTTTTAAGTTCAGATAAGAACATTCCTAAAAATTTAAATATAGATATTTCTTACTCAGGAAATTCTTTAAATGCTCAAGCTGGAGACAACTTTTCAAATACAAAAGCAATAGATTTGAAACTCAACCTATTTTACGATAATGAAGAAAAAAATGAGATGCTTCAATGGCTGGCAAATGGATTTATAGATCTATCTGATGGAGAAATAATTATCTCAGATTTTAATCATCCCATATTAATCCCTACAATTAAAATGGATTTTACTCCAGAAACATTTAATATAAAAGATAGCAGAATAATAATTGACAAATCTGATTTTAGTTTGTCCGGCATAGTAGAAAATGTTTCTTCATATTTTCGAGGAGACTCCATTCTAAGAGCTAGACTAAATTTTCATTCAGATAATACGGATGTATTGCAACTAATGAACCTTACTAATGGCTTAGGATCAGAAGAGATTGAAAAGTCGGAAAATGATCTTTCCACGACAAACAATTCAGGTCCATATATGGTTCCTAAAGGGGTTGACTTTATCTTATCTGCGAATATTACGAAAGCTAGTATAGGTGAAGATATAGCTAGAGATATAAAAGGAGATATTAGAGTCAAAGACGGAATACTTGTTTTAGATGATTTAAGATTTACTACATCTGCAGCTAAGATGATTCTTACTGCAATGTATAGGACACCACGCAAAAATCATCTATATCTTGGACTAGATTATCATATGCTTAACATTGAAATTGAAGAATTACTTAGCATTATTCCTGATATTGATTCATTAATGCCAATGTTACGTTCATTCAGGGGCAAAGGAGAATTTCATATTGCTGTTGAGTGTTATTTAGACTCTACTTACAATATGAAAAAGTCTACTCTTAGAGGAGCTTCTTCAATTTCTGGACAAAACCTTGTATTGCTTGATGGAGAAACTTTCACAGAAATTGCCAAGACACTAAGATTTACACGAAGAGCAGAAAACAAAATTGATTCATTATCTGCAGAATTCACAATTTTCAGAGAAGAAATAGATGTTTATCCATTCTTATTAGTTATGGACAGATACAGAGCTGTTGTTGCCGGCAGGCATAATTTTGACCTTAGTTTTGATTATCATATTTCTATAGTAGATTCGCCTCTACCAACAAGATTAGGGATTAATCTACATGGAGATATGGATAAACTTACTTACCGCCTTGCGAAAACAAGATATCCTGAATTCTATCGTCCTGCATCACGAGGTTCTGTTAGAACAAGTCAATTAGAATTACGGCGAATTATCAGAGAGAGCCTAACAGATAGGCTTAATGAGTAATCGCATCTATATTGAATTTCCTAATCTGAGACCTATATATATAGTTCTTGGCTGTCCAGGTCCATATATGTAACCTGGATCTCTGTCAAAACCTACATCAAAATCTTTCTGATAAGAATTAAAAATATTTTTCATCCCTCCGTAAATCTGAATGGCAGAGCCGTTAATTCTAATATTATAATTAAGCCTGACCCCTAAGTCAAAAAATCTTGGAGATTTCTTAAGAATGCCTTCATTCTGATTTTCTAATCTATTTCCGAAGTATGGGACAAGCATCTTTCCAGTATAGGTAGCATTAGATGTTAAACTAATTTTTTTGAGGGAGAAAAATCCAAACTAAAAAATCCATAATCATTTGGCGTTCTAAAAAATCTTGTCTCATCAAACTCATGAACATCAAGATAAAAGCTTTGCTGTAAAGTAATGCCTGATGAAAGTCGCAATTTTGGGCTAGGAATAAGATTAAGTTCTATATTAATGCCTCTAACTACAGCTCCATTATCAGAATTAATTCTTGTATATACCACAGTTCCACTCTCATCAGGCTCTCCAAACTCATTAGCAAAAGCATTTTGAAGAATTGTATAAAAACTTTCAAATACTATATTATAATCTGCCCCGAGAATTTTGTTATTATAATCAAAAGAACCCGTAAAACTATGACTTGTTTCCTGTTTTAGATCTGGATGATTCATAAATATAACTCTTCTCGACCCGGATATTTCAACATGCAAATCCTCATCAAAAATCTGAGGAGCACGGTATGCCTTTCCATAACTTGCTCTAACTTGCAATTTATCTGAAAAGTCATAAAGCAAATTAGTTCTTGGAACGAATACAAATGCCGAATTAACATCAGATTCTAGATTTGATGAAACAATAGAATAATTATCAAAACGACTTCCTAAGCTAAATTTAAATTTATTGATTGATTGCTCAAATTGGGCAAAAGCTCCCACAATAAACAAATTTTGATTTGCAATTATAGTATTTCCAACATTTGGAATCTCTACTATTTCATTATCAACAATTACTGCGTTTTCAAAATCCGGATAACCGAGTTTGAGGTCTTTAAGTTTGTTTCCTGAGCTTTCAATTCCTGCAATTAAATTATTCCCTTTCCAAACAAAGGTATATTGGGCACCAAAGTTATAGCTCAAGTCATCTGTTTTTCCATAATCAGACAAAGATTTTTCTGCGCCATAATAAGAGTCTCTCAAAACGTACTGAGCCGATGAGAACACTGATAATATATCTTTTCCTCTGAAATATCTATCATAAGAAATTGAAGCAGTATTAACATTATGCACCAAAGCTTCAGCGATATCTGCTTCATGATATGGCAATTCAAAAGAATTACCTCCTCTTCTATGTTCATATATATTAAAATAATCAAAAGTGATTTTACTTATATTGTTAGGGCGGTGAAATATGCGAGTTCCAATAGTTGTATTTCTGAGCTGAGTCATCTCAGAGTATCCGTCACCATCATCGTCATAATAGCTTCGAATTCTATTAAAGCCATATAAAGACAAACCAGTTCTTGAATCAGAAGAAACAATTGAAGCATTAATTTTAACATTATTATCCGGAGCCAATTTCTGAAAATTTCTAAAATCAAGCCCAATAAGCCCCGAATTAACAGAAAACTCATAAGTGTTTCTTATCGGATCTTTTAATATCATATTTACTGTTCCTCCTATTGCATTGCTACCATATAATGCAGAACCGCCACCTCTAACTATCTCGATTCTTTCAATCATGTTTACAGGAATAAGTTCTAGACCATAAACACTCATAAGCCCGCTAAAAATCTGCCGTCCATTTATCAAAATCTGAGTATAAGGACCTTCCAGTCCGTTAAGTCTGATTTGATTGAATCCGCAATTTTGACAATTGTTTTCCATCCTAAGTCCTGGGGAAAAGTTTAATCCATCACTTACTGTAATTCCTGCAGCAGCCTCCAATATTTTAGGAGTAAGAGTGCTTACTGGTATAGTTGAAGCCCTTCGGTTTCTTTCATTTCTATCTCCGGTGATTACTACTTCACTTAGGCCAAAAACATCAGACTCTAGCTCAAAATCCAGCTCTATTGTCTGACCTGCAACAAGTGTAATAGTCTTTTCAACCGACTTATATCCAAGAGCCTGTGCCCTGACTATATGAGTTCCCTCTGGTAGGTTAACCAACAAATAATGACCTGTTTCATCTGTAGATGTACCTATTGTTGATCCTTTAATCATAATATTCGCAAAAGCAACATGCTCATTATCAGCAACAACATGCCCAAAAACATTAGCATCGCTTCTATTTTGAGTATTTGCTATTGCATGTACAAATACCAACAATACTACTAAAAAATATTTCATTTTAAAATCTTTATTTCTATATTTATAATTATTATAAGCCTCTAATATTTCAAGTTTGAGTTTAGCGGAGGGGGTCTAGCCTGATAATCATTATAAAATAAAGATTCATGAAAATGTTCTTTGAAAATAAAATTTGCGATTTTTAACGGAATAAATGAAAATGAATAAATGCCACTAACAATAAATATACTTAATATGGCACAATTCAATATTCCTATTAGAAATATCTCTTGTTGAGTATGTTCGTGACTAGTTTCAGAAGCATTTCTTTCTGCCCACTTATTGTATGGATGTGCGTGAATAATTACTTTCCCGTTTTCAAGATTATGCCAATGTAAAAAAAACAAGTTGTTAAATATTAAAAATCCGACTATTATAAGAAGGCTACGAGTTATAAAATATTTAACATTTTTTTTTTTCAACATTCCCTAATTTTTATATAACGGATTATAAACAAAACATAATGCTTTGGGACCTAGAATGTCTTCTTTAGATACTATTTACCCTCAATCCAATTAATTATTTCTTCGTCTGTTGGTTTTGTTCTTGTTCCTAAAACCTTAACTAGATAACCTTCTTCATTTATAAGGTATTTTTGAAAATTCCATTTAACCGAAGAGTCTTCAAGTCCGTTGTACTCTTTTTCTGTTAAATATTTATAGAGAGGATGTTTCTTTTTACCTGTAACAATAATCTTTGACATCATAGGAAAGTCTACACCATAATTTGTTTGGCAAAACTCGAGTATTTCGTCATTTGTACCAGGATCCTGATTCATAAAATCATTTGTAGGGAATCCAATAACTACAAAATTTTCTTCTTTATATTTTTCAAAAAGTTCTTGAAGTTCCGCAAACTGAGGAGTAAACCCGCATTTAGAGGCAGTATTAACAATCATTATTTTTTTCCCCTTTAAATCTGAAAAATCAAAGTTTTCCCCATAAATATCTTTCACCTTAAATTGATAAACCGGTTGGTTTTTTTTCTGAGCAATTAAAGTCAATGGTAAAACTATCGCCATAATAATAAATACGTTTTTCATAATAAGAACATTTTTAGTTACACACTTTTATTAACATTTTTATTTACCAATTGGTTCATCCAATGTTTCTTTATTTTTTGGTAAAACTATTTTAAACTCACTCCCTTTTTCCTTTTCGCTGTAAATATAAATATTTCCACATTGTTTCTTAATTAATTCGAAACTCATCTTTAAGCCTATTCCACTCCCTTTTTCTCTTTCTGTTCCCTCAATTGAGTATAATTGCGCTGGATCAAGAATCCTTTCAATTTCATCATTAGTCATTCCAACTCCATAATCTCTAACCGAGATAAATAAATCATTGTTTGTATCAAGTCCAAAGCTTATAAAAACCTCGGAATTCCTCGCGGAAAATTTAATTGCATTAAAAATTATATTTCGGATAGCAATTTGAGTCATGACTTTGTCGCAAACAAATAGTTTTTGGGTATTTTGCTGAATATTAATACGGACTTCTTTCGCATCAGCATAAATGGAAGAGAGCTCAACCACATCCCTAATGAGGACATTAATATTTTCATTTTTATACACAGGTTTAAAACTATCGGATTGCGTCACAGCCCAATCAAGTAAAGTTTGCGTTAAATCAAAAATTCGATGAGACGCTTGATTAATTATATTTGCGGATAGCTCAAGTTTCTTTTTATTATCATCAACAAGATACTTCAGCTGCAAATCACTCAATCCTAGCAAACTACTAAACGGACTTTTAAGATCATGTGCAATTATTTTGAATAATTTATCTTTAGTCTGATTTGATTCAATTAGTTTATTATTAAAATTGACCAAATCATTTTTGAAATATGATGCTACTACATAAACAATAAGAAAAGTAATGCCATATATATAGTAGTATGTATCAATTCGCACAGGTTCTCCATTTTGCAATATATTTACTACTTTTATTAAATAAAATGCGACTACAAACAATAAAAATATTATCACTTTTTTCCACCTATCAAATAAAAAAACCGGCATAATACATGCGCCAAGAAGCATATGTTCGCTCATTCTACCTGCATCATAATCAATAAGAGAGAAAAAAGTAATAAAAACGAAAAATGAACTGACTACAATAAAATTAGATGTTTTATATTTCTGTTTGTATTGAAAATACAATGATGGAAGTACAACAAAAACAATGCTAACCAAATCTCCTATTAGCAAATTATATCTTCCTTGAATTATGTTTAATACTGAAAAAAACAATAATAAAACCAGCAAAGAAAAAACTATCACATTCAATAGCTTTACTTTTCGTTGCTCAAGATAACCTAAATTCGGATTTAAACCGAAATTTATCAATTTATTTAAAATGTTTCTTATCGTATTTCCCATTTTTATGAAAGCACAAATATATATAATATTTGTAATAATTATATATTTATGCTATTTTTATAGTAAATATTAACATTTTTAACTAAATCAAGTTTTTTGCTTTCCTTAAGGCAGACTCATAAGTATCAAATATATTATTTTCTCCAATAATTTGAGAAATTCCAGACTTATCGAGTTCTTTTTTAACTTCGGTACGTACTCCTGATAAAATAATGCTTTTTTGGTCTTTATTGAGACTTAGTATAGCTTCTTTGAAGTTATTTATTCCTGTTGCATCAATAAAGGGGACATGCCTCATTCTAATAATCATTACTTTCTTTGATCTTGCAAGATTTTTCAATATTTCACTATATTGTTTTGCTGCAGCAAAAAAGAATGGACCGCTTATTTCATAGATTTCTATCTCCTTAGGTACGTCGGAATAATTATTTTTCTCGTCGTCGTTTTCTTCGATTGGCAATACATGACTATTATCAGCCATTCTTTTCATGAATAAAAGAGCAGACAAAACTATCCCTATTTGTATTGCAATAGTAAGATCAACAAGAACTGTTAGTAGAAATGTTGTAAGCAAAATCAGTATATCAAAAAAAGATGATTTCATAATTGAATGGAAAGACCTCCACCCGCTCATATTATAGGAAACAACAATCAAAATACCCGCCAGACAAGGCATCGGAATGAGTTTTGCCCATTTACCAAAAAACAACATTATTAGTAACAAGCAAATGGCATGTACCATCCCAGCTATAGGAGTTTTTCCTCCATTCTTTATATTAGTTGCAGTTCTGGCAATTGCTCCGGTAGCGGGGATTCCTCCAAAAATAGGGGTTATAATATTAGCAATGCCTTGAGCAATAAGTTCAGTATTGCTCCTATGTTTACCTCCTGTCATACCATCGGCAACAACAGCAGAAAGTAAAGATTCAATACCTCCTAGAAGTGCAATTGTTAATGCAGGTTCTAAATAGTATTTAAACTTGGCTAAATCGATATTTGGCATTTCGATATGAATTGTTCCGGGAATATCTCCATAAACGGATTCAATAGTATTTACAGGTAGATTAAAGAGTGCTGTTAGCACAGTAAGTAAAAGGATTGCAACAAAAGAACCAGGTATCTTATTTGTAATTTTACTAAAAAAAACAGTAATTAAAACTGTTGATATCATAATAATTACTGCATATATATTAACAGTGCCTATCGCTTGAAAATAAACCCCCCATTTCGAAATAAAATCAGCTGGAATTTCTGCAATCTGCAGACCAAGAGCATCTTTTATCTGAGTAGAAAATATTACCACTGCAATACCGCTTGTAAAGCCAACTATTAAAGGATATGGTATAAATTTAAGTAGGTTACCTAATCGAAGTAATCCAAAAAGAACTAGCATTACTCCAGCAATCATTGTGGATATAATTAATCCTTCAACACCATACTGATTAACTATTGCCAGAACTATAACAATAAATGCTCCTGTAGGACCTCCAATCTGTACACGACTACCTCCTAAAAACGAAATAATAAATCCTGCAATAACAGCGGTTATTAATCCTTTTTCAGGAGAAACGCCTGAAGCAACTGCAAAAGCAATTGCAAGTGGCAATGCCACAATACCTACAATAATTCCCGAAAACAAATCTTTTGAAAAGTCGTTTCTGGAATATGGCTCTTTTATTATACTGAAAAACTTGGGCTTAAATATCTCTTTCATTTCAGGAACAGATTTAAACTTTTTTGAAATTTATCTTCTCAACTCAAAATTTTCTCCTAAATATAATTTTCTTACTTGTTCATCATTACTTAAATCCTCAGAAGTTCCTGACTTAAGAATATTCCCTTCGAAAAGCAGATAGGCTCTATCGGTAATAGACAAAGTTTCGTGTACGTTATGATCTGTAATAAGTACGCCGATATTCCTTTGTTTCAATTGTCTTACAATTCGTTGTATATCTTCAACTGCAATAGGATCAACTCCTGCAAACGGTTCGTCTAGCAATATAAATTTTGGATCGATTGCCAAAGCACGTGCAATTTCCGTACGTCTCCTTTCACCTCCAGATAATTGGTACCCTTTACTTTTTCTTATCTGAGTTAAACCAAACTCTTCAAGCAACTGAGCCGTTTTCCTTTGCTGTTCCATTCTACTAAGACTAGTCATTTCGAGAATAGCCCTAATATTATCCTGAACAGTCATTTTTTGAAAAACCGATTCTTCTTGTGCAAGATACCCAATTCCCCTTCTTGCCCTTTTATAAATAGGCTCTTTTGTAATTTCATTATTATCTAAAAATATCTGTCCTTCATTTGGTTTTACAAGTCCTACAATCATATAAAAACTTGTTGTTTTTCCTGCTCCATTAGGTCCAAGTAAGCCAACAATCTCACCTTGATTAACTTCTACACTGACACCTTTCACCACAGTGCGTTTTCCATATTTCTTAACAAGTTGATTTGTATATAGTTTCATTTTACTAACATTTTAATTCTTAGATTTCTGAAGAAAAATATTTAGGCAATTGACATAATTACTTTAATGCAAAATTATATTTTTATTCCGATTCAACAATTCTTATCCCAAATTTTCAGTTCAAGTCTTTCCCCATCGAAAACAGCATAAGAATAACTCTTCAACCAATCTCCAATATTTGTAAAAGTACTTTTATCATTTAGTTTATATTGAAATGGAATATGGCGGTGACCGAAAATAAAAAAATCCACATCGGTATTTTCAAGAACAGAACGGGAGTACCTCACAAGCCATTCATCTTCATAATTGATTACATCAGAATATTTATGTTTTTTTCTACTGCTAGAAGACCATTTTTTTGCCAAGAATATACCAAAATCAGGATGAATAAGTTTAAATAAAAATTGTAGAATCCTATTCCTAAAAACCTTTTTCAAAATATTATAAGTTTTATCATAAGGTCCTAAGCCATCGCCATGAGAAATATAAAATGTTTTACCGTTTATTTCTTTATGCAAAGAGTTATCAAAAACTTTCATCCCAGTTTCACCTTCTAGATACCCGAAGGTCCACATATCATGATTGCCTTTAAAAAAATTAACAGCAATACCCGCATCAGTAAACTCTGCAATTTTGCCTAAAAATCTTGTAAATCCTTTCGGGACAGTATTGCGATATTCAAACCAAAAGTCAAAAATATCTCCTAAAAGATATATTTCTTGCGCAGAGTCTCTAATATCTTCAAGAAAGTTAAGGAGTAATTTCTCCCGTTTTATACTTTCCGTACAATCTGAATCAACTCCTAAGTGGACATCAGAGATAAAATATATGTTCTTATTTGTCTTCAATACAATAGATAAACTTTGTCCCTATATTTAAAGGGATTAATTTTTTCCAAATATAAGGTAAATCGAACTTTCTGCAAGTAATTATCTGTATAAAATTGATTGCTAGTATCCCAAATATTCCGACTTACAATTAAAGGGAAGTAAACAGATGCAATATTTCTAAATATTTCAAGCTCAACACCTGCTTCATAAAAGGCATTTCCTAACTTGAAGTAATCATTGTTATTTGCAAGCAATGCAAAGTTTGAATATAATCTTATCATAGGCATCGGCAGCGAAGTTGTAATATTGAGACTTAACATCCATTTATCTGTTTGACCCCACGGCGTATAAATTGTAAAAGCCCCATTGTTTCTCACAAACTGATGTGCAGGCAAATATCCTGCAGAATTGCCAATATCTGCAGAACGGTCAATAAATAAATAATCATATAAATAATCTTGTGTACCGCGCTGTCCTGAAATCCTGAAATTATAATCACCATAATATTCGTCTCTACTATACAGGAATGTTCCAGCAAAAAACCTGAAATCTAAGCTTCGTTTTTTCTCATTATATGTTATACTGTATTTTGTTTCAAACCAAGACTTAAGATACCCCATGCTACGCTCAATACTTATGCTATAGAAGTAAGGATTTAAAATTTTGTTGTCTTCGTAAATATATCGTAATTGCTGATAATCTCTAAGCTTTTCGAAAAGAAAACAACTTGAAAATATGTTTCTGAGTTGCAATTCAGACTTTATAAATGAAGTTAAGTCTGTATTAAATAATATATTTGCCCCCACATCAATTTTATAATAATGATTCATTTCAATTGGCTCGACACTAAAACTTTTAACTTGAAAGAAGATTTCAATTTGTCTAATTACGCCAGAATTTGGGACAAAATATTTTGAGACATTAAGCATACCTGAAAATCTTCTACTCCTAATTCCATACATAGGCACTAGTTGATATTCAAAGTTCTTTCCGGGAAGGAATGAATTGTAAAGTAGCAAACCGGGAAGCATTCCATCACTATTATTAAACCCTAATATTGGGATAAAAGACAAATGCTTCTCATTAGGAATATCAATCAAATTAAAAAATCTCAGTTTACATGACTTTACCTTATCTATTGATTTATAGTAAAATGCATTGTTTCTTCTGTTTAAATCTATGCTATAGAATTGTTTGTCAATAATGACATTATTGTTGTAATGAGGATAAATTTTTGATTTAGCAAAACCTTCAGAACGAATCAGCGAATCTCCAATGCTTATAAAGAGAGGACATATTGCCTCCCCAACATTAGTAACTTTCACACTATCCATTCCATATTTTCTAATTTTATAATCATGTCTAAGGTCTTTATTAATAAAATCATCGAAAAACCATGATAAATCTTCTCCAAGATATTCTTCAAAATGCGACCTCAGTTTTTTAGAACTAATATGAGTGAATTTATTTTTGTCATAGAACTCCTTTATCATCTCATCAAAAGTATCCTGTCCAATATATTTTTCCAGAGTTTGAATAGCTAAAGGTGTTTTTTTATAAAGCATTATATAGTAATTAGCAGGAGATAACAGGTGCGATTCGGTATTCGGAGGTTGAGAAATATTTTTACGTTTGAGAAAGTTCCAAATTAATTCTCGGAAATATTCCTTATGAAATCTATGTAGTCCTCCAATTTTAATATCTTTTCCATAGAACTCTTCGGCAAGATTTGTAGTATTTTGATATTTATTGCAATACCTCATTTCATAATAAGATGCAAACCCTTCGTCAATCCAACCCTCACTTCTCTCATTATTAGCAAGTATGCCATAAAACCAAATATGTGCAATTTCATGTGTAATTATTGACTCAAGAGACATCTTATCATATCCTGAAGCAAGAACAATCCCTGGATATTCCATTCCGCCCCCACAAAGCCTGCTACCGTCAACAACAACACATTCGTCAAATGGGTACTCTCCTATCAGCTCAGAGAATAATAAAATCGATTGTTTGGCATAGCTTATAGCATCTTCCCAAAGCGACTGATTTTCAGGATGATAATAAGCCCAGACTCGCACACTTCTTTTACTCTCTGGCAAGACTACTATACCTAGTTTTACAATAAAGTCCTTTCCCGCAAACCATGCAAAGTCGATTAAACCATCCTGAATATAACTGAGAGTTTTCTTTCCTCCAACATGTTCAGGATAATTGAATATTTTTTTTCGTTTATCATCAGATTTCAAGGCATAATCTTCAAGCCGATGCAATTCAGACCTGCTTATAAGATTCCCATTTGCAGCAACAATGTATTCATTTGGTAGTGTTATATTAACAATATACTGCCCAAATTCAGAATGAAACTCTCCCATATCAAGATAAGGCATAGCATTCCATTTGTTTTTATCATATACTGCAGGCTTTGGATACCAATGAGTTAAATAAAAATCATCAACATCAGTGAATCCCATTCTGCTTATTGCCTTGGGAAGTTTCACATAAAAAGGAGTGTAGATAAAAATTTCGTCGCCAGGTAAGAGAGGCTCAGATAAAATTAGTTTTCCAATATCAATATTGCTCTCATCAACGATAAAGTCACTCTTAATCCCATTTGTGTAAAAGTCAAGACTATCAATAAAACCTCGGTATTTCTCTTCTGTAAAAAAGAACTTTTTCTGTCTCAGCTGTAATTGTTGCTTTGCAAATGCTGTTGAGTTGTTTTTATAGGCATTGGGATAAATATGAAAAAATACATAATCAAGACTATCAGTAGAATTATTTTTATATACAATTTCGATGTCGCCTTTTAATGATTTTTCTATATCATCTAGTTCAACATTTATTGTATATTTAATATCTTGTTGAAAATAATCTTGGTTTTGGGCTATTGAAACATACGCAAGCACTAAAAAACAAAATATTAAAGCAACAGCCTTTTTCATTGCTTTGTCATTTCACGCTTTATTTCACGCTTCAAAGACTCTGTATCTGAGCCATTTGCATTAATAATTCCTTTTTTATCTATAATAAACCAAAAGGGAATTGAGTTTAAGCCGTATACTCTCACTACCGGACTCTCCCATATTTTAAAATCTGAAGCCTGATGCAATGTTTGTAGACGATTATTTTTAATAGTATTTTCCCATAAAACTCTATCTGAGTCTAAAGATACGAGGATGATTGAAAGTCCCCTAACATTATATTTTGCGTACAAATCTTTCAATACAGTGAAATGTTTCAAACTGGTTTCACTCCATGACGCCCAAAAGTAAATAATTACTGTTGAGTCTCTTAAATTTGACAAATTTAAAACCCTACCTTCATGGTCTATTAATGAAAAATCTGGAGCAATGTCTCCAATTTTTGGCATATTCATATTTCGATTTTCTTGTTGTTTTTTCATCATCACTTTTGTAAGTTCAGACTCAAGTAGAACATTTTGTTCAAGGTTTGGGTTATATTCTTTTAATGAGTTCATTGCAAATTCAAACAATTCATAATCATTTTCCATTTGCAGTATAGGATTTTCTAGAATATATTGATATAATGCCACATAGATAACAGGAGACTTATAGTTTTCGTGAATAAACCTCGTAAGCAATTCTCTATCTGCAAGATATAATTCATCAGAAATTTTTGTAAGACTTTGCTTAAGCGAATCAATATTAACATTAGGATTAACAATTAATTCAGAATAAGTCTTTTTTAGTTGATTCAATATGTCTGTACTCTTTATTAACTCGTAGTTTAAATTCTTCAACAAGGTACAATCATCGGACCCCTCCACTTCATAAGTTCTTGGAATGACAGGATACTCTGCCATAATATAAATACTATCTCCATTTCTAAGAAACAGATGAATTAGATTATTATCATCTATTTTTAATCTGTAAAATGTTGGCTTAATTGAATCTAATGTAATTACAAAACTTCCATCAGCTTCGGTTTTTATCCTAGCAATTTCAAAAATGTTCATTGGAGACAATTCTTCAAGAATTATTTCATGTCCATTATAGTTTAAAATCTTGCCATGAATAACTATCACAGATTCTTTTGAAATATCACTATTACATGATGAAAAAAAAACTATTAAAAAAAATAAAACTACAAAGATTCTTATTGCGGATTTCATATTTCTATTCTATTTATCAATGTTATCATTTCATACTATATCGATATGCAAATATAATAAGCCTTAGTTTATTATTCTAAAAAAAATTAAATATGTATTTTTGGCGTAAAATTTTGATGTGGAAGTCTTAAGAAACATAGAAGAAGGAATTCCTGAAGGAGGCATCGTTACTATAGGCTTTTTTGATGGAGTTCATCTTGGACATCAATATCTATTACGCAAGTTAAAAACAATGTCAAGCGATAGAAAATCTACTGCAATTGTTATAAGTATGTGGCCTCATCCTTCAGAAGTAATAAATAATCAAAAGATTAAGCTACTGACATGTTTGGAAGAAAAAATAGAATTAATTGCAAACCTCGGAATTGATTATTTAATAATTTTAGACTTTACAAAGCAAACTTCAATAATCGGAAAAGAGGAGTTTATAAATTCATCATTAATTAATGGTATAAAAGCAAGTTCTCTTTTGCAAGGCTATAATAATTCTTTTGGAAATCAGGATTCTTCTATGTTACTGTCAAGTTCACAAAACCAAAATATTGAAATAATACAAGCTAATCAATTTCTAATTAATAATAATATTCCTGTCAATTCCACGAAAATACGAGATTCAATTTTAAATGGCAATATAAAAAATGCAAACGATTTACTGGGCTATAAATTTAGCATTAAAGGTTTTGTAAAAGAAGGTTTTAAAATTGGTCGAACACTTGGATTCCCTACAGCTAATCTTTCAAATATTGCAAAAGAAAAAATAATTCCGGGTAGCGGCGTATATGCAGTAAAAGCGAAGTTAAACGAAACATATTATCCGGCGATGTTAAATATTGGAACCCGTCCAACATTTGGGAACTACTCTCAAAGTATTGAATTCCATCTAATAAATCAAAATTTTGACATGTATGAAAAGGAAGTTGAACTAATATTCTTTGAATACCTAAGAGAAGAAAAAAAATTTGATTCAATCGATTATCTGAAAAATCAACTCGAGTTAGATAAGCTTAAGACAATCGACTACTTTAATAAATTTGATGCATAAACAAAAAAAGACTAATTTTGTATACCTAAATAATAACAGATATTTTTACTATGGATAAATTAATAACTAACCAGCCTTTTTTGATTAAAGACATAAAAATGGCTGATTTTGGACGAAAAGAAATCGAAATTGCAGAAAAAGAAATGCCCGGATTGATGAGTATCAGGAAGAAGTATTCTGCAGAAAAGCCTCTTAAAGGTGCTAGAATAACCGGGTCATTACACATGACTATTCAAACAGCAGTTTTGATTGAAACTTTAGTAGAGCTAGGTGCGGATGTTAGATGGGCAAGTTGTAATATTTTTTCAACTCAAGATCATGCAGCAGCAGCAATTGCAGAAGCAGGAATTCCTGTTTTCGCATGGAAAGGTGAAACCCTTGAAGAATATTGGTGGTGTACACTGCAAGCATTATCATTTCCTAATGGCTATGGTCCAAATTTAATTGTTGATGATGGTGGAGATGCTACACTTATGCTACATAAAGGATATTTTGCAGAACAAAATCCTGAAATTCTTAATGCAATACCACATAATACCGAAGAAAAAATAATACTAAACACATTAAAAAAAGTGCTTGATCACGATAAATCAAAGTGGACAAGGTGTATTAATGAATTAAAAGGAATATCAGAAGAAACTACTACAGGAGTTCACAGACTATACCAAATGATGGAGAGAGGAGAACTTCTTGTTCCTTGTATCAATGTTAATGATTCAGTCACAAAATCTAAGTTCGATAATCTCTACGGCTGCAAGGAATCTCTGGCAGATGGCATCAAAAGAGCCACAGATGTCATGATTGCGGGTAAAGTAGTGGTAATTTTAGGATATGGTGATGTTGGCAAGGGCTGTGCCGTTTCAATGAAAGGATATGGTGCAAGAGTAATCGTAACTGAAATAGATCCGATTTGCGCTTTACAGGCTGCAATGGAAGGCTATGAAGTTGCTAGACTTGAAGAGACTTTAAATGAGGGAAATATATTTGTAACTACAACAGGCAACAAAGACGTAATAACTGTTGATCATATGTCGAAAATGAAAGATCAGGCTATTGTATGCAATATAGGACATTTCGATAATGAAATACAGGTAGAAAAACTTGAAGAATATCCAGGTATAATAAAAACAAACATAAAACCTCAAGTTGATAAGTACACATTTCCAAAAGGTAATTCTATATATTTACTTGCCGAAGGAAGACTTGTTAATCTTGGATGTGCAACAGGACACTCATCATTTGTTATGAGCAATTCTTTTTCGAATCAAACACTTGCGCAATTAGATCTTTGGCAAAATACTTATAATCCTGGAGTTTACCGATTGCCAAAAGTTCTAGATGAAGAAGTTGCAAGATTACATCTGGAGCAAATAGGAGTTAGACTAACCAAATTAACTATAGAACAAGCCGATTATATCGGTGTGCCGATAGAAGGTCCTTACAAACCTGAACATTATAAATATTAATCAATATCATCAAATGAAAATAAAAGCCAATCGTTTAAAGATTGGCTTTTATTTTAGCTCGTATTAAGTCTTACTACCAAAATATTGATTTAATAAAAAATGTCATTATTTACATATAATCGATCATTATCTACCCATGTATTGTATTGCAAAACAGGGTATTCTGCAGGTCCACTGATTAAAGATCCATCAAAAAGTAAAAACTTTGAATCACAAGACTTGCAAACTAAAAAAGTAAGCGTTGAGTCAACCATCAAGAAAGAGTTTTCACTATAGGGTTTGTATGGGCAATTTCTTTCATACGCATTATATTGCCCAAGATAGGCATGATAAATTATTATTCCCTTTACACCTCCTGTGACATAAACAAAATTGTTAGGTGTTGTTAGTTCATAGAACTCAGGATTATTAAGATTAATATCAAAGTTTACAGGCACGTATGGAATCCTATCTTCATTTTTACAGCCTATGGAATTGACGAATGTCAGAAATATCAATAAAAATATTATTATCTTTGCAACCAATTGTTTCATAATTATATCATATATTTATTATAATGACTATAATGACAAAAGTACAAAAAATAAGATTTATAATTTATATAATATTAATATTTGTATTATTAAATCCAGTACATATCAATGCGCAGTCGCGAAGTATTGACGATGAGAAGCATATGAAATCTCAAAAACGAAAAATACCAAAACCTTCGCGTGAAGAAAAGCGTATAATGAAAATAGAAAAAACAACAATTAAAAATAATAGTAAGAAAAAGAAGAAAGCAGAAAAAGAACACAAAAAAGCTGTTAAAAAATATAATAAGAATGTTAGTGGTGGAGGGAAAGATTTAGTTGACAATAAAAAAACTTATAAAAGGATGAAAAAATCCAAGAGAGAGGCAAAAAGAATTAATAAAGGTAAGAATCATGTGCATTGGACAAAAAGAATTTTTAAATGATTGAATTATTGATAAATGTCTACACAATATTTTGATAGGTATAGTTTTATTTTTTTTTGCTGTTTTTTTTATTTGATTTTTTGGTTAATATGAGAAACTATTCTATTTTTACAGCTTTATTTTTAATTTGGGTTAAGTATTTTGTTAAAGTAAAACTTTATTATGTTACGAAAATTACTTGTTTTAATTGTGGCACTAGCTGTTAGTTCAGTATTATTAGCACAATCAGGGACTTTAAACGGAGAGATTAAGGACGCAACAACCGGCGAACCTATTCCTTTTGCGAATGTCAGTATACTTGATGGAAACAATATTGTTACCGGAGGTATGACCGATTTTGACGGGAGATTTAATATCAGACCTATTCCCGCAGGCACATATACAGTAACGGCCTCTTATGTCGGGTATAATACTGTTCAGTTAAATAGTGTGCAAATTCCTGCAGGTAGAATTACCTTTCAGAATTTTTCACTATCACCTGCAGCAGAAATTTTGGCAGAAGTTGAGATTAGAGAATATCGTGTTCCTCTTATTTCTGCCGACCAAACAGAATCAGGCGCGACAATCACATCTGAGGATATCGCAAAAATGCCCGGTCGTTCAGCTGCTGCTGTAGCAACAACTGTTGGTGGCGTTTATTCAGAAGACGGTGAAGTAGGTAGTATTAGAGGAGCTAGATCCGAAGGAACTGTATACTATGTAGATGGCGTTAAGGTTAGGGGAACATCAGCAGTTCCAAAATCTGCTATTGAACAAGTACAAGTTATTACCGGTGGACTTAGTGCAAATTATGGAGATGCAACTGGAGGGGTTATTTCTATTACCACAAGAGGTCCATCTAGTAAATACTTTGGAGGTGCAGAAGTTGTAACATCTCAATTTCTTGATCCCTATGGTTATAATCTAGGAGGACTCATGCTTTCAGGTCCCATATGGACTGTTGAAGAGGCTGGAACAAACAGAAGAAGAACGATTGCAGGCTTTTTGATTTCCGGAGAAGTAAATCATACGGTAGATCCAAGACCTTCTGCTATTGGAGCATGGGTTGCAAATCCAGAGGTACTTGAAGATATCAGAAATAATCCTTTGATAATTCAACAAACTCAAACAGGTGCAGTAACCTTTCAAAGAGCTGACTACCTACATAGAGAAAGTTTTGATAATGTAAAAGTCAGGAACAATGCTTCTAACTTTAGCGTAAATATTGCAGGGAAAATAGACATTCAACCGGTAAGAGACCTTGACATATCTATTGGAGGAACAATGGATTACAGAGATATGGAAGCTTATTCATATACAAATCAGCTATTTAATTACGAAAACAATGGTCGCCAAATTTATAATAACTGGAGGATTTACGGAAGATTAACTCAAAAATTTTCAACAAAATTTGATGAAAACCATGTGTCTATAATAAGAAATCCATTTTACACGATTCAAGTTGATTACTCGCAAACATTAAATAATGTGTTTGATAAAAGATTTGAAGATAACTACTTTGACTATGGTTATATCGGCAGATTTGAAACAACACCAGAAACTTTTTATCTTTACGATACTGACTCAGCAACAGGTTTGCAAGGATGGCTACAAGAAACATATTTTTACAGAATCAGCGATTACGAGTCAGGCACTCTTAATCCTGATTTAGCAAGATATACAGAACAGTTCTTTGAGAATTTTGGACAAGCATATTTCATTGACAGAAACAGTGTAATTCTGCGTGGAGGACTATTAAACGGTATGTCTGCTCCTAGTATTTATGGATTATGGAATAGCCCAGGAAATCCTTACGGATCCTATACAAAGTCAGATGCAAACCAATTCAGAGTTTCAGCTTCTGGATCTGCTGATATTAAAGGGCATGAGGTTAGCATTGGTTTTGAATTTGAACAAAGGAGTGACAATTATTTTGGAATAGCACCTGTTGGATTATGGACACTTGCAAGAGGTTTAATGAATTTCCATATTCTTGAAAAAGACTTGGCAAATCCAATCCCTGTTTATGATGCAAATGGAGTTTTTCAAGATACAATTAATTACCCTCGTTTATATAACCCTACTGCACACAATACATTCGATAAAAATTTTAGATATAAACACGGTATTCCAGAATACAGCCTTGAATGGATTGATTTAGATTCTTATGATCCTAATGACTTCGATATTTCGATGTTTAGTGCAGATGAATTATTTAATCAGGGATATAACCTTGTAACATATTTTGGATACGATTACACAGGGAATAAACTAAATTATAAACCAAGCCTTGAAGATTTCTTTAATAAGACAGACGAAAAAGGAAACAACCTAAGACCTATAGCTCCTTTTGAACCTAACTATATGGCAGGTTACATTATGGATAAGTTTGCTTTCAGAGATTTGATTTTTAATATTGGTGTACGTGTAGACAGATATGATGCAAATCAAAGAGTTCTTAAAGATCCTTATCTTTTCAGTGATGCATATAGAGTTGGAGACATTGATGATAGAGGATTCTTAGCTCAGTTCGATCATCCCGACAATATTCCAAATGGCGCAGTTGTTTACGTTAATGACCTAAATAGTCCTACAGCAATTAATGGTTATAGAGTTGGAGATGTTTGGTATAACAGTAGTGGAACTGAAGTTGAAAATCCAAGAGCAATTTCGAGTTCAGGTGGAATCGCACCATATCTGATTAACTCAGAATCTGAGCTAGATATTAACGCTTTTGAGGACTATAAACCAAAATTTGACATATCTCCACGTATTGCGTTTTCGTTTCCAATTTCTGATGTAGCTTTATTTTCTGCTCACTATAACATTCTTTCCAAAAGACCAACTTACTCAAACCGTCTTGACCCGATTGAATATTATTATATAAGAAATAAAAATACAGATATGATTAATAATCCAAATCTACAAACTGAAAAAACTATTGATTATGAATTAGGGTTTCAACAAAGACTTGGAAATACTTCCGCACTTAAAGTTTCTGCTTTCTACAGGGAAATGAGAGATATGCAGCAATCAATTGCAGTGGTAGGAGCATATCCCGTTGCCTATTATACTTATGGGAACATAGACTTTGGAACAGTAAAGGGTTTTTCTGCTGCATACGATTTGAGAAGAACAGGAAATGTAATGATGAGAGTTTCTTATACCCTTCAGTTTGCTGATGGAACAGGGTCTAGCTTTGAGTCTGCAGCAGCAATTATCAAGTCTGACAAGCCAAACTTAAGAACAACATTACCACTAGATTTTGACCAGCGACATAATCTTGCTATTAATGTTGATTATAGATATGGAGGGAAAGCAAATAGAACCCCATATAATGGTCCAAAAATTGCCGGTAAAAACATACTTGCAAATACAGGATTCAATTTTGTTATAAACAGCGGTTCCGGTTCGCCTTATACTCAACGCGACAGACCTACAGGGGGTACGGTCATAGGGTCTCTTAATGGTGCTCGTAAGCCATGGAGAACTAATGTTAATGCGAGAATAGACAGAGACGTTCGTTTAAAAATTGGTAATGCAAAAGAAGAGGGTAAATCTGAAAAATATGGTTATCTTAACATATATCTCGAGATATCAAATGTCTTAAATGCCAAGAATGTTATTAATGTTTATGGTTATACTGGTAATGCTGATGATAACGGATTTTTAAATTTTGCTGCAAATCAACAAGCAATTGCAACACAAAATGATGAAATGGCATATAGAAATTATTATGCTATGTACATAAATTCTCCGTATAATTATACATTGCCTAGAACTATTAGATTAGGAGTACAGTTTAGTTTTTAATGATAATAGAATTAAAGAATTATAATAAAGAAATAAATATGAAAAATTTACAAAAGATTCTTTTAATAGCGGTTTTAAGCTTTTTTGCTGCAGATTTAAGTGCTGATGTGTGGAAAGGTGCTGTTGAAAATAAAAACACCTCTCAAAATCGTTCAACAGCAAGATGCGATCCGGGGAGAGCTTCTACTCAGTTGGCAATAAATAATGTAAGAACTTTAATTCATACTGGTGGAGATATGTGGTGGGACCTTCAGGGTGCACCAAGATACGAAGTCCCAAAAGATGGAGGTGTTCATGCTCTTTTCGCCGGTGCAATATGGGTTGGAGGTCTAGATGCAAACGGTCAACTTAAACTTGCTGCTATGAGATTCAGACAAGTAGGTGTTGATTATTGGCCTGGTCCTCTAATTGCTAGCGGTCCTGATATTGGTAATGTATCACAACAAATTTGCAGAGATTACGATAAACATTTTGTAATTACGAAAGACCAAGTAACTGAATTCAGAGAGTGGTTCAGATGTTCACAAGATCCAACTTGCAATGAATTAGATGATTTTGCTGAATATACAATTCCTGATATCATTATGAACTGGCCTGCACACGGACCTGCAGGCGGATATGATTACTTTCTTGCTCCATTCTGGGACGTTGATGGCGACGGATATTATAATCCATTAAACGGAGACTTTCCTTATTATGAATACATGAATGAAGGAATTACCGATGATGTTGATTGTATGAGACCAAGAAATAGAAAACCAAAATTATTTGGTGACCATACAATTTGGTGGGTCTACAATGATAAAGGTAATATTCACAGTGAAACCGGTGGTGATGCTATTGGAATGGAATTTCGAGCTCAGGCGTTTGCATTTACAACTAACGACGAGTTGAATGATATGACTTTTTATAATTATAATATCATAAACAGATCTACCTTTATTTTATTCGAAACCTATTTTGGAGTATGGACAGATGCCGATCTAGGAAATCCAACTGATGATTTCGTTGGTTGTGATGTAGGAAGAGGACTTGGTTATGCATATAACGGTAAAGAATTTGATGAATCAACAGGTGGACACTCCGGTTATGGAGCACAACCTCCTGCGATTGGGATAGATTTTTTTGAAGGACCATATAAAGATGCAGATGGGACAGATAATGCATCGAGTTATGACACAATAAATGGTGTTCTTGTTCTTAATTGTGCAAAAGGAGACATTATGAACGGAAACATTAATGGTCTTAACTTTGGAGATGGAACTCCTGACAATGAAAGATGGGGTATGAGAAGATTCTTGTATTTTAACAATACAGGAGGAGGGTCTAATCCTGCAACAACTGATCCTCAAAGAGCGATTGAATATTATAACTTTTTAACAGGTTATTGGAAAGATGGAACCCCATTATCTTATGGTGGAACTGGTCACTATTCAGGCGGTGCAGACCAAAACACTCCAACAGATTTTATGTTCCCTGGTAACCCTACCACTGACCCTTGTGGTTGGGGACAAGGAGGAATCCCAATGCCAAATTGGTCAGAAGAAACTGAAAATAATCCTCCTGATGACAGAAGATTTGTTCAGTCTGCAGGACCATTTACGTTGAGACCAGGTTCTGTGAATGATATTACCATTGGTGCAGTTTTCGGAAGAGCTCCTTCAGGCGGACCTTGGGCATCTGTATTAGCAATGAAAAAAGCAGATGATAAAGCTCAAATTTTATTCGAAAATTGTTTCAGAATATTGAGTGGACCAGATGCTCCTGAATTAAATATCGTGGAACTAGATAAGAGATTAATTTTCCATATTTACAATAGACCTATATCGAACAATTATCTTGAAGAGTATATTGAAAGAGATCCTTCAATTGTTTGTACTCCGGATATAGACCCATGTGATATTTATTACAGATTCCAAGGATATCAAGTATTCCAATTTAGACACGGTTCTGTGAGTATTGCTGATAGATATAATAATAACCTAGTTCGCCAAGTTTTCCAATGTGACTTAAAAGACGACGTTGACCAAATCGTGAATTATGTTTGGGATAACGAAATGGGAGCAAATGTTCCTGTTCTTGAGGTACAGGGAAGAAATGAAGGTATTGTCCACACATTTGTAATTGACACAGATGCTTTTGCAAGTGGTGATACTAGGCTAATAAACAATAGAGAGTATTACTTCACAGTAATTGCATACGGCTATAATAACAGTTTACTATACAACCAATCTATTCAAGAAACATTCTTTGGACAGAAAAAACCATATTTAGCCGGTCGTAATAATATAAAAAGATATACAGCTATTCCTCACCTTCCAAATCCTGATGGAACAGTTATCCAAGCGGATTATGGGTATGGACCTAGAATTACTCAGATTGAAGGTTTAGGAAATGCAGATAACAGGCTAGAAATTTCTAAGGAATCTATCAACGAAATTATGTCAGGATATCCATGGAAAGCCGATGCAGTTACTTACGAAAATGGATATGGTCCGATAAATATTAAAATAGTTGATCCTCTAAATGTACCTGAAGATAATTATATTTTGAAATTTGTAGATCCACTTGCAAACTCGCGTGGAGTCATTGGTACAACACAAACAGGATTATCTCAAGGAACATTTAACCCATTTGAATACATTATAATCAATTCATCAGGAGATACAGTACGAAGTGAATCTCTTGTTAAGTTTTCATTATCATATGAGCATATTATTCCACAATGGGGTATATCAGTTAATATCTATCAGAGTGGATTTAGCGGTAATGCAACTGCAAATAGTCACGAGAGAAACGGTTTCATTCATGCTTCTATGGAATTTGCAGATCCTTCCAAACCCTGGTTATATTTCCTTCCAGATGGAACAGGACTTGATCCTTTCAATTGGATTCGCGTAGGTAAATTCGAGAATAAGCAAAGTGAAATTGATGATCCATGCGGTGCAGTTAAAGCTTGGGACGACCATATAGGATTTGATCCAGATAGACATTTTGCAAAAATTCTTGGAGGAACTTGGGCTCCATACAAATTAACATCATCCTATATGTATGGACCTGCGCTTGAAGAAGTTAGATCTAATCAACTTATAATTCGCGAGGAAATACTTAGCAGTGTGAATTTAGTAATAACAAGCGATACTTCATTATGGACAAGAGCTGCAGTCGTAGAAATGTGCGAAAATGAGTGGGAAGTCAGACAAACTGTATCTACTTCAAATACAAACGCGTGTTTAAACTTCCCGTACGTTCATATGCGACAAGTAACTCCATTAATTAACTACAGAAGTATCGGGAATGCACTTAGATTCAGTCTACGCAAATCTCCTTCAGTTGGTAAAAATGGAAATCCAGATGGTGAACTTGATGCTGATGGCAATCCTCTTTATGGTATGGGTTGGTTCCCTGGTTATGCAATTGATGTAAGAACAGGAGAAAGACTAAATATTGTTTTTGGTGAAGATTCTTGGTTATCTGGTGCTAATGGTGCAGATATGATTTGGAATCCTTCAGGAGAAATATATAATAATAATGGTCCTGTATTCGGAGGTAAACATTATATCTATATTATGGGACATACTCATAATGTTGGTAATGCTAACGTTTCAGCGCCTGCATATGATTCTTGTCGCTTTATTCACTCAAAACTACTGGCATATGATCAAACCGGATCTATTGCTAGACTTAGAGAAGCTTGGTTAGGAGCAATGTGGACAGCAATTCCTCTTCACAATCCAAGTTTCGATTTACTTTCAACAGATGTTACTATAAAACTACGCGTTGCAACTCCTTATTATCAGGCAAAAGGAAGTTTTGCTAAAGAGAATCCTGTTCACAACAATATCCCGTATTATACATTTAATACTCAAGATGTTAGAACTATAAATAACGACCCAACTGAAGCAAAATCGGCTTTAGATTTAATTCGTGTTGTTCCAAATCCATATTATGGACACAGTTACTACGAGCAAGGTCAGTTAGATAACTATGTAAGAATTACAAATCTTCCCAAAAGATGTGTGATTTCTATATACAATGTTAATGGTTCTCTTGTTAGAAGATTTGACAAAGATAGCGAAGCTCCATTCGTTCAGTGGAATTTGAAAAATACATACGGAATTGAAATTGCAAGTGGTGTTTATATAGTACATATCAATGCTCCCGGAATTGGAGAAAAAGTTGTAAAATGGTTTGGAGCCTTGAGACCTGTTGATTTAAATAATTTTTAATAAGTTAGTAAGAATAAATAATATAATATATTATGAGAAAAGCGAAGTCAATTCAAATTATTCCGAGTTTAG
>OBJA01000571.1_pt1 | contig 30748 bp, 20 predicted proteins | sample 1519751 | NCBI WGS metagenome assembly OBJA01 (sample SAMEA3881238, study PRJEB22517) | soil metagenome | biome: lake sediment; feature: soda lake sediment; material: sediment, water from around vicinity | place: India | collected 2013-12-23 | depth 3 m
AGATGCCGAATGAAATTACTCCGCTGCTCAACCCGAAAAAGAAACTCATGCTGGCCGACAAAACCAAGCCCAAAGCCATAAAATAGCGGGGATTTGACTGGTCGCCCCAAAAGCCGTTCACAAATTTCGAGACGCCGTACATGACCCCATGAAGTGTCAGAAACAAACCCAATTCGGCTTTTGTGATGCCCAGATCAGCTTCGATTGCCGGCATGGCGATCGATATATTTTTGCGGACAAAATAGAACAAAATATAACCGATCATGGTGGTGTACATGATCCGTGTCCGCCAGTAACGGTACCGGGCATTGATCTCATCCGGATCAGTGACTGTTTGTGCCGTTACGGGAGCAGGTTTTAAAAAGTTGAAAATTTTTATCATTTAAATCACTTAAAAGAATCGTGTTTGGTTGGTTCCTGCTTAGCCGAAGATTTTGTTTAACCATTGTTCGAGATAACCTGTCCTGACCGCTATATCAAGTATTGTAAACCGGGTGCGGATGTATTGTGCCCGAAAAAAGGATGATTTCATCCTTTCTTTGGAGATACCTATTTGTTCCGGTTCAACAGGCGCACCAACGGCAATCAGTCGTCGTTCAACTTCACCGGAAGGCACTAACTGTTTCGATAGTTGATCTTTGAGTTGCGGCCAGATCTGTTTAAGCTGGTTTAGCTGACCGGCCAATGCTTCACGCGAAATATATTTTGCGCGGGATTCTTTTATGGCTGTATCCAAAAAGTCGGTATCGCGAAACAGGCTTACTGCCTGTTGTTCCAGTTCCGCCCACTCGGGCCACTGCCGGCAACAGGCCTCCACATCGAGTTTGTCCAGCGGTGTTTGAAGCATTTTTTCGTAAAGCCGGCTGACGGCCAGCGTGGCAATCCCCACCTGGAAACCGTGCGATGGGGCCTCGCCCCGGTAGGTATGGTGTTCCATATTCCACAAATGGCTAAACTGGTGTTCGGCGCCGGAAGCCGGACGGCTGCTTTGCGACCACTGCATGGCAAATCCTCCGAGAAGGAGTCCCTCGATCAAAGGCGTTACCGCGCTTTCTTTTCCGGCTTTGGTCCCTTCGGGATCGGCAAGGGCTTCCTTCAGTCCGTCCTGTACGATGGACCATGCGCGTTTGTCGATCGGTTCAATGCCCAGCGCATCCGCCAGTATCCAGTCGGCCCCGGCCGTCACTTTGGCAAACAAATCGGCATAGCCCGAAGCTGTCATCAAAGCAGGCGCTTTCCGGATCACGTCAATATCGGCCAGAACAGCCTGCGGCGCAGGGCACGAGAAGGTCTGCTTCGCCCCCTGGTAAGTAATGGAAGCGCCAAAAGCCGTATATCCGTCCATCGAAGCAGCAGTAGCCACACACAGATACGGTCGGTTAGCCCGGGCAGCGGCCAGTTTGGTCAAATCGTTGATTGTTCCCGATCCGACAGCCACCGGAATGGCATCATGCCCTTTTAGAGCTTCTTCCAGTTTAACCACATTCCCAAATTCGGCATAGGGGCGGGGTTCATTAAAAATGAAGGGTTCGTCATGAGCCATCTCTTTGGCAGTCAAGCGGGCCTGGATTTTCCGTCCGGCAACCTCATAGGTCGTGGTGTCACAAATGACAAGCGCCTTTTTCCCGCTGAAGTTTTCTCCGAACAAATCCGGAACCTGATCGATTATATTCAGGCCTATTTGCAACGCGCGCGTATCGCGGGCTGATGCCAAAGCTTCCTTTACACTCGATTTCATTGATAAATATCTTAATATGAATACATTGTTTTCGCATTATTGGGCAGCGTAATAAATTTGGTCAGCACCGAACTGATAAGATACAAGCCTGCCAACATCCAGATCACCCCTTCGCTGCCAATGAGGTGGTAAAATATTCCGACAAGAAGGGGGCCAACAAATACGGGAAGCCCGGCTCCCAGGTTAAGCACGGCCATAGCAGCCCCTTTATCTTCTTTTACCAGGGAAGGCACCAGGGCCGACAAGGGAACATAACCCGCCAGCAGTGCTCCCCAGAGAGTCCCGGCAGCCATGACAATCCAAAAATTGCCATTGCCAAAAAGAGGCGAATAATAAAACAACAAGGTGCTGATCGCGCATCCAACCCCGCCGAACCAGATCACGGTATTTCTCCAGCCTACATGGTCGCCTACAAAACCGAAAATGAGGTTGAAGATGATATTTCCGGTAAAGATGGTCCCCCAAATCTGCAGCCACTCGGTGGTGTTAAACCCATGCTCAAACATATACATCGGCAAAAACACCGGGAATGCGAACTGGGCGGTTGTATTGATGATCCGGACAATTCCGCCGAGTAACACTTTGGGCTCGTCGCGCATAATGGTGATTCCCTTCATCAAATCTTTCACTTTCGACTCCGCTTCTTTCCGTTCTATTTTTTCGAACTTACTCAAGACCAAAGCAAAGAAAGCGCCGATTAAGGCCCAGAAAACCGAAGTCCACAAGGTGGGAATATGACCAAAACGAATAATGGCCCAACTGGAATAATAGGCTCCCAACACATTGAGACCTCCTGTAAATACGAACCAAAACCACCCGACAGCCCTTCCCAGTTGTTGTTTTGGCGTACTGTAGGTGATCCAAACCAGAAAAGAATAGGCAAACAAAGGATAACCAAATCCCCTGAGCGCGTAGGTCGCCAGCATAACCGGGTAATTCAGCTGAGGCATTCCCATCCCGACAAAGCCCATCGTACCCAGCAAATACAGGATCAATCCAGACAACATGGTTTTTTTCGCCCCGTAGGTTTCGGCAAAAACTCCCGAAAACCATGATGAAATAGCAATGGTAATTCCGTAAACGGTAAACAGAGTAGCCGATGCTTCGATCGTTAAGCCTCGTTCGACAAGATACGGACTTAACCAGCCTTGCTCGATGCCGTCGCCCATCATAAAAATCAATACCCCTAAGTAGCCCCATGACAGATGTTTTGGTAATCCGGCATTTTCAAAAAAAGAGTTCCCGTTATTTTTCATTGTTTGGAGGCGTTTATTTCGTTTTGCGTTCGTTAGTTAACTAGGTAACATTTTGCGAGTGAAGTAAAGTGCTGAACCTGTTGCCGGATCCATTCTTCCGGATACTTCAGCTCTTTGGCCATGATCGAAGCCACCTTCGGCGCCATTTCAATCGCGGCCCTCGCATCCAGGAACAAAGCCCTCACCCGCCGGGCCAAAACGTCTTCAACCGTCTGGGCCATTTCCTCTTTCACTGCCCACACAACATGTGCCGCCTTAAACGTGTAAGCGGGATGTAATAACGCGTCATTTTCTGAATCCTCTTTAATTAAGCGGTTGATTTTCTCCGCATCGCTACCATATACATAATCCCAAGCTGCCCGGTCTGCCTGCTCGCTGTACCCGTGTAGTTTTAGATTTGCCGTTACGCACTTCCTCCGGATTAGGTCTCCGGCACCGATGGCTTCATCAACAATTTCCTCGGCCATCTCGCGGTAGGTAGTCCACTTACCGCCGGTAACGCTAAGCAAGCCCGACTCAGACCGATAGATTTTATGGCTGCGCGAAATTTCCTTCGTTTTTTTTGAATCGCCATTCACCGGAGCGGCCAAAGGGCGCAAACCGGCAAAAACAGAAAGCACGTCCGACCGCTTCGGTTTCAGATCCAGGTATTGGCCGGCCTGATCCAAAATGAAATCAACCTCCTCCTCCAATGCCAAAGGCTCTGTTTCCGGTTTCTCCAGGGGAGTATCCGTGGTGCCCAAAACAACCTTATCGTGCCAGGGGACGCCAAACAACACGCGTCCGTCCATGGTTTTCGGAATCATCAAAGCCGATTTTCCTCCCAAGAACTTCCGGTCGACGACCAAATGAACCCCCTGACTGGGACGAACTTTTTTCTGTACACCTGGTGTATCCATAACCATCAGTTCATCAACAAAAACGCCCGTCGCATTCACTACCACCTTGCTTTTTACCGTGAATAGCCTGCCGGATAACAAATCTACGGCATTCACGCCACATATACTGCCCGAAGCATCTTTTTCAAGACCTGTTACTTTCACGTAATTCAGGCAGATTCCGCCGTGATCAACAGCAGTCTGTGCCAACGAAATGGCCATCCGGGCGTCATCAAACTGTCCGTCATGATAAACCACTCCTCCTTTTAAACCATCCTGTTTTAAGCCCGGTATTTCTTTTTTCACTTTTTTTACCGACAAGGGCAATGAACGGCCCAGGCCCAACCTGCCGGCCAATACATCGTAACAGGTAAGTCCAACTGCGTAAAAGGCCCGTTCCCACCATTTGTAGTTCCCGATGATGAAACGCATGTCTTTCACCAGATGGGGGGCATTTCTGCGCATGCGCCCCCGTTCTCTGAGCGCCTCAACCACCATTCGGACATCGCCCTGGGCTAGATAACGGACCCCGCCGTGAACCAGCTTGGTGCTCCGGCTCGACGTGCCTTTGGCAAAATCGTCCTGCTCAAGCAAAATAGTTTGGTATCCGCGGGTGGCCGCGTCAACGGCGGCTCCCAGCCCGGTCGCGCCTCCACCGATTACCAGGATGTCGAAAACGGTACCGGATTCTGTTGCCTTTTGCAATAAATTATTTCTTTTCATAAAGCATTATCAAATTTGAAATGAAAGCAAAGGGATGTTTTTTATTTTCTTTTCTTTTGTTGCTGAAATGTACCAACAAAAGTATCTAAAAAGAAATTATCAAACAAATAATAAGTACTAAATAATTTCTTTTCATATGCTTTTATTGATGGAATAGAAACAATAAGAACAGATAAGGAAACTCATAAAGATCCGTGCGGCAACAGTATAGGAAAATCAGTACGGTTAGTTTGGGTGGTTGGCTTGTTCCGTTACAGATACCATTGTTAATTATACGCTGCGGCATCCTTTAGATCGCTGATGATTTCCGTTTGCTTATACACTGTGCCAAACCTGTCTGTTGCCTGTATCTCTATTATCCGGGCATTTTTGTTTTTTAGCATGTGCAGGTAAGTGTGTTTGTTTGAGCCGTTTCCAGTTGCGCCATAATTCGAAGGATTTCGGTTTAGAACGCCAACATGATATCCTGCGGCCCAGGCATCAATAAGCGTTGATAGTTTTGTTAAGCTTCCGGCATATTCCCCGTCTTCATAAGCTTCTATTTTCCAGTCAGAGTCAGCGTTCCATATGTTGGCGACGATATTGCCGCCCTGCTTATAATTGAAATATCCGTACTGGCCTCCAAATTGTGTATCTCCCCAATGAAGGCGGATTTGAAAATTCTTGCTGTAATTGGTTGCTTTGTAGAACCAGTTCGATATGGAGGTGCCGCTGATTTCGTAAACAGCGTAACCGTTGGGAGCGCCGTCGGTATTGACGGTTGATTTCCACCAAGCTCCGCAGGCTGCAGCATGGATATGTTCATGGATATTCATCGGACTGGTAATGAGAAAATTTTCCTGGTAGTGGGTGTGTCCGCACATAAAATGCACTTTGCTGAAATCTTTTAAAGCATTGAGAAAAGCCGTCCTGTTTTTTACTGCGGCATTACGGATTGGAATGTGGTAATAGACCACGACCATTTTGTCTTTGGGCACATGGCTCAGATTCTGCTTTAGCCATTCAATCTGGCGATCTTCAAAGCCGGCGGTGTAATTATCTTTATCGGTGAAAATGATATTATCCAGACAAATAAAATGAACATTTCCCCGGTTAAATGAATAATCCACCGGGCCATATACTATGCAGAAAGTCTTTGTATTGCGGGGTGTGGATGCATCGCCGCCGGTTTTATCGTGGTTTCCAATGGTTGTGAAAAATGTCGTTTTCCCGGAGCCCATCAACGTTTTCATTTGAGCTAACAGTTCCGGGTGATCGGCCGTTACGTCTCCCATGACCAGGCTGTAACAAGGTTTGCCAGATGCGTTGACAAATGCTTTTAGGTCAGGCATGGTTTCGTTTCTGAATCTTTCAACATCTGCAGCCGATGCCACTTGGGGATCGCCGATGCATAGCAACGTAAAATTGGTCTCAATCTGAGGTAATTTTTTCAGTGTGAAATCATACCGTTTTGTAGCTTCGCTTAATGCTGCATAAAACGTGGCTGCGTTGGAGGAACTGCCGGTTATATTGATCTCATGCGATGAAGGAGTGGAATAGAAAACGAAACTTGCTTCAGGATTCCTTTTCATTTGATAAACCCCTTTTGTATCGGTAAGAGTGCAAGAATATCCGTCACTTACCACAATGCTTGTCAACGGATTGCCTTCTGTATCTGTAATCAATCCGTATAAATCCATCCCGGGTTTAAGCTCAATGTCCGTTTGAGGCGGAATAACGGGTTCATCCTCCAAGCTATCTTTTTTACAACTGAGCAATCCTGCTGTCAGCAATCCGATACCTCCCAAAACTCCGTTACGAATGAATATGCGTCTGTTAAACATGTTGATGGTGTTTTATGAACTCAGGTAAACCGACATGAAATTCACGTCAGTTTACCTGAGATAAAATGAAAGATTAATAATTGTATTTTGTCACTTCCGGGCCACTCTCTATATCAGCTATTGAGTAAGTAATTCCCTGGCATGGGGTCATTAGTTTGAATGTTGCCTCTCTTGGCCGTACCCATTGTTTGCTGGCATTCAGTTCACCCCCCAGCAAGGTGAAATCGCTTCCGTCCGAATTGAATGGGCCATTGATAAAGTTGGTATTGGAGCCTTGTCCAAACATTGGCTGAGGTTGGCTGGTTTCGCCGTTTACCGGATTATAAAAATCGTTGTAGGGGACGAGATAGCCATACTGATTGACAGCATCAAAGCTGTTATCAATTTTATTCCCGTAGAAGATGGCGTCCATCGGGACGGAGTTTTTATCCACTTCTGTCCCTTCAAAAACAGCAATCCCGTCCACAGCTCTGTTTGCCGTATTGTAGTTATTCATCAAGCCTCCGGTCTGGTTTCCAAAGCCATCGAAAGTAGCGCCGGGATTATTGTATGCGATCGTCCTGATCCATTTGGAAGAACTGATATCCACGATTCCGCAAGTGTTATAACCATTCAGGGCCATGGCAGTACCACCCACATAGAAGAACTCGCCTTTGGACACTGTCCCGCTGGTCAGGTTGAATTTAAAGGTTTTGGCACCTCCGGCAGCCCAGCCGTCTATTGTCGGAGCGCCGGCTGTAGTGGTGAGAACCTTGCAGAATACGACAGAATAGGGGGTTATGGAGAAGTCAATATCTTCCAGCGCCATAAACTGTGCATATTCGTAAGGACCCTTATGAACGCTGGCTCCTCCCGTCGTTGGATTGGGAAACGTAGCGCCCGCTCCTTCTGCCGGGGCATCCGTACCTCTCGGGTCGGACAGGAATCCGGTAATCAAAATCGTTCCTTCATAGAAAACCCTGGCAGCCCCTACTGTTGCATTGAATGCTCCGGCTGAAGCATCAGGATAAGTCGTGCTGATCGTAAAAGTGACTGCCCCTGCTTTAATCGGTTTCCCCGATAACGGGATCATTAGTATGCCTTCTTCATTTCCTGTTGAAACCGGATAAGCAGACAGGCTGTTAATACCTGCGGCAGCCTCTCCGGAAACCTGTACGGATACGGTGAATGATTCGCTGCCGGTTGCTCTTTGATATGGAAGACGAATATAAAGATCTTCGATCGTCTCGTTTGCAACCAATGCATCCGACAGGGATGGGGTTCCAAACAACATGGATCCGGTGGCCTGGATAACATCGATATAGATTTCTTTACCGGCTGCAAGAATGGTTACTTTCCCGGTGCGTTCTGTGCCACCATTCCTGGCAACATTTACACGAACATGTTCATAAACAACGCCATCACCAAAACCGGACGCCGGATCTAATATAATCCAGTCTGCTCCGCCGTTATTGACGCTCCATTCGCCGTTGGTGCGCACGGTAAAGGTTTGCGAAGACTCTTCGAACCCGAAAGTCAGGATATCGGTATCTCTCAAAACAAATGGATCTTCGTCGGTTGAGCATGTTATTCCTGACAAAGCAATTACCAGGATTAAGGCTGTTTTAACGATATATGTTTTCATTAATCAATAGTTTTTGGTTGTTATTCCCAGCCCGGGTTTTGTCTGAGGGCCGGATTGATTTGCAAAGCAGTGGCAGGTATTGGACGGAGGTATTTTTTGTCGAGCCATAACCGGTTCAGATGGAATCCAAACTCGATATAACCGCTGTTTCCTTCCGACAGGCGATAGTTGGAACCATCAACAACATAAACGACGCCTGGAACCTTGCTTGCTGCTGGTGGTTCGGCATTGACAACTGCAATGTCATGAATTCCATCTCCGTTTAGATCATATGTTTTTCCTTTTTCGGGAATGTAAATACCCATCCAGGGCGTTTCTACAAGTTTGCCCAACTTCCAACGCATGAGATCATCGTATCGTACTTGTTCGAATGCCAGCTCAATGCTTCTTTCCCGCCGGATCTCCAGCACCCATTTATCGGTCGTCTGATTCAGGTAATAAGCTGCAAGGTACGGATCATAAGTTGCCGGTATCGCACCGCTCACACCGGCTCTTTCCCTTAATGGCTTGATCGTCTTATTCCATATGTTATCGTCAAACTCACCTAATTCTGCTTTCGCTTCGGCATAATTCAACAATACTTCAGCATAGCGGAACATGGGAAGCGAATTGGCAGATGTGCTCATCCCCCAGTGTTTGTCATCATCTATGGCCCACTTGATCAATTGATAACCGGTAAGTGTCATGGTGAAGTTCGGTGCATATTTTTTATTCACCCCGTTAATCTTCATTTGGTAGTCCGGTGACATAATGGTTTGTTGTAACCGGTAGTCCCTGTCTTTAAATTCGTCACTATACAATACGGATCCAAAATTTGGTTTGTCGGTAAACCGACTTCCGTCCAGCATCAGATACTGGTTGACGAATTGTTTTGTCAAAGACCAGTTGGCCCCGTACGAAGCCGAAAACGATTTCCAGGTGAGGTCGTGCATCCTCAAATCCGTTTTATATGCAACCCCCAGAATAACTTCTGTGGTATTCAGAGTTTCGCTGTTAAACAATGCCCGGTATTGGGTCTGAACATTTCCGGTAGCGAGTCTGTAAGGGCTTTCGTTCATCAATGTTTCGCAGGCTTCAGTGGCGGCCTGAAGGAATTTTCCGGCAGAAGAGGCCAAATTTACCTCCGGATGATATTTCCGGTAGGTTCCTTCGAACAAGCATACCCGGGCTTTAAATGCCAGTGCCACCCAGCGGGTAATTCGTGTTGATGAAGCAACCATTTTGGCATCAGTAGAACAGTATTGGGAAGCGAAGTTCAAATCTTCAAGCACCTTGTCCATCACAAACTCCCTGCTGTCCCGGCCTTTAAACAACTGTTCCTCATCATTCACATCCAGTTCGTGTTCATACCAGGGTACGTCTCCGAAGGTTCTGACCATACTGTAGTAGAAATAAGCCCTCCAAAATCTTCCAACACCTTGGTAGTGATTGTATGCGGCTTCCGGGACATTGGCTTTTGCCTTGCTTATGTTGTCCAGAAAATAGTTTGCATCGCGCAACTGTGCCCATTTCCCGGAATTTCCGCTGCCCCAGTTTCCCTGATCTTCAGGCCTCCATTTGTCTCCTTTCAAAAAGTCGGTGGAGGAGCGGGTGGCAATCATGTCTGAATATTGGTCTGCAAATGCAAGTCCGTCATCATCTGGCATATAACGTTGCAGAAACCCATTGGCGTAGATTTCCATATCCTTTTCCGAAGACAAAAATTCTTCCGATCCCAATTCATTCTCCGGATAGATCGTTAAAAAATCATCACAGGAGAAAAGCAACGTTGCTATTGTTATAAAATAAAAAATCTTCTTCATGTCTTTATAATCAGAAAGTTACATTGATACCAAACGTATATGACCCAAGCATGGGATAACTGTACCCGTCGCCATCGCTGCCAGCTGTTGAGCGAAAATCGGCGTCGCCCGGGCTGATTACTTCGGGATCGAAATTGCGGGTTACTTTAAACATAGGTGACCATGTGAAAAGATTGTCGCTCGCCAGGTATATTCTCAGATCGGAAACACGCAGGAAATTGCATACCTTGGGGCTGAATGTATAATCAATCTGCATATTTTTTAAACGCACATAAGCTACATTTTGCATGTAACGGTCGTTAACCAGCGTCATTGCACGTTGTGAACTGCTGGCCAGGTAGCCCCGGTAGCGCGGCCAGTAAGCGTCATAGTTCTGGTTTTCTTCGCTCCAGACATTATTTCCGTTATGCATTTCCAGCATGTAACTGTAGGGGCGGTTGTATTGTCCCCAAAACAATGCGGATTCTGCGTGCGGATACCAGTTCTTTTTTCCGATTCCCTGAATAAATGCACTGATGCCGAATCCTTTCCAGTTGGCACCGAGATTGAGGCCGAAGTGGTACCTTGCAGAAGTATTACCGATAATCCTTCGGTCGCCCGGGTCGTCAACTGTATTTGAGCCGGTGTTGATCACCTTGGAATCGTCGAGGTCGGCAAATTTCAAATCGCCCGGCTGGATGATATTTGTGCTTGAAACCCTGATGGCGGTCTGGTCGGCGTGATTATCAATGTCGGCCTGGTCTCTGAATAACCCTTCAACATGGTATCCCCACATTTCCCCGATTTCCATCCCTTCGTAATAGGAAGCGGTTTGCCCGGTACCCAACGTTTTGGTGGGATTATTATATTTGGTAACCCACGATCGGTTATCCCATAGCATTCCTTTAATGTTGTAACTGAAGGGTTTTCCCTTTAGTGTAAATTGGTTTTTCCATTGCAGCGAAACCTCCCAGCCGTTTGTCTTCAGGTCGGCGTTATTACCATAGGGGGTAGCCGCTCCGAACACAGCCGGCACCACAGGTCCCACTGTAAACATATCAGTGGTATATCGCCGGTAGTAGTCAAAAACAAAGTTCAGCCGGTTTTTTAACATATCCAGATCCAGACCGGCATCGTAAGTGGTGCTGGTTTCCCAGGTAAGTGACGCTGGAATGTTACCGGGAGCGTAAGTGTAAGCCTGCAGGCCCTCTCCGATGATCAGGGACGTTTTTGCAATATCCATTGTTGAGATAAACTTGAACGGATCAACATTGCCGTTACCCAGGCTTCCTGCCGACACGCGGATCTTCAAATTGTCCAGCCAATTTTTTGTTGATTTCATAAATCCTTCTTCCGAAAGGCGCCAGGCGAGAGACGCCGATGGGAAAAAGCCCCATTGCTGGCTGGAGGGAAATTTGGAAGAAGCATCGTACCGACCGCTCAACTCTGCCAGATAACGGTCTTTGAAGTTATAATTTAACCGGTACAGAACTCCGACGTATGCCCATTCCGAACCGCTTTGCCCTGTGGTATAATAATCGCCGTCCATTAGGGCAAAACTGGGCTTTTCGGGATAGATGAGCCCCCTGCGGTAGGTCTGGGTGTTGGTTGTTTTTTTATGCTCAATATTCCAGCCTAGCAGTATATTTAGTTTATGATCGTCATTTTTAAGATCGGGGAGGTAGTTGGCGGTAATGTTTGAGGAACGATATTCATTGTGATACGAGTAACGTTCCAGCGAGCTGAATGTGTTTCTGGTACCTTTGATGGTTGGGCCGGTGTAAAATTCATACATGTTTTCAACCCGATCTCTGCCTGATTCATTGAAATAATAGGAGAAGTCCCCTTTAAGTGTCCACTGTTTTGTCGGCGTATAAGTGAGGGCGACGGTATTTTTAAGGTCAAATTTATCATTGTGCTGATAAGATGTTCCCTCAACAAACCCTGCCCATCCGATATAAACTGCGGTTTCTGTCCACGTTCCGTCCGGATTTTTGGGAACGGTCATTGGGTATCCCTGATGTTCCAACATGCGCAGGATATTTTGCCGGTCATACATCACCATGGGTTGATGAATACTTCGTTTGAGAAAGTCGAAATTGTTATCAAGGGTGAGATGTTCGTTCAGTTTTAACTGGCCTTTCGCGCGGAAGTTGTATTGGGTATAATCTTCGTTTCCGGCGTTATAAATCCCTTCCTGGTTGAAGTAGCGGCCTGATACGTAATATTTGCTCTTGTCGTCTCCACCCGAAACGCTCAGGTTGTGTTCCTGGGAGATATTGTAATCTTTATAAATCACGTCAAACCAGTCGGTATTTCCAAAATATTCATATTCACCCAAACTGTTCACACGTATTTTTTCGAGGGTAGGATCAGTATCTCTTTTTACCAGTTCATTATACCAGGCAGTATTGTATTTAAAAACGTTGTTGATGCCATTAGGTGGCGCTCCCATACCACCAAGGTATGCCTGATAAAATCCATTCGTCCATTCCAGCCCGTTGGTCACCCGTTCGGCTTCGAATAACCGCCGGTGAACCGACATACTGCCATTGTAATTGACTTTAGCTTTGCCTTTGGTGGCATTTTTAGTGGTGATCAGGATGACGCCGAATGCTCCCTTGGCGCCATAAATTGCAGCGGATGAAGCGTCTTTCAGGACGCTAACGCTTTCAATGTCGGCTGGATTGACCGTTGTCAAATCCCCGTGCGCTTCTACGCCATCGATCAGGATCAGGGCGCTACCGCCCGCGCCAATACTGCTTGTTCCCCTGAGATCGAGCACCGGGCCACGCGAAGGTTTGCCGTCACGCATCGAAATATTCAACCCTGGCATCATTCCCTGCAACGAACTGGCGATGTTCATGTTAGCTCTTTCGGCCAGCACTTCGCCATTGATGTGTTCCACGGCTCCTACCAGGTCGCGCTTTCTGGCGGTACCATAACCAATAGCGACAACTTCTTCCAGCCCGATGGCTTCTTCAGCCAAAATTACGTTGATATTGCTTTTGCCGCCGACCGGCATTTCCTGTGTTTTCATCCCAACAAAAGAGAATACCAGTATGGCATCATCCGGGACATTGGGAATCGAATAATTTCCGTTACCATCTGTAATGGTACCCTGACTGGTTCCCCTGACAACAACAGTTACACCCGGAAGCGGGACGTTCTCCTGATCCGTCACCCGTCCGCTCACACTGATTTTTCCCTGTTGATTTTTTTGAACAACGTTGCCGGAAAGCAAGATTTGCCGGTCCAGAATCTCATAACTGATATTGGCGCCGGCGAGAACCTGGTTCAAAACGCGCTTTATATCAGCATTAACAAGTTCTACCGAAACTTTTTGGTCAACATCAATCAACTTACTGTTGAATAAAAAGTAAAAATCCGTCTGTTCTTCGATGGAGTTTAATACCTCCCGGATGGTTGCATTCTCCATTTTAAGGCTCAGCTTGGTGGTTTGTGCGCTCGTATTTAGCGCGAAATTCTGAAACACCGTCACAAGCACAATTAGGAATGTAAGTCTCATAGTTAAAAATAACTTTGATTTCCAAGCCGTGATGAGCCCGGAAACAATTAAAAATTGTTTTTTTTTCATAAATTTGAAATGTTTAATAAACAACTAAAATCAGGTCTCTCTACCAGAAGAGACTTAGTCGGAGGGGAAACAAGCCAATATTTCCCCTCTTTCTGTTGATAGATTTTATTTCATGGTTCGTTCCGTTATCATTTATTTTAATTTATCCGTTTTTTTAAGATGATTTTTTGCTTGCTGAAACTTCCATCCTGTTTTGAGACTGCTTCTTTTATCTGGTATTCAACTGGTGATGTCCGTTTAAAAAGCTCAAGTATCTGGTTGATGTTTTCATGCTGAAAGGTAGCAGTATATACGTACTGCGAGATTTCGGGGTCAGCAAATTCAATGTCTACGTTAAACCACCGGTCCAGTTTGCGAACAACCTCATCCATTGGGTCATCCCGGAACACCAGTCGCCCATTGATCCAGGAGATGTATTTTTCGGTATCCACATCTTGAATAGCCAGTTTATTTTCTGCTCTTTTGTAGATTGCTTGTTGCCCGGGTCTGATCTCGGTAATGACGTGCATTTTTTTTCCTTTCCGCTCAAAAAGACTCACCTTTCCCGATTTCAGCACAATCTCCGTTTGCGACTCATCGTCATAGTTGATCACATCGAATCGGGTGCCCAGCACCTTGACTCCGATTTTTCCCAGATTGACCAGAAAAGGTTGTCGCTCGTTTTTAACAACATCGAAGAATGCTTCTCCCGTCAGCCTGACGTTCCGTTCGGATTCGCCAAAGGAAGAAGGGAATTGTAATGATGAGCCCGAATTTAACCATACCTGCGTCCCGTCGGGGAGCTGTGTTTTTGATTTTATTCCTGGCGGCGTAGTAATGGTTTGCCATACTACGGAATTTACGCCTTTGTTTCTTCCGGTAAAAAAGTAGGCTCCGGCAGCCAAAAGCACAGGCAGCAGTAAAATAGCGGCGATCCGCTGCCAGTAAAAAAGAAATCCGCCGGTTTTTTCTGATGGCGCTGCTGCTATTTTCCGGTTGACATTGTTGAGGGCTGCGGGTGTGTCGTATCCTTTCATTTCCCGGAGAAGCTCAACGGACTGCCAAACCTTTCCGGCGCTTTTGAATGTGTACCGGTTTTTTTCAGACTCTTCAGCCCATTTTTCAATAGCCTGTTTCTCCTGATCGTTTAATGTTCCCGAAAAATACCCGGCCAATAATTTGTCGTAATCCATCTGATTTTTCATGGGATATTGCCTGATAAACGGAAGGATTTTTCCTTTCCTATAAATAATGACGATTCAGCACAGGAAAACACATATCCTTAATTCAGCAGCCAAAGAAGAACGGCGGGAGAAAGATAATCCTTTAGTTCAATGCGTAATATTTTCAAGGCGTTGCTCACCTGTAACTCCACGGTTCGTTTTGAAATGCCCAACTGCCGCGCGATACTTTCATTGTCCTTTCCTTGAAACCGGCTGAGCGTAAATATTTCCCTGCACCGGGGAGGCAATTTCTGCATCCCCTTTTCAATCAGGTCGGCCAATTCAGATTCTGTAAATTCCCAATTAGCATGATCCTCCTCCTTCAGGGACCCGATCATCTTACGTTCATAGCCTTCTTTTATTTTAACATGCTTCAGGTGATCAAGGGCCTTGTTTTTGACAGATGCAAAAAAATAGGATTTCAACGATGAGGTGATTTCCAGTTTGGCACTATTGGACCACAGGCGCACAAAAAAGTCCTGCACGATATCCTCTGCCACATTTGGATTATCCACCCATTTTCTGGCATAGGCGCACAAACCCGAATAATAATAGGTGAAGACAAAATCAAAGATGATTTTATTCTTTGTTTTCAAACCGGATATCAGGTATTTTTCATCCAAAACAACAGCGATAAGTTAGATTTCAAATATATAAACTCCCGGCGAGCCAGTCATACAAAAATCACTTCAACATCACGGACGGTTCTGTGTGGACTGCGGGTTCATTACAGACCAGATTTCGACGGGCAAGTCCGATTCGATGATATCCGGCTTTTTCAGGATCTCTTTTTGGTACGCCTCTTTGCGCTCGTCGATATTGCTGATTTTATCATGTGTTGGCGCATAGGAAACCATACATCTTACTCCTTTCGACCTCAATTCGGCTACGATCGCTTCATTGTTTTCGTCGATGGTGCGTCCTACGTAGGCGATCATGTTTTCCCAGGGTATGCCGGACTGCGCCATGTTTTCATACTCTTTTGGGTTGCGGGCAAAAACCGACAGCATGATCCCTGGAAAGCGGTTGTAATAAAATAGGGCCTGCTCTCCCGTGTGCACCGTCAGCATCACATGGTTTTGTGCGCCAAGCTTTTCAATCAGGCTGGCAATCATCTCCATTGGCACGTCTTTTTTGTCCAGGTTGACGACGGTTTTCCCTTTGGCCCAAAGAATTGTTTCTTCGAGGGTAGGTATTTTAAAGGCAGTCGTATTGCCTTCGCTGTCTTTCAGATAGATGGATTGGAGTTCATCCCAGGTATAATCGGCAAGCTTTCCGGTGCCTGTGGTTGTACGGTCCAGGGTTTCATCATGCATCAGCACGATTATGCTGTCTTTGGTAAGCCGGGGATCGATCTCGAAAAAAGCGGGCATTCTACCAAGCACATCTTCCATGGTTTCGATGGCGTTTTCGGGAAAGTTTCGTTCACGTCCGCCCCTGTGGCCGCTGATTAAAACTGAACCGTCATTTTTGTAACGGAAGTAATCCTGGAGCTCCACTGTACTTTTAAAATCGAGATAATTTTCGTTGGTCTGCTGGTTCGGGGTGTCGCAACTAAATGAAAACAAAATAAGAATGAGTGTGATTTTTAAAAAAGAAAATGGTAAGGTCTTCATTTTGATTAGTTTTTGTTTCTGATCGCTAAAATACTTCGAATAATTTCATGTTGATAAAACACAGTTAATGATCGCATCGACAAAAGCAATAAACTTTCTTGTTATTTCTTTTACGTGCTGTATGGGTAACGAAAATATTCAAAAAGAAAATCACAGACAAGCAAAAAGGCGATAAAATATTTCCTTTTATGATGCTTTTGTTTTTGATTGAAGTATAAAACACGATGAAATATTGCTTATCCGTAACAAAAGCAACATCGAAAAAAAATTTATCTTTGTTGTTCAAATCAATAAACCCAGCAAAAATGTTAAGCATCGCGGAAAGGCACAAATACATTCTGGAAACTTTGAATAAAAACGGGTTCATAAAAGTTTCAGATATCGCCAAAGAACTTGATGTGACGCTCGTTACCATAAGGAAAGACCTGAAGTACCTGGAAAGCAAAAAGTTGCTGTACCGGACGCATGGGAGTGCAAGCCCGGTGAATCCTCATACGGTGGATGTAAACTTGCAGGTGAAAGAAAAGATAAAAACCAATGAGAAAAAGCGCATTGCGCTGGCTGCCTGTAAATTAATCGAAGAAAATGATTCTATTATCATCGCTTCCGGGTCAACAGTGCAAACTTTTGCTGAAGAGTTGAAGCCAAAGAACCATTTGACGGTCGTTACCGCTTCGCTTAAAACTTCTATTTTATTGACGGGCATGAATGATGTTGAAGTGATCCAACTCGGCGGGATCGTCCGCAAAAACTCGTTTTCTGTTATTGGCGACTTTGCCACCAAAATATTTGATGTGCTGACCTGCTCCAAACTTTTTTTGGGAGTTGACGGTATCGATTTTGAAAACGGGATCACCAATTCCAATATCGAAGAGGCGCTGCTCAATAAAAAAATGATGGACTCCGCTTTGAGAACCATCATTCTTGCCGATTCTTCCAAATTCGGGAAAAGGGGCTTTGGCAAAATTTGCAACCTCGATAAGGTCGATGTCATCATTACCGATTCCGGGATTTCGGAAACCACCGCCAAATCGATTGAAGAATTGGGTATCGAACTGATAATTGTATAACCGGTACTATTTCAGAGGGATCTCCACAATCAGGTGTTTGTCACTACGCACAAATGCTGTAACCACTTCATATTCCAATGCTTTCTGGCCGCTACTGGCTGTAATAATTTGCGACGTACGGGGGAAAAGGGTGATCTTTTCAGTTCCTTTGCCCGATTTCAGCTTAAGCTCAAAGTACAAATCACTGTTGTTTTTTATTTCGAAATAGTTGGTGCTTGTATCACTGTTATTGACTGGTTTCGAGTGAAAACGGGAACCGGTTTCAACACAGGCGTTAAATAAATCCCTGACATGTTCTTCTTTTCCGGCGATATATTTGCTCGACCACGCGACCGTACGGCCCGCCTCCAGGGCTTCCCTGACCGATTCGGCTGTCCTTTCTTTTGCAAAAACCAAGGTCATGGACCGATGAACATAGTCGCCAAGATTATAATCGTGTTTTATTAAATTATGAATATCCGATGATCCCATCACGGTCAGATCATGATCGATGCACCAATCGAGCGCCTTTTTATGAAAAGAAAACCCGTTAAAAACTTCGATCCCGTGCAGCATATTGTCCTGATGCAATTCATTGACAAAATCAATCCAATCGTATGAGCCTTCAATTTGGGAGGCTTTCCACCCGGGGTGGTTCCAAAAAATGAATGCACTTTGTTCAGCCGCTTTCGTAATTGCCATTTTGTCCTTTTCATTGGTCTCCCGGTCTTCAATGTACCCGGAAGCATCGCCGATAAAAATAGCGTTGAAATGCCCGGGCGGCGTCTGTCGTGTTATTTCCGACCCTTTTATGAAGATGATGTTGTTCTCGGCCGCTAAATCTTTTACCAATTCATAGGCGCGGTTGTGGTTGACCGGCAAATCACGCGAGTGGGGCGTATACTCAATATGATCGCTGATGGCGATCACATCCAACCCTTCCTGCCAGGCCTCCTGCAATCTGACAGTCGGCCAAACATGCCCGTCGGAGAATACCGTGTGCACGTGAAAATCACCTTTTAAGGTCTGAAAACCGCCAACGTCGGGGATTTGGATGAATTGCCTTTTTTTTGCGTTTCTGAACTCATCCATCCGTAGCAGACCATTGTCGGTTTGGGCCTGTGCAAGCATGGCACCACAAAACAACAACAACAGAAACAATTTAATCTTTCCCATAACACTTTAACTTTAACAGAATTCCTAAAAATAGCTGAATTATTCAAATAACCCAGCCTTTGCCGAACCAAAATGTGCCAAAATCAACAAAGTGCATTCATTAACAGTCACGTAGAAACAAACAGGCCTAAACTCGCAGGTAGGCGCCCTTTTCAAGCAGTTCTTCCTGCAATTTTGAAACGTTGATTTCAGACGGCAACACGCCATCGCGAACCGCTATTTTTGCTGCACGACCGGCGGCTTCACCCATCGCCATGCAAGGCGCCATCACGCGGATCGCCGACATGGCTTCGTGGGTCGTCGAGATACTGCGGCCTGCCACCAACAGGTTTTCCACTTTTAGCGGGACCAGCGAACGGTACGGAATATCGTAACAGTCGCCGCTCCATTCGAGCGTGCATCCGCCGCCCACCGGGTGGTGAATGTCGAGCGGGTAACTGGCCACCGCCACCGCATCATCGAAACGGGCGCAGCTTAAAATATCTTCCTGGTTCATGATGTACTTCCCGATGATCCGTCGGGTTTCGCGGATGCCGAGGAAAGGAGCGGTACGCAACATGCGGGCATTTTCGAATCCAGGAACGTATTTGACTAAGTATTGAAATATACTGTCGATTTGGTTGCGGGCCAGCAGTTCGCCCTCGGTGAGGCTCACCGGGTCGGTGCCGTCCACCCCGTTTACCCGGGTCATGTTGATCCAGGCTTCGCCTTTTTTCAGGCCGGTAATCACGATGGTCCGTTCGGTGGGCAGCGACAGGCCGTCGTCTTTGGCTTTCTGCATAATATTTCGCAACCCGACCAGGATGTACTGCTGGTTTTGTCCGAAGTATTCGGCCGGTATAAAATCGGTAAGGTAGGTGCGGGGTTCTTCGGTAATGCTCATGCGGAGCTTGTCGGTATCCACATCGCCCAGGCTGAACATGAGGGTGGGGGGCTGCATACCGCCGTTTTCGTTTCCTTTTTCGCAGGGAACGCCCGCGCGATAAGCCGCATCGGCATCGCCGGTACAGTCGATGACTACCTTGGCCAGAATGGCTTCGCGGCCCGCTTTGCTTTCGATGATAACCCCTTGCAGTTTGTCATTTTCCATGATTACGCCAGCAAAGAAAGTGTACAGCATCACTTCTACGCCGATTTCTTTCAGCATATTGAACGAAACGGCTTTCACTGCTTCGGGTTCCACCAGGGTGATGCCCATGTGTAACGGACAGGGCCGGTGTTCGCTCGCGGCATTTTGTGCGGCCAGCCGGTCGATAAACTGCTGCGGCAGCCCTTTGATGATCTGGTTCCCTTTTTGTCCGAGAAAACCCAGGATCGGCAGACCGATCGTCATGTTACCGCCCAAAAAACTGCGGCTTTCGATCAGGGCTACTTTCAGCCCGTCTTCGGCAGCAGCCTGTGCGGCAATAATTCCCGACGGGCCGCCACCAACTACCAACACATCCACATTCATTCGTACCGGTAATTTCTTTTCCGGTTCAATAATTGTTTTTATCTCTTTTTCCATATCTCTGTTTTATTCGTTTTTACAAAATGGTCTTACCACAACTTCATGGTCAATTGTTTATCCTGACGGATCAGGCAGTTGGTAAAAGTCACCTCGGTTCCTGAAGGAATATCAATACGCAGGGTCTGGTTCGCGTACACCGGAACGGAATACATGTAATCGCCAAACCGGATGTCGTAGGTAAGATCCGAATGATTACAGATTTCAATGGTGCCTTTTTCGGCATTAATGACTTTTACCGAAAGCGATTTTTGAACAATCTCTTTCATGAATTCTTCTTTTCCGGCCAGATGATTATAAAAATACGCCAGTGTGCGCCCGGCAAACAATGCTTCACGGATGCTTTCTGCCGAACGTTCCTTCGCAAAAACCAGGGTCATCGGACGGTGTAATTTCTCCCGGTACGAGTTGGCGCTGGCATAATGAAGGTCGGTATTCGCCAGACATGCCAGGTTATTTTCATCACACCAGTCGAGCACTTTGGGATATAACTCCGAACCGTTAAACACTTCCACTCCATGGATCTTTTTCTGTGCAATTAATTCTTTGTGAACCGGATAGAAGGTGCTGGTGTCGTTTGGCCACCCGGGATGGTTCCACTGAATGTAAGCGCCCTGTTTTACAGCTTCGTTTACGGCATCAAGTTCGTTGGGAACATCCATTTTGCTGACATCCTGAACGAAAAGTGCATTAATGTGGCCCAGTGGTTTTTTCCGGGTAATTTCCGCCCCGCGAATAACCAGCAGGTCGATTGCTTTACCGGCCTCCACCGCTATATCGCCCGATTTGTTCAGGTCGATTTGGAGGATGTCTTTGTTTTTCCGGTTTTTCGTTTCAATATGGTCGGTGATGGCAATGACATCCAGCCCGTCGTTCCACGCTTCGATCACCCGCATGGTGGGCCACACGTGGCCGTCTGAAAAGCTGGTGTGCATGTGAAAATCACATTTCACTGTCTGGTAGCCGTCAATATCCGGAATGTTGATGTTGTAGCGGTAGCTCATCAGCTTCATTTGTTTGAACCCGGGAAATTCATGCACATCGGCGTTTTGTACCTGTGCGCCTGCCTGCCACGAAAAGCCAGCCACGAGTAGCGCCATCAGGATGGAATACATTTTAGGGTATTTCATTTTTATGATTTTAGTGGTTTATCTGATGATTATTTAATGGGAACTATCAGTTCATTTTCGGTTTTACCTGTGACGGAAACCAGGATGTTGTTTTCTGTTAAACGGACCAACCGCCAGTTTTCAGGGCTGCTGACCAGAGCATCGCTCCCCACCTGTACCAGTTCGTGATTCCCCTCAAGCGCGAACCGCGTGACAGCACCTTTATGGTGATGCCCGGCAAAAATCAGTTTGACCGAAGGGTGTTGCGCCAGTTCGGCATAAAGTTCATTCTTCGATTCCGGTAGTGCAGAGGTTTCAGTAAACGGGATGTGCATCAGGATAATCTCGATGTCGTCTTCCGATTCGTTTAATTCAGCCCTTAACCAATGAAGTTGCGGCTTGTCGAGGTAGGGGTTCACGATATTTTCTTCCTTGCGAAACTGGTAAAAACCATTATCCAGAAAGATCAGTCGGTACATTGTTTTTCCCACTTCAAAGGTGCGGCTGTAATAGGTTCCGTTTCTGAAACAGTCAAAGTTTCTGATCCAGGCCGCCTTTGCGCGCCCGGTTTGATTTTGGTTGGGAATTACCCGGTCGTTTCCCCAGTTGAAGGAGAAAAGATCATGGTTCCCGATGGTTAAATACAGGGGAAAATGAAATTCATCCAAAAAGCGGGCAAACTGTTCAAGCTGGTATTCGAGTGTTTTTCCGCCCGGTGTTTTTGCATCAAAAAAATCGATCAGATCACCGGTGGCGATCACCAGATCGCTTTTGGTTTTCTCCGGGACAGTTTGCATAAACTGCGTAAAAAACGAGTTTGCCTGTTTATAACCTCTTGTGTATTCGCGGTGCTTAACAACCTCAGGATCGTAATTTTCCAGGTTGAACATCGTGTGCAGGTCGGTAATGTGCAGGAACGAAAGGGTATCTTTCTGCGCCTGACCGGTTTCACCAATCAGCAAAAAGAGAAGCAACCACAGTTTGTTTTTTAATTTAAAATTTATCATATCTCTGTTTCTAAATGGTTTTACTTTTCAGGGCATGTTTCTTTTGGAATTTCCGGGCGGATCATTTTCCACAGGATGAACAAGGCAAGCGGATGAAGGATTGCCATGGCCATAAAAATCCAGGTAGTCCCCACACTGGTCATGAACTGACCGATGAGGTAATTGAAAATCACGGCGCCCCCTGCTCCGAATCCTCCGGCAATACCCAGTACACTGGCCACATTATTTACCGGGAAGGTTTCGGCAATCAGCACGCTGCCGGTATAAATCCAGCTTAAAGCCACGGCAGCCAGGATGCTGAACTTAATGATGGTAACAGCCACACCCAGGCTGTCGGGGGTCAGGATCACCGGGGCCAGGAAAGCCACGTAACTAAGCATGATCTTACGGGACCGAAGGGCCGGTTTTCCGCGCCGCACCATCCAGTCGGACCAGGCCGAGGAAGCAATACCGCCCAAACTTGCAATCAGGAAAGGAATCCAGCCAACCATTCCCAGTTGGGAAAGACTCAAACCCGATTCTTCCATCAGGAATCCGGGCAACCAAAATAAAATAAAATACCACACCGGATCGGTGGTAAAGCGGATCAGCAAAATTCCCCATAAGCTTTTTTTGCTCCAGAGCTGCCCCCAACTGAAAGAAATTGATTCGCCCGAAGAATTTTTAGCCGAAATGGTGTCCTGTACATAGCCTTTGGGCGGTTCTTTGTAAAGAAATAACCAGATCAGCGCAACCACAATGCCGACAATGCCGGGAATAATAAATGCGGCATGCCACGAAAAAGAGATGACCAGCCAGGCAATTAAAGGCGGTGCAATAACCGAGCCGATGGTACCGCCGGCTACCGATATGCTGTTGGCCGTAGCGCGCAATTTCCCGGAGAACCATTTGGTTACTACTTTTATTTGTGCCGGATAAGTGGTTGGTTCGGCCAGCCCCAAAAGGCTCCTAAAAAAAACAAACGGAAACAACGTCCGCACCAAACCGCTTCCGATGGAACTGAGCGACCAGGTAATCACGCCCCAGAACATGATCTTCCGGGCGCCAAACTTATCGACCAGCCAGCCCGAAACCGGGTACATCAGGGCATAACAAATGGTGAAAACATTGATGATTAAAGCATACCCGACATCGTCAAGCGAAAACTCGTCCTTCAAAATAGGCTTTAGTATCGAAACAACCTGCCTGTCGACATAACTGAAAACGGTGATGACAAAGATGATTGCAACGATCAGCCAGCGTCTCCGGTCGGGATTTAAAAATGATGACATAGTGTGTTTTTGATTTTTAGTAACATGTCACCCCGGAGTATCTCCAGGGTGACAGCTTCTAAGTGAACATGCAATTTTTGAAACAAACCTTATAATTTACCAACCTGGATTCTGAACCAACTTCGGGTTTGTCTGAAGCTCAACAGGATGAATAGGCCACAGATAGTCCCTGTTCGGATTGAATACCATGGTTTCCACCACCCGCATGATACCTTTATTGGGGATGTTGGAATAATCAGGCGAGGTATTTTGATCCAGTGAAGGCGGGCTGACAAGCAGCGCTGTTTTACTGTTCCCATACCGGGGTCCATGCATCACCTGTTCTGCAATCCGCCATCGCCTGATGTCAAACAGTCGTCTTCCCTCCATGGCAAGCTCCACTTTCCGTTCTCTCCTGACAACCGAACGAAGATATGCCTGGGTGCTGTTACGCGGTATCGCGGGCATTCCCACGCGTGCTCTCACCGCGTCGAGCGCTTCATAAACCGAATCATCAATATCATTTGCTTCTATTTTTGCTTCTGCATAGATGAGTTTCAATTCAGCATAACGCATTAAAATAATATCGCCGTCACATTGTTGGGTGTTTCCTAAATCCCTGATATCTGTCCACTTACGCCAGAGATAACTTGTAAATGTGGCAAAAGCGTTGGTCGCATCAGTATTGTTGATCCGGGCAGGAGGCGACACATTGTAATTCCACACCCTCAAGCTGTCCGGGTGTGTTTCAAACTGAATGCCCAGATAAACAGTTCCGGGAACGGCAATGCTCATATGCAGGCGTGGATCTCTGTTATTGTATGGTTTTTGAGGATTGTACAATGGCGATTGGTCGATGGTCAGTCCGTCAATACATTCATAGGAATCGACCATCGCCTGTGTCGGGACTTCATTGGAAACACCTGCCGCCAGCCTGGATCCCAGTTGCCGGAGAGTAATATGAACTTTGACGCCTTTCAGGTATTGCATGGCAAATATGATTTCCCGGGAGTTCTCCCCATCGTAAGTGAAAAGATTGGCGTAATTGGAATGCAACTGATAATGTCCCAAATCCATTGCCGCTTTGGCCGCTTGTGCTGCAACGGTCCACCGGCTGTTGCATAAGGCTGTATAGGCTTTCAGAAAATAGGCCGCTACACTCGTTGCACGTCCGGTCAGGTTTCCGTCGTAATACACGGGCAGATGCGGAACAATGGCATCCATCTCGTCCAAAATCCAGTCCACGATGACATTCTTGGGGGTCCTTTCCATTTCTGCTTCGTTAAGGGTGATACTTTGCGTAATTAATGGTACATCCCCGAAAAACTCCGTTAAATAAAAATAGCTGTACGCCCTTAGAAACCGGGCTTCGCTAATTACCTGACTGATATAATCGGCCGAAACCGTCGCCTCTGCATTGTGGATATTATCGAGTAAAAAATTTGTTCTGGCAATGACGGCATAGAAATCCTGCCAGGCATTTCTGCTGGAAGCATTGTCGCTTGATGCGGTTCCGTTTCCAAGTGTTCCGATAGGAGAGGCGTCGCGGTTCCAATTGATATCAGATGTACAATCGAGCGATACGATCCAGGGCATGGTTCCTTTCAAACCAATCCTGTCTACAATTCTTTCATAACATCCAAACAATCCCATGTCAACTTCCGTCCGGTTATTGTAAAAGGAAGCAGAGGATGGACTGTCCAACGGTTTTTTGTCCAACAGGTCTTCACATCCCAAAACAGTAAAAAAACAGATCAGAAACAGGCTGTTATATATTTTTGCTTTCATCATCATTCGTTTTTTACATTTAACATTAAAATTTAACATCTATACCCACACTGTATATTTTTACCAGTGGGTAATTTGTTCCCGTTCCTACCGGTGTTTCCACGTCGTATCCATGCCAGAATTTATCCAGTGTAAACAGGTTCTGTCCATTAACATACAAACGAACATGGTCTAATTTCATGGGATTTATCAGTCGTGAAGGAAGATTGTAACCAAGTTGAATATTTTTCAACCTGAGATAGGAAGCATCTTTCATCCAGAAACTGGAATGTTGGTAATTGTTTCCGGCATCGCCCCAGGTCAGTCTTGGGAAAGGCGCATTCCTGTTGTCCTGTGTCCAGTAATTTTTATGGACTTCATAGGCTGATGCTCCGCTGAAAAAGGGTTGTATGGCACGCCCGTATAGATAACCGTCGGCTTTTCCAACACCCTGGAGAAAAGCATTAAACGTAAATCCTTTATAAGATGCGTTTAAATTCAAACCATAGGTATATCGTGGAATTGTGCTACCGATAATCACAAAGTCGTCATCGTTAATCAGGTTGTCCACTTCAGGATTCTGATTCACATACTTGATGTCTCCCGGGGCAAGTACGCCGATTTGCGTTGCATGTGAAGCAATTTCATCTTCCGACTGAAAATAGCCGTTTGCTTTCAATGCATAAATCGAGTTAATCGGATGGCCCTCCCTGTATACGGTCAAACCTGAACGACTTATCCCTTTTAGATCCAATACTTCATTTTTGACATCCGAAATATTGAAATCAACCCCATATTTAAATGCCCCAATTTTTCCTTTGTAATTAACGCCTATTTCCCAACCTGTATTTTTTACTTTCCCTGCATTTTGAAACGGCTTATTTAAACCAATAGTCAGAGGAATATCCAAGTCGAGGAGGATATCATAAGTGATTTTATTATACCAGTCGAAAGTGAAAAACAGATTATTCAAAATCACGATATCAAGGCCGATATTAGTCATTTCTGAGGTTTCCCAGGAGATTAGTTCATTGCTCATATCTGTCAAAGCTGCCGTGGTTACAATCTGCGAACCCATTGAATATGAACTTAGGTTGAGTGTTGATGCAAAAGGATAAGTCCCGATATTCTGGTTGCCCAATCTTCCCCATGATGCTCTTATTTTCATGTTGTTAATCGTTTTCCTGACGTTCTCCATAAAGTTTTCTTCGGATATACGCCAGCCGGCAGAGAACGAGGGAAAAAATCCGTATTTATACCCTTTTGCAAATCGTGACGATCCGTCATACCGGGCATTCGCTTCAAACAGGTACCGCGATTTGAAATCATAGTTGAACCTTCCAAAAAACGATTGCAGCGCCCATTCGGATGCGTTCCCGCTGGCTTGCATATTTTCCTGCGACCCCGCATCGAGCACGCGGTATTGCGGAAAGATAAAGTCGTCCCGGAAAGCCCTGAAATTACGGGTGTCGAATGTTTCCAGCGAAGCGCCAAGCAATAGCTTCAGTTCATGTTTGTTGAACATCCGGTTGGCGGTAAGTGATGCGTAATAATTCCCATACAATGAACGGATGCTCCTGTTGGCAAGCGTACTTTTTTCAGGTCGTGTAAATAAAGGGGAACCGTCAGCCTGGTAAGTAGTTATCGCTTTGTTGTAATTGTCGTTATATAATTCATTGTATTTAGGGGCGGCCAGCAATTCCGCGCTGAGCCATTTCACCGGCTGATAATTGATTACGAAATTGCCAAGTAAACTGGTGTGTTCTTCAACCATCGAACCACCATCCTTGCTGGAAAAAGCAATGGGGTTATTCCCGTTCCATCCTTCTCCGTACAAACCGTTTGAGTACCTGCCCGGTTGTACGGCAGGGATACGGTTCATCTGCAGGAAAACTTCCGACAATCCCCCTCCGGGTTCAGTTGTTGTTTTTTTGATAAATTGTACATCAAACTTCAACTGCAATTGATCATTGATCCGGATATCGGCATTATTCCGAAGGGTATACCTTTCGTATCCTGAAACTTCGATGATCCCTTTCTGGTCAAGGTACCCCAGGGAAGTTAAAAAACGAATTTTTTCGCCGCCGGCGTTAATTGTCAGATGATGGTTGTGCATCACTCCCGAACCTGTCAAAACGCCTTTTTGCCAATCCGTATTGGGATATAAATCGGGATTTACATCCATATTCTGCCGGTATTCTTGGATATAACTTTCAGCATACAGCGGTGAGGCCCCAGAGTTCACATGGGCCAAATTGATCATTTCCATGTGGTCAATCGCGTTAACCTTGTCGGGCAAGTTTGTCGGGCTTTGAAAACCGACATAAGAACTGTATCCGATCTTAACATCTTCACCTTTTGCACGTTTGGTGGTGACAAGGATAACTCCGTTGGCAGCGCGGGAACCATAAATGGCCGATGAAGCGGCATCTTTAAGCACCGTAATGGATTCGATCAGATTCGGGTCGATCACATTCAAGTCACCTTCAACCCCATCAATTAAAACGAGCGGATTGGAATTGTTCAAAGTTCCGATCCCCCTGATCCTTATGGTTCCGGTACTTCCAGGCGCTCCCGAAGACGTGGTTATGGTGACGCCGGGAGAAATTCCCTGCAGGGCTACTGACGTTGAAGAAAAAGGGCGGGTGTTTAAATCAGTTGGTTCAATTATGGCTACAGATCCCGTGAGGTTTGCCCTCCGTTGTGTTCCATAGCCAATAGCTACCACCTCGTCAATCCCGACCAGTTGTTCCTCCATCACTACCGAAATCGCAGAACGGTTGTTTACGGCCAGTTCCTGCGTTCTCATTCCCACAAAAGAAAAAACAAGAATGCCGGAGGCAGGCACATTTGAAATCAGGTAATTCCCTTCGGCGTCGGTTATCGTTCCCTGTGCCGTGCCTTTTACAACTACAGTTACCCCCGGGAGCGGGGCGTTGGAAGAATCCGTCACCTTTCCGGAGATCGTTTTTTGCTGCATCGGTTGGGGAAAATTCCCGCCGGCATCTTTTTTTATCAGAACAATCTGGCGGTCAGATATTTTGTATCCGATATCAGTTCCTTCAAATATTTTATCAAGGATATCTTCTACAGAACCTTTGTACACCTCAACGTTTACTTTCCGTTCTGCGCGAATGTCTTCATTGGTGTACAGAAAAAAGAAATCAGTCTGATCTTCGATATATTTCAGTACATCTCTGACCGAGGTGTTATGCAGGGAAACATCCAGCCTGGTTTGCTGGGAATAAACGCTTGCGCTTAAATGCACAAACGAAACCAAAATCATCAGAAAGGTTAGCTTCATAAATCGTAACCATTTTAACAGGAGGCGATATCGCCACCTACAGTTTAACCATTTTTTTTTCATAAATTTGTAATTGCTTAGTTAATTAATGTCCCATTTGACAGCGGGCTTTTTAGCTAATTTCATGCTTCGGCATGATGGAATAAAAGGAAAGTGTTTGCTGCACTTTCCTTTTTTTCAAGGGCGCTTAATGAAAACCTGGTCTTCATTAATTTCATAGCTCATCGGTGTTGTAAAAGCCAACAGGCGGAGCATCTCCCGTAAACTTTCAGTTTTTACCGTCATATTGTAGCGTTTATTAAAATTCAGGGAAGCGTCCACCGTGATCTTCACATCGTACCACCGTTCCATTTTTTTCACCACTTCGGCAAATTCAGCATTCTCAAACCTCAGCATGTTTTCTTTCCACGATGTGTATAACTTCGTATTAACGGGTTGTGTAGAAATTGCTTGGGTACCCAGGTCGAGGATTGCATGGTCGCCGGGCTTCATATTTAACTTTTCCCCGGTAAGTGTATTTGTTGCAAGGATACGGCCTTCTTCCAGGGTCGCAAAATATTTTGGGTCGTCGGGATACGCACAAATATTGAATCGTGTTCCTGTCACTTCAATGTTCATTTGCTGTGCATTGACAATGAACGGTTTTTTACGGTCTGCAGCGATGTCAAAAAAACCTTCGCCCCGGATAAAAACTTGTCGTTGGTCGGATTTAAAAACAAGCGGAAACCTGAACGTTGTGCCGGAGTTCAACCACACTCTGGTGCCATCATACAAAACAATTTCTGACCGTTCGCCGTACGGGACGTTGATTTCGGTATATATTTCCGTGTAGTTTGAATCTTTTTCCTGAACGAGATAAGCGCCTCCCAAGCCCATCAAAAATGCCAGTATAAAAATGGCGGCATACTTCATCAATCTTGAAGGTAGTTGCCATTGTGTTGACTTTCTGCTTTTTGCGATACGAAGCCACACTGTATCGAGCCTGTCCTTTGAAATTTCAGCTTCAACCGGTTCCAGTGAACGAACAATCAGCGCGGCCTGTTCGATCAGCAATTTCTTTTCGGGGCAGCCGGCGATAAACTGTTCCCATTTTGCTGACGAAGTATCTGTAGGGAAGCGTGCCCAGTCAACAAAGTCTTTGTCAGAAACAAAGTCTTCCAATGCGTAGTCACGATATTTTTCCATAGGTTGAGATGCTTGTACATTTGGATAAAGGCACGCATCCGTAAAACATCATCACGGAACTTGATTTTTTTTAACCGGGATACTGATATTTTTTAAAGATAAGCAGGAATACGGCGTCTTCCCCGATTTTGGGGAATGCCTCTTTCAGGGATTTTACAGCCCGGTAGATCAGGTTTCTTGAAGCCTCGACACTCATGCCCAGGATTTCCGAAATCTGCAGATAATTCAATTCTTTTTGAAACTTCAGGTAAATGGCTTCTTTCTGCCGGGGGCTCAATTGTCCGACTGCGGTTAATAAACGCGCAGAGGTATTTTGGGAAATCTCCTTTGAAATCATCTCCTGCTCAATGGAATAGCGGACATCAAATACCTCCTCTGATAATGGAAGGTCCCGGTCGTGTTTTTCACTTTTCAGCTTGCGGATTAGTTTTCTGCGAAATGATTTTAGAAGATAAAACCGGATGTGATCGGTTTCACCAATGGTTTTCCGGTTTCTGATCAGGTCTAAAAACAGGTCATGGATCGTGTCTTCCACCAGTTCGCAGTTGGTTGTCAATTTTAAACCATACTGGTACAATGCTTCTGCATTTTCTGAATAAATAACGGAAAGAACAAGGTCATCTCCATTTCTAAACCGGTTCCATTTTTTTATATCGTTCTGATTTTCTGGTTTCATTTTTATGAAGCCTCCATGTCTGTTCAAAATTAGGAATTCGGGACTAAACAACAAATCCGTCTATTTCCGGCTAATTAAATCATCGTGCCCTTCATTGGCTTTAAAGAAACAGGATTATCAGACAGGAGCCAAAGATTATTTGTTCTTTTGGACCGACTGAATTCTTACCGGGCCTAGCAAGCCCGAAGCAAGCAGGGGAGTATCTTGTTTAAATTCGATGTTGGTATTGGTCAGGCGTTGTCCGGGGGGCAATGCGGCATCGCCGATCAGTCGGTTTGGCCAAAGATTGATCACTTCAATTTCGAGTTTATTGTCGCTTTCCCTTACCGCTTCCGAAATGGCTACCCGCCAGGGAGCCGTCCAGATGATTCCGAGCTGTTTCCCGTTCAGCTTTACTTCGGCGATGTTTTTCACCACGCCCAATTCGAGGAAAAGATTTTCACGGGACTTTTGTTCCAGGTCGAAGCTGGTGCTGTACA
>OBJA01000572.1_pt1 | contig 30696 bp, 25 predicted proteins | sample 1519751 | NCBI WGS metagenome assembly OBJA01 (sample SAMEA3881238, study PRJEB22517) | soil metagenome | biome: lake sediment; feature: soda lake sediment; material: sediment, water from around vicinity | place: India | collected 2013-12-23 | depth 3 m
AGGGTTTTTCTCAGGATTAAACAGGTTATCCACCATGCCTTCAAGCGGACAAGCCCAGTTTGGATCACCTTTATATATAATATGCGGAACTTTATGAAAAAGTTTTCGCGATGACTTATCTGTTACTTCTAATAAATGCATTTTTCTAATTTATTACCTGCTTCTGCCAAACTGAAATATTAACTTAATTCACGATCTCAGCCCTTTCAAATTTCTTTTTCGGATCGAACAAGTAGCGCATTGTTAAATGAGTCAGGGATTGGCTTGCTCCAAATGATTTGAACAAGGCAATCATCCGTGGGTTAAAATCAGCAATCCAGCTCATTTCCATATCCGTATACCAGGGCTTTTGCAGCATTACCTGCCGGAGCTGATAAAATATTCCCGACTCAATTCCCAGCCGCTGAAATGTTGGTATAACCCCCAATACAATAACCCTGCACCGGTTAATTGTATGCTTTCGCCGATAATAAAAAAGCTTCAGAATATTGAGCAGAGTTAATCTTCCAGAACCTAATTTTTTTAAAATCTGATTCAAATCAGGAATCATCATATAAAATGCAATTGGTTTTTGGTTGTGATAGACATACCAGATAAACTCTTCGTCGAGTATAAATCGGGCACTATCGATAAGATCTTTCAACTGATCGTATTCAGCCGGTTTGTAATTACTATGCCCCGACCAGGCCTGCCTGTGAATTTCGATAAAATCCTTGATGTATTTCTCCTGGTTTTTGAATGTAAAATGCTCATACTTGTAACCTGGCTTTTTTGCCACCCAGGCAGCAATTTTCCAAAACCGCTCGGGAAGATCGGGGTTGGTTATGTCCAACGAATAACTGTACTGTTCGTAAAATGTTTTAAACCCATAGTTTTCAAACAATTTCCTGTAATACGGAGGATGGTACTGCATTCCGTAAGTTTGTTGTTTAAACCCATCAACAAGCAGTCCCCAGTTAAAAAAATTCTCACCAAAGTTAACCGGGCCATCCATGGCTTCCATTTTATGGGCGATCAGCCAGCTTTTAGCTGCATCAAACAATAGCCCGGCAGCCTCCTGATTATCGATGCATTCAAAAAATCCAATGCATCCGGTAGGCTGCTCATAACCCGACGAATAGCCAGTATCATAAAAAGCAGCGATTCTTCCGATCAAATGTTTTCCCTGCCTCAATATCCAGCGACAGGCATCTCCTTCTTTAAATTTGGCATTCTTTTCAGGCCGGAATATATCCTCAACCTGCTGATGCAGCATGGGTATATAATTCGGATCACCCCTATAAAGTACCTCCGGCACCTGGTGAAACAAACGAATGGTTTCTTTACCGGAGACCTCAACTAAATTCATGTACAGATAAAATTTTAAATTTACCGAAAATAGTGATTTAACCTCAAGATGAAAAATTAAAACGGAGGCATCATGTCATTAGCCAAATATTCTGAGACAAACAGTTTACAGATCGATGCCCGATCTACCAATCTACAGTGCAGATGGTTTCAGGGCCAGAGCTTCAACAAACTCCTGCTTCAGTGCTTCAAAGGTTTCCTTAACCGAAACAATATTTGTTGTTTTCCAGGCGTTTGAACCGGCAAAAGCATACCCGTTAAAAAAATTTCCTTTCATGGCGCTCATTAATGCAGCGAATATACAATAAGGAGTTTTCTCGATATTGCAGGTTTTTAGGCATTTGTAAGGGCATTTTACGGGCCGCTTTTCCCCCCTGTTTATTTTGTCAATGAATTCGTTGCGTATGGCTCTTCCGGGCATCCCCACCGGACTCTGGATAATTTCGATATCGCTTTCAACCGAATCGATGTAGGTTTTCTTAAACTCGTAGGAGGCATCGCACTCATGTGTAGTTACAAAACGGGTACCTAACTGAACGCCTGCTGCTCCCAGGTCCATAAAACTCTTCACGTCGGCCCCGGTAAATATCCCTCCGGCAGCAATTACAGGTATTGTAACATTGTATTTTTCTTCAAATGGTTTGATGTGTTTTATTACATCAGGCACTAGCTTTTCCAGGGCAAATTCCGGATCGTTTAGCTGTTCACGCTTGAAACCCAGATGCCCACCCGCTTTAGGCCCTTCCACAACCACAGCATCAGGCAGATAATCGTATGTTTCTTTCCATTTTGTACAAATCAGTTGTGCAGCCCTACCCGAAGAAACAATCGGAACAAGCTTTGTTTTAGAATCCTTTGATAGAAAAGAGGGTAAGTTAAGGGGCAATCCTGCTCCGGAAAAAATAACATCTGCTTTCTCGGCAATCGACGTTCTGACCAAATCGGAAAAATTGGTAAGTGCCACCATAATGTTCACACCAATGATTCCACTGCTCTTCTCACGCGCTGTTCTGATTTCCCGCTGCAGCGCCCTTATGTTAGCCTGAATAAAATCGCGGGCATAATTTTTTTCAAACATACCAATACCAACGGCCGAGATTACACCTACGCCCCCTTCGTTTGCCACTGCAGAGGCCAATCCCGATAATGAAATACCAATACCCATTCCACCTTGTATTATGGGAATTTTAACTGTTAAATCTCCTATTTTAAATGCTTTCATCATATATAGTAAAACAATAATTACTTACAAAGATACTTTTATTCCATAACTAAAATTAAAACAGGTGAATTTTCGCCGCAAAAATAAAATTCCTTTTACTCCTAAAAAAAACGGTGGAATCATTGACACGAAACGTATTAATGACTAATTTGCATAATGTAATCCACAAAAGAAGTATTATGAAAAGAAAAATTTTTCCAATTTTTATTGCATTTCTATTTGCTGTAACAGCACAAGCTCAAAACACAACGTTCATTGAAGGCGACAAGGTACTGAATGTTGGACTGGGTATAGGAAGCACACTCTACACCGGGAGTGCATACGGCAGCAGCATTCCGCCACTTTCGGCTTCCCTTGAATTTAATGTTGTCGATGAATTGTTTGACGAAAATAGTTCAATTGGCGTAGGAGGGTACCTGGGTTATGCGGGATACAATTATACTGTTGTAGGCAGCGACTATGGCTTCTCAAATTTTATATTAGGTGGCCGGGGGGCTTTGCATTACCAGTTCATCGAACAGCTTGATACTTATGCCGGTCTGCTTTTAGGCTACCGGATTGTAAGCTGGAATGCCGATGAATTCAGTGGAGCTGCCAGCGGTGGATTTATTTCAGCCTTTTATATCGGCGGCAGGTACTATTTCAACGATAACATCGCTGCCATGCTGGAACTTGGATATGGTATAGCATACCTGAACATCGGGGTTGCGTTTAAATTTTAACAACAATAAAAAACAATGATTCCATTTTCCGATCTGGACATTATGGAATCATTGTCGTTTAATTACTCCTATATTAGAATTTCTTTCCCGGGGCAGTCTTTGGGTTTGCCATTGCCATTATGGCTGCCGGTTACCTCCCAGGTGTTCCCTGAATTTAACAATTCATCAACACAGGTTATTTTCCGTGTTTGCTGAATTTGTTCTATCTGTTTAACCATTTCACTATCGTAAACAGGCGCCTCGATGCTTCGTATGACCCCAAAGGCCACCGGAAACTCGGGTAAAGCCATATTAATAAGGCTTAGATGAAGGGAAGGATCTACCTCATGGGCATCGTGTATAAGCACATCATCCAAAGTAACCCCGTTCTCCCCAATTTTACCCACTTTCAGTTTGCCCCTATCCATTATAATGCCTTTCTCTTTCTCGGCACCAAACAACATTGGTTTTCCATGCTCCAGAATAAGCTGGCGGTCGGCCCGGAATGCAGGATCAGTGATTTCATCGTGAATCCCGCTGTTATAGATAACACAGTTTTGCAATATTTCTACAACCGAAGTACCTTTAAATACGGCAGCTTCAGATAGAATCGATTCACTCAGCTTCACGTTACCATCTATACCGCGCGCATAGAATGTTCCCCTGGCGCCAATTACAAGCTGGCCCGGTACAAACGGATCTTCAATGGTACCATAGGGAGAGGTTTTACTTTTGAACCCACGCTGGGAAGTGGGCGAATACTGGCCTTTTGTAAGGCCATAAATCCGGTTGTTAAATATTATTATGTTTAAATCGATGTTGCGCCGGATTGTGTGAATAAAATGATTACCCCCTATGGCCATAGCATCGCCATCACCGGTCATTACCCATACTTTCAAATCGGGGTTTGCCATTTTCACTCCCGATGCAACAGCGGCAGCTCTTCCGTGTATGGTATGAAAACCAAAAGTGCTCATATAATATGGAAACCTCGAGGAGCAGCCTATGCCCGAAATTATGGCAAACTTCTCTTTTGGAATTCCCATTCCAGCCATTGTACGCTGGACCGCATTCATAATGGCATAATCGCCACATCCGGGGCACCAGCGTACCTCGTTTTCACTTTTAAAATCCTTTATTGTATAATTCAGTTCACTCATGTTTATTCCTCCAGAAGTTTTTCAATTCCTGACTTGATTTCAAGCACTGTAAAAGGCAGTCCTTTTACTTTATTTAACTGGTGATACGTAAATCCGGGAATTTTATCGCGAAGATAGCTCGCAAACTGGCCCAGATTCAATTCGCAGACAATTATTTTCTTAAACCTGGAAAATACCTCGGCTGTATTTTTCGGCAAGGGTTTAATGTAATTAAAATGGGCCAGACTTACGTCTTTTCCTTCTTTTCGCAATTCCCTGACTGCACTTATTAAATGTCCGTAAGTTCCACCCCATCCAACAGCAAGCACTTCCCCCTCATCATCACCGCAAACCTCGAGAGCAGGAATCATATCAACTACCCGTTGCACTTTTTGTTCCCTTATCAGGGTGTTCTTTTCATGGTTCTCCGGATCGTGGCTGACAGTTCCCAGTTCATTTTTCTCGAGGCCCCCTATCCGGTGCTCAAAACCAGCCATTCCAGGAATCGCCCATTGGCGGGCAAGCACCTTTTCATCACGGTCATATGCTCTATAAGTAGAAGCATCCTTTGCCAAGCGGGGCGTAATAGCCGGCAAATCGGCAAGTTTGGGGACACGGAACGGTTCGCTGCCGTTACCCAAAAATCCATCGGTCAACAGAATCACAGGTACCATACGCTCCAGGGCAATTTTTGAAGCCTTATAAGCGTAATAAAAACAATCCGAAGGAGTTCCGGCAGCCAGAACTACAACCGGGCTTTCACCATTGCGACCGTACAATGCCTGCATCAGATCCGACTGTTCAGTTTTTGTTGGCAACCCGGTAGATGGGCCCCCACGTTGTACATTTACTATTACAATTGGAAGTTCAGCCATTACAGCAAGCCCTATGGCCTCCGATTTCAGGGCAAGGCCGGGGCCCGATGTAGTAGTTATTGCCAGATCGCCGGCAAAAGCTGCGCCTATGGCCGAGGCAATTCCTGATATTTCATCCTCTGCCTGAAAGGTCTTTACCCCAAGATCTTTTCGTTCGGAGAGAGCCGTTAATATGTCGGTAGCAGGAGTGATGGGATACGATCCCAGAAATAACTCCAGCCCTGCTTTTTCTGCAGCCGCAATAAACCCCCAGGCAGTAGCATAATTGCCGTTCACATTGCGATAGGTTCCCGGCTGGATATCGGCCGGATGAACAATATAGGTTGGAGTCATATGCTGGAGACTCATTCCGTAGTTGTACCCGTCGTGCAATACCTTTATGTTTGAATCGGCAACAACGGGTTTCTTTCCAAATTTCGCCCTTATAAATTCCTCGATGTAATCGAGCGGGCGGTTAAACATCCAGCAGATTAAACCCAGGGCAAACATGTTCTTGCTTCTGCTAATACTTTTATTATCGAGCCCAAAATCTTTCAACCCTTCACGTGTCAGGCTGGAAATAGGAACTGAAATGATCCTGTAATCTTTCAGGTTGCTTTCATTAAAAGGATCGTCGGTCTTAAAACCGGCTTTTTGCAGGTTCTTTTCAGTAAACGAATCGCTGTCGTAAATAATCGTACCTCCAGGATTCATGAAGCGGGCATTGGCTTTAATGGCAGCAGGATTCATTGCTATAAGTACATGGGCATAATCGCCTGGTGTGGTTACCTCCTTTTGGCCAAACTGAACCTGAAACCCTGAAACACCTCCTACAGTTCCTTGCGGAGCCCTTATTTCAGACGGATAATCGGGAAATGTCGAAATATCATTCCCTATCAATGCAGCGGCATCCGAAAATAAGGTACCTGTTAATTGCATTCCGTCTCCTGAGTCTCCTGAAAACCGGATAGCAACTTCTTCCAGTTCTATCACTCTTTCATTCTTCATTTAACTATCAATTTTTATTTAAAACTTATAAATTAAAAGCAAAACATTTTTTTTGCTGTCATTTTGAAATTTACTATGCCAGTTCCAGAAAATTTTTAAACAAGCAAAAATAACCATTATTTAACAAGTTACTAATGACCTATTCAAATAATTAAAGGTTTTAATATATTTGGAATCAATTTAAATTTCAGGTAAAATGGCTCTCATAAAAACACTAAATAATAAGACCCCACAGTTTGGGAAAGAATGCTTTCTGGCTGAAACTGCCACTGTGATCGGAGATGTGCAAATGGGCGATAACTGCAGTGTATGGTTCAATGCCGTCATTCGCGGAGATGTTCATTCAATTAAAATCGGCAACAACACAAATATCCAGGACAATGCTGTAATACATGCCACATTTAAAAAATCACCAACCCAAATTGGCGATAATGTTACAATTGCTCACGGAGCTATTGTTCACGGATGTACCCTGCAAAACAATGTAATGATTGGCATGAACGCTGTGGTTCTGGATGATGCCGTTGTTGAAAGCAATTCCATTATCGCAGCTGGCTCTGTTGTTACAAAAGGAACTGTTGTGGAAAGCGGAAGTGTTTATGCCGGCATACCGGCCCGAAAAATTAAGGCAATCAGTCCCGAGTTGCTCGATAATGAAATTACCCGCATTGCCTCATCCTACAGTATGTATGCCGGGTGGTACAAATAATCTTATATACCTTAAAACCCACTGCCGGCTGCGTAACACGGGCCCATTAGCATGAATTATTTTCTAAGATCAGAAATATTTCTTTTTTTCGTACCTGCAATTACCAGGAATTGATTATTATATTTAACATACCTGATTTTTACGGTATACGTAATACATGAAAAAATCAAAACCATATTTACAGAATTTTATACAGTTACTATGAAACCAACAATAGTTATACTGGCTGCTGGAATGGGCAGCCGGTTCGGGGGATTAAAACAGGTTGAGCCGGTTGGCCCAAACGGTGAAGCCATTATCGATTATTCTATTTTTGATGCCATCAGGGCAGGGTTCGGAAAGGTAGTGTTTGTTATCCGCGAAAGCTTTGCCGATGCGTTCAGGGAAAAATTCGACCCCAAACTTAAGGGGAAAATAAAAGTTGAATACGTATACCAGGAACTCGATAACCTGCCGCAAGGATTTACACTACCCGAGGGACGTGAAAAACCCTGGGGCACTGCTCATGCCATTCTTGTTGCACATGATGCTGTTCATGAACCTTTCTGTGCTATAAATGCCGACGACTTTTATGGCCGTAACGCTTACAATACCATGGCTGAATATCTGTCACGGTCGCAAATATCAAATGAATATGCCATGGTAGGTTATAAATTAAGCAACACCCTCTCCAATTATGGCTCAGTTTCCCGTGGAATTTGCGATGTGGATGAAAACGGCCTGCTGCAGAAGATTGTGGAAAACACAAAAATCTTAAAAAAAGACGGTAAAATTATATCTGTTGCATCCGATGGTGACGAAATAGAACTTACCGGTAACGAAAGTGCTTCTATGAACATCTGGGGATTTCAGCCATCGGTTTTTGCAGTTCTTGAGAAAAAATTTACCGAATTTCTGAAAGCCCATATTCATGAACCCCGGTCGGAAATGTACATCCCCTCGGCTGTGTTCGAAATGATAAACGAAGGACTGGCAACCGTAAAAGTGTTAAAAGCGGATTCTCCATGGTTTGGCGTTACCTACAAAGAGGATAAGCCCCTTGTGATTGCCAGGTTAAACAAATTGATTGAAAAAGGCCAGTATCCCGAAAAATTATTTTAAACCGACAAAAAAATCAGGAACCTGCACGTAGGATTGTGAATAAATAACAGCCTTCCCGACTGGGCGGCGGACTGGTTTTGGGCGGAAGACTGGACAAATGGATTGGGGAATGTAGTTCTTTTGTTGCAACACAAATTAATAAACGCAATTCATTCCAATGAATTCAAAACTTGAAAAAATAGCCGGAAATTTCAGGCTGGAAGGATCGCTCAAAAATATAACCCCTCTGGGTGAAGGATTCATCAACGATACTTTTATTGTTGAGATGAAGGAAGCCGATCAGCGATACATTCTTCAGCGAAAAAACAAACGCGTTTTTTCATCCATTCCTTCAATGATGGAAAACATTGAAAAAGTATGCTCCCATATAAAGAGTAAAGTGGTGGAGGCAGGGGGCGACCCGATGCGTGAAGCCATGACCGTTATCCGCACTAAAGATGGAATGTTGTATTTTGAAGATCAGGAAAATGAATTCTGGGCTGTAAGTTTGTTCATAAAAGACACAATTGCCTATGAATCGGCTGCAACCCCCGAGCTGGCATATGCAGGTGGAAAAGGAATCGGAAAGTTCCAGTCGCTGGTTGCCGATATGCATGAACCACTTACCGATATCCTGCCCGGTTTTCACAATATCCGAATCCGGTTTGAGCAGTGGGATACCTCCTTAAGCCGAGACCCTGCAGGACGGAAAGAACAAGTTGCCGAAGAAATAAGCTGGATTGAAAGCCGCCGCCAGCAAATGATGGATTTCTGGAAACTGGTGGAAGAAGGAATCATTCCAACCCGAATCAGCCATAACGATACAAAGATCAACAACATTCTTTTCGATAAAAATGGAGAAGTATTGTGTGTCATTGATTTGGATACCGTTCTCAGCAGTACAGTCCTGAACGATTTTGGAGATGCTATCCGCTTTTACACCAACACCGGAAAAGAAGATGATACCCACCTGGACAGGATTTCGATGGATATTGAGATATTCAAAGCTTTTACAAAAGGGTATCTTGAGGAGGCAGCCGGTTTTCTGACCCATAAGGAGACCGAATACCTGCCATTTTCAGCCCTTTACATCACCTATGAACAGGTGCTTCGTTTTTTGATGGACTACATCGATGGCGACAGCTATTATAAAATTAAATCAGAAAATCATAACCTTATTCGTACCCGTGCTCAATACAAACTGCTGACAAGCCTTGAGCAGCAATACGATGCAATGAAGCAGGTGGTCGGGCAACTTCTTTCCTGACATCCCTTTACCAGCAACCTACAGATGGATCGTTTCGGAAACCACAGGTTGCCCCATGAAAAGAGCCGCCTTTTCATTAAAATTATCGGCCGATTCGGTTGTCTGGAACTTTAATCTCCCGGTTTTCGATATCCTTCCATCCATCTCCGGATGGCGCTGCAGGTAATCAATCAGTTTCTCTGCCACAATTTTTCCCTGTTCCAAAATCCGTACATGCTCCGGGACAAACCGGGCTATCTGCCCGATCAGCAAAGGATAATGGGTACATCCCAGTATGAGGGTATCGAGTTCTTTATCTTTCGCAAAAATATTCTGAATGTTCTTTTTTACGAAATAGGCTGCTCCTTCGGTTTCAATTTCATTGTTCTCAACAAGCGGAACCCAAAGCGGACAAGCTTCCTGCACCGTTGAATTCACTTTCCCGCCTGCCCATTTCTGCAGCTCAATCGGGTACGATCCGGATAGTACAGTTCCGGGAGTCCCCAATACCCCCACCCTGCCGTTGCGGGTTATTTCAGCAACTTTTTCGACACTGGGTCTGATTACCCCCAGTACCCTTTTGTCGGGTGCCAGATGCGGCAAGTCGAGTTGCTGAATATTTCGCAGGGCCTTGGCTGAAGCTGTGTTACAGGCAATAATTATCAGGGGGCAATCTTGAGAAAACAGGTATTTCACTGCCTGTAATGTATACTCGTACACCACCCTGAACGAACGGGTTCCGTAAGGGGTGCGGGCATTATCGCCCAGGTAGAGAAAGTCGTATTGAGGAAGGTGTTTCACCAACTCTTTTAGGACTGTTAAACCGCCATAACCCGAATCAAAAACACCAATGGGAGAATCTGCCATATTTTAAGAGTTAGCGGGTTATCGCTGTGTTATATGCCTGGTTGTAATATTTGCCCAGGTTCGACCAGTCGAAATGAAGCGATGCTTCTTCGCATCTATACCTGAGTGCAATCCGTTCGCGACGTGACAGTTCTACAACCTGCATCATGATACTGGCCATCGCATCGGCAGCCCGGTTGAAATCCCTGGTCTTTCGATCAATTATATACATACCGACTTTTTCGTGATCAAGAACATTTCGTGAAACATAATCGCCAAAACCTGCCAGGTTGCTTGTGATCGAAGGCAGCCCGCTGGCAAGGCATTCAAGAGGGGTATATCCCCAGGGTTCATACATGCTTGGGAAAATCCCCAGGTGGCATCCGCGGACAAACTGGGTATAATCCATTTTAAACAAAGGATTCGATGTAGAAATAAAATCGGGATGGTACACCACCTTCACCTTGTCGTGGCGGTTGTTTACAAGGTTTGCCATGCGCAAAAAATTGAGAATTTCATCCTTATCATCCTCAACAAGTGTATGTGTTACAATTTTGGGTAAATGTTTTGTCTTCCACCCCTGCACATTACGCCGTAGTTTCAGACGCAGGTAATCATCGACCATTTCTCTGAGATCGGGAAATTCATAACGTCCGTTTTCGGTTGTAATATGTGTATAAAGTCTTGTTCCAACCTGTTCTTTAATTTCTTCACAAACCCTGCTGATGTCTTCAATAAGTGCTTTTGAGTGCAGCACTTCGGGACTAAATGTATAGAAAGGCTTTTTTGTTATAAAAAAAGCAACAACTGTCATCTTCGAATTTGCCTGCTGCATGCGCCAGTTAAGGCGTGCAAGGGCCTCAAGTGTCAAATCGTATCCTTTGTTCTGATATTCGTACCGTCCGGATGTAAAAAAATAAATTGTGTTATCCAGGTCAAACGAATAACTCTGGAAAAAATGTCCCCGCACAAAATCATGGATTTTTTCCTTAAACTGCAGGTGCTGGTTCTGGACATGGTGCAGGGCTTCGAAGCGCTGGATATTCAAGCCGTTTGGAAGAATCATATCGGGCGACCGGCCAAGCAGGTGGGTACATTCCCTGCCGGTAAGCTCACTGACTGTAGTAAATACATGGGCACCATGAGCCGAGGCGCGCTCAATGTCGACAATGGGTTTTACATTAAACCGGTGGGCTTCGTTCTCCCAGTTATAGAAAGCAAGGTTTTCGTAAAACCGGTTGTCGTTCATTGCCAGGTATCGGCCCAACAAGGTAGCGTGGGTAGTAAATACAATTTTTATATCGAGATTCTCTTTCCTTAAACCCGGGATGGGTACCCCGGCCATCCATTCATGAAAATGGGCAATTACCCTGTTCGAGCAAAATCCCGATGTGCAGAGGTATCTGAAAAATTCTTTTACCTGGAAACCAAAAGCAGCAACTTTATCAATCAGCTCGTCCTGCCCGGGAAGTGCAATGTGGTAATCCTGGTACATGAAATGCTTGATCTCGGGAAGCTTATCGAACACCGAATAGGGATTAAACAAAACAACCTGCGGCCGCCCCGAAACGATCCACTGCCCGTAATGCACATCAAAACCACGTTCCTGCATCTTTAATACGGCTTTGCCAATTATAGAGGTATAATCGGTTGCAGGTTCAAAATGAGCCGCCGCCTGTTCTTCAAAATAAGGGCCTATCAGAATGTAGTTCTCACTGCCCCACTCCTCGATCACAGAAGGAACCTTCGACCGGATGACTGTGTAAATCCCTCCAACCTGGTTGCATACCTCCCAGGCCACTTCGAATAAATAGGTATTTGATGGAATACCCACCCTGGGAGGATTATCGGCCTGTATTGCTGCACTCATAAATTTCTGGTTTGCATTTAACAACACTAAATTAATCTGAATTCACGACCAAACCAAACAAAACGGATTGTGAAATAAAAAAAAGAACCATTCCTTCTAAAACCCATCAGTTTCCAGATTTATATTTTCGGTTCCCTGCTTCAGAAAAAAACATGCGCTTAGATTAACTGGCGTATTGCATCTTTTAAATGATACATTCACCATACCTGGGACAGATTAAATTCAATGTAAATTCAATTCAACAAGGCCCTGCTATGGAGCAGAAATATAGAAGCACGGGTTAAAACAGCCAGCTTCTTTAAGCCGTAGTTTCACCTGCTGCGTAATACTATACTTCCAAAACATAAAATTACGGGATATACTACGAGGGATGAAATTCGAAAGAATGGAGAATAAAGGGCTAATCCAACCGTTGTTCTGCGCTCAAATACATTGAAAGGAAAAAACAGGATTATGAGTCCGGAGCATAAAAAAAACCGTCCCGGGAAGGAGACGGTTCTCAATTTTTTTATAAAGTCCAGCTTTTACTGAATGTTCAGTTTCTTTTTAACCATTGGCAATATATCGACGCTTTGGTTCGACTTGTACAAGACTACACGGGTGCCGATATCGAAAACATAAAGCAACCCTTGTTCTTTGGCAACTTCTTCAATGGCTTGTTCTGCCTTGTCGAAAACCGGTTCAAGCAATTCAGCCTGTTTTTGCTGCATTTGTTGCTGGGCAGACATCTGGTAGTTTTGAATCCGCTGCTGAAGCTCCTGCAATTCAGAAATTTTAGCATTTCTTCTGACTTCGGAAGTTTCGTTGTTAAGCTTTTCAAGCTCGGTAAGTTTTTGCTGGTAATTCTGCTGCATTTCACCATAAACTTCTTCAAGGTCGGCCTGAAATGCATTATACTTTGTTTCGGCAGAAGCCCTTTCCGGCATAATCTGGACCAGGGCCTGCAGGTCGATGTGTCCGAATTTTTGGGTTTGTGCGCTTGCCGAAACTGCTGCTACAGCGAAAAACAGAAGCACTAATGGTTTCATTAAATTTCTCATAATCAACGTGGTATTAAATTTTTGGTCACAAATATAATTATTAATTATTTATATCCGAGTTTTTGGAGCACCTGGTCGCTTAAATCGTACCTTGGATTTGTAAAAAACAAGGTTGTTCCTCCTGCTTTATCGAATATAACAGCATAGCTTCCTTCGTTTGAAATTTCCTGGACTGCAGTGAAAACATCATCCTGAACAGGTTTTACAAGTGCCTGTCGTTTTTTAAACAAATCGCCTTCGGGGCCAAAATATTTTCGCTGCAGCGATTTATAATCTTTTTCTTTTGAAATGATGACATCTTCGCGTTTGCGTTTCATATCTTCCGATAACAGAACACTTTCAGCCTGGAAATCCTGATACATCTGTTCGATTTCGGAATGCATCGATTCGAGTTCCTTTTGATACTGTGCCGACAATTGATTCAGCTGTTCCTGAGCAGCCCTGTAGGCGGGAATGTTATCCAGAATATATCCCGAGTCAATGAACCCAAACTTCTGGGCAAAAGTTGTAACACTGGCTGCCATCAGGAGTGCAACGATTACTATTATTCTTTTCATGGTTATCAACTGTTTTTATTTAAATACTATAACGTAGTATCATATTTTGTGCCAAATATAAAGCGACTAGAATTGCTGGCCGATTACAAAATGGAACTGGCTGCCGTTTGCTCCGGGATTACCGGGCAATTCGTCAAATCCATAACCCCAGTCGATACCCATAAGCCCAAACATAGGCAGGAAAATTCGCAAACCCACCCCGGCTGAACGATGAAGCCTGAACGGGTTGTAGTTGTAAAAATTCATATTGGCATTTCCAGCCTCAAGAAAACCAAGGGCATAGATTGTAGCACTCGGCTTCAAAGTGATTGGATACCTCATTTCCATTGTAAACTTCGAATACATTTTAGAACCGCTTTGAGGGCTCAGGCTAAAATCCTTATACCCGCGCAAGGCCACATAATCGGTACCATAAATATTGTAGCCCGACATTCCGGAACCTCCTACGATAAAACCTTCGAAAGGAGAAAGCCGGTTAGGATCATAATACCCTAAGAATCCCAGTTCAACAGCTGTACGCAAAACAAGGTTCCGGTTGGTTGTAAGTGGATTAAACACCTGGCCTTTGAACAACCACTTGTGGTATTCGATCCACTTATAGCGTTCTTCATTTGAAATATCCGTAGAGCTGTAATCGACTCCGTTAATCAGTGAAAATGGCGGGGTAGTTTTCAGTGTCAGGCTGAACTGTGAACCCTCACGCGAAAAGAGCGGGTTGTCAACTGAATTACGACCGAATACGGTTTTAAAACTGAAGTTGTTAAACGAACCGTTTACATTTCCCTGTTCGTCGGCCAGGAATCTGAAATAGCTTCCCATGTTCTGCAGCCGGTAATGTTCGAACGACAATTCATGATAAACAGTGAAAAAGTCGTCGGGCCACGAAAGCCTGTATCCGTATCCGGCAGCCAGGGCAGTGGTTTCCCAGATCTGGTCGTTTGCAGTATTGGTGTCCTCCGAATCGTAGTTATACTGATATTGCGGATACATGCCATAACCGCCATATCCATAACCGCCATAAGGATAACCTCCATATCCGCCCATACCGCCGTAACCACCATATCCGCCGTAACCACCATAAGGATAGCCCCCGTAACCGCCATAGGGATAACCTCCATAGCCACCGCCATAATAGGGATTGCTCTGGTAATATTTATTGGCGCTGTAGTTAATCCTGGAGTGAGACAGCGACATGGAGAAAGAATTAGGTTTTTTTCCTCCAAGCCACGGCTCAATAAATGAGAGGCTTACGGTCCGGTAATACCTTCCGCTGGTTTGATAGCGCAGGCTCAGTGTTTGGCCGTCGCCGGTAGGCAGTGGCCTCCAGGCTTCCTTGTTCAGGATGTTACGGACCGAGAAATTGGCAAATTTTAGCCCTACCGATCCTACAAACATCCCGGCACCCCAACCACCCGACAGCTCGATCTGATCGTTGGCCTTTTCCTGCAACTGGTATTCAATGTCAACGGTTCCGTTTTCAGGGCTCGGCCTTACATCAGGGTTTATAGCTTCGGGATCAAAATGACCAAGCTGCGCAAGCTCCCTCACCGAACGGATAATATCTGATTTGCTGAACAAATCGCCCGGATAGGTACGGATTTCACGCCGGGCCACATGTTCATGGGTTTTGGTATTCCCCGTAATCAATACCTTATCGATGGTCGCCTGTTTTCCTTCGCGAATACGCATTTCATAGTTAATGGTATCGTTGTTCACATTCACCTCAACGGGCATTAAATCGAAAAACAAATACCCCCTGTCGAGGTACAGGTTGTTAAGGCCCACATCGTTATCGAATAATCTTTTGTCGAGGATCGACTGGTTAAACACATCTCCTTTTTCGATTCCCAGATAGTTGGTCAGGTATTCAGAGGGATAAACCGTGTTTCCAACCCATTTTACATCTCCAAAATAGTATTTATCACCTTCGTCAACCCACAGTTCAATATTCACCCTGGGTTTATTTTTTCTGCCAACCTCTACCTGGTAAAGGGTATCGTCAACTATAATGGCATCGCGGTAACCTTTTTCATTGTATTTGTCAATCAGGTTGGCTTTATCGCTCTGGTATTCTTCCTGAAGGAATTTTTTGGTCCTGAAAAAATTACGTAGTTTTTTTGCATTTGTCTTTTTCATTGCCCGCTCAAGGACAGGTTCCTTGAGGGCCTCATTCCCATGAATAATAATATCGTTTACTTTGACCTTTTCCTTTTTATCGACATATATATCAAGGATGATGCTGTTGTTTTGAGCCGTATCGTCGCGCTGGACAATGTTGACCTCCGTATTCAGGAATCCTTTGGCAAGAAAAAGATCTTTGATGACACGTTGGGTATTGTTAACCTGGTTGTCGGTAACCTGTGACCCTTTAAGCAACAATACCTTTTCGTTAATATCGTCTCTTTCTGATTTACTTACCCCGTGAAAGTTTACATCGCCCAGGCGGGGTCTTTCCTGCAGATAAATATCAAGCCAGATATCATCTCCGGCAACCTTGCTGGCTGTAATCCGGACATCGGAAAAAAGTGCCTGTTGCCATAACCTTTTTATTGCATTTGTAACAGCGTCACCCGGAACTTCAATTGTTTGCCCCACCCTTAGGCCGGATAACTGTATAAGAGAGGTTTTATCGAGATAACGGATCCCTGAAATTTCAATTTCAGCAATTGTATATTTTCCGGGACTTGCATAGTAAACCGAAAAGTTTGATTCATCGGTAATCTGTCCTATCGATGGAGCAATGGATCCTAAAATAAGAAACAGGAATAATAGTAGCTTTCGCATTCTGGTCATAATTTAACTAAATAACTGTTCACTGATTTTACCAAATCTTCTTTCTCTGTTTTGAAAATCGCAAACTGCCTTGAATAAATCTTCTTTTCTAAAATCGGGCCAAAGTTTTGCCGTAAAGTACAATTCGGCATAAGCAATCTGCCAGAGTAGAAAATTACTGATCCTGTATTCACCGCTGGTACGGATCAACAATTCAGGATCAGGAAGATGTGCAGTTGAGAGGTACTTTCCGAACAGTTTATCATCAATTGAGGCTGGGATGATCTTATTATTTTTCACGTCTTCAGCAATTTTGCGGGCAGCCTCAGCAATTTCCCACTTCGAGCTGTAGCTAAGTGCAAGCACAAGATTCAGACCTGTGTTTGAGCTCAACGCCTGTATGCATTCACTGAGCTTTCTGCTGACATCGGAGGGTAATTTTTTCAAATCACCGATAGCATCCAGCCGTACGTTGTTTTTCATTAATTCGCCTGTTTCATTTTCAATGGCCTGAACCAAAAGACCCATCAAAGCATCCACTTCGTTTTTGGGTCGTTCCCAGTTCTCGGTTGAAAAGGCATACAGGGTAAGATATTGAATCCCTATTTCGCTGGCTCCTTCAACGGTTGACCGAACAGCATCGACACCATGTTCGTGGCCAAAGGTTCGTTCACTTCCATGTTTGGCAGCCCAGCGGCCGTTGCCATCCATAATGATAGCAACATGGCCAGGTATTTTTTCTCTGTTTATTCTTTCTTTGTAGGATTTCATTACCAGTATTTCCTGTCGTAGGCTGGGCATTCTCTTTGGTTCAAATATATTTTATATGTCAGATGAACCCCAAAATAGCCCGGCCAGTCGTTATTATGCCAAAATGTTGTATACTTAATTACTTCCTTTAAATCATTCTCTTCCCCATTCGATTGCCTGTTTTTTTCAAAAGACAACGGATCATCAATATTATCAAGCTTATCGCTGAACAGTTTTCTCATCTGGTACTCAGCACCAATTCCCAGGCGGGAACCCACCGAAAATTTTACCCCAAATCCAAACGGGATAGTAGCAGCAACAACCGATTCCTTCACTCTCTGTTTAACCGGATAGTTTTCATTTATAGAATTCATAACTCCCGGATCCATCTCAAACGGAAAATACATAACTCCAACCCCGCCCAGTATATATGGTGTAAAAGGTGTCTTCTTTTCTCCCAGTACATACTTCAGGAAGTTAATCTCCATCATTGCCGATACATCCTGCACATTCTTTTTAAACTCAACCGGAACATGTTCCACCAGCCCGCTGGCAGCAAAGCTGCCTGTTAAAAACTGGGTACGAAGTCCAACCCGTGCATTGAAATTGTATCTGAAATAAGCTCCAAGGTTTAAATTAAGCGAATTTAAAGGTGAAGCTTCTTTAATATCACCAAAGTAAGTAGAAGAACCTCCCCAGATTCCAATATCTGCTGATTGTTGGGCAAAACCTGAAACAGCTAAACCAACTGTTATAAACACCAATAAAATTTTTCTCATTTGGTATTCCAAATCAATTATTCAACAATAGTTTCAGGCATGTTTCAATCCGATGAAAATCAAAAACATTGGGTTAAAGGCAATGTGCACTTTTAACCGGGCCGGCAATAAAGGTATTAAAAAAGTTATTAAACATCATAATTTCCGACGGCAATCAATTGATATCAACGAACTTAACTTAAGCTGCCCCCATCTTTTTCAGCTTCCGGGAGGTACAAAAGTAATATAATTCTATATAAAACATACCTGCTCGCTATTATAAAACCCAAAGAAAGATTAAAAATTGTTAAGCTCCGGAGAATATTTAATTTCGTTTGTCAAGGCCCCACATTAACTTGTTTCTCAAGGTGTTAAAAAAATCGTGGCCGGGCAGCTGGAGTGTTTTTAAAGTAACATTTGCTTTTCTTATTTTTATTACTGTATCGAAATCCACCGTTACTGAGCGGTAATCAAGGGATGCAAGGTAGGTATTTCCCCTTCCTTCCACCTTAAGTTTAATCTCATGACTATCGGGAACTACAATGGGACGGATTGTAAGGTTGTGAGGAGCAAGCGAAGTTATAACAAAGTTTTCGGAACCGGGAGTAAGGATCGGCCCTCCCACACTAAGAGAATAGGCAGTTGAACCAGTGGGGGTGGCAACAATCAGTCCGTCGGCCCAATAGTTATTCAGCAGCTGATCGTCGTACCAGGCTGATATGTTGATCATTGAGGAGGAATCGGTCTTTAAAACCGCCAGTTCATTAAGAGCGTAACTGAAGTCGATATTTTCCCTGCCCGTGAATTCCACATTTAGCAATGTCCGTTCTACTACGGAATAGCGCTCATTAAAAATATTTGTCAGTTCACTGTGAACCTGTTCCTGGGAGATATCGGCAAGAAACCCAAGCCTGCCGCTGTTTACCCCAACCACCGGAATATCGAAATTCCGGATGTTCACAACTGAATGTAAAAAAGTACCATCACCTCCTATACTGAATATAAAATTACTGGAATCATCAAAATCGAAAGGTGAATTGAACATCGATGTGTGATACACGTTCATGTTCATTTCCTTCAACAGAAAATCATAAAACGGGCGAAAGATCTGAACCTCAATCTTGTTTCTTCTCAAAAAACCAAAAAAATCGTTTAAAACAGGAAGAAAATTCTCCGGCACATAGGTTCCAAATACAGCCACTTTCACACTTGCAAGAATTAAGTTTATATTACGCTATTTCTTCAGATTAATAACTCCTTTTCAGATTAACCAGTAAAAAAAACTACAAATCCATATATTTCATAAACTGATCGTACCGATCCTGGTACAGATCATCAATCATGGAATCATCAAGGTATATTCCTTTCACATTGTAATCGTAGCGTTCAAACGCCCTGATAACCGGGGAAAGGTCTACCTTATCAAACTTCAGCACAATTTCAAGGGTATTTGTACCGGGCAACCGGTTTAAAAAGAAACTCAATATTTTAGTATCATTCTCTTCCACAATTTTGCTTATCTGTGCCATTGAATAATCGTTTACATTTACCTCCAGCACAATAACACCACCCAACTCCTGGAGCGAAAAGAAACGGGCGAACCGTCGGGCCAGGTCGTACAATGTAATCGCTCCTATATATTCATGATTTTTATTGACAACAGCAATTACACTTAATTTTAACTTATACATCACAACCGCTACTTCGAAAATGTGTTGCAACTCATGCACATGGGCTGTAAAAAATTTATCCTTCTCATTTGAAATAGGAACATCCAACAGGTTTAAATCATAGATGAGTTTATCGGATATCAGTCCAAGATATTGGGAATTTTCAATAACAGGAAGATGCGATACCCTGAATACATCCATCGAGTTCAGAACTTTCTGCCCCTTTTCACTGCCATTCACAGCGGGTATAACATCTGATATTAATTTATTTGCCAGCAAATCTTTTTTATTGTTTTATTGTTATCGAATTGAAAATAGTAACTTGCACCTTCAAAAATACAAAAATGACACGACTTAGTGTAAATATTAACAAAATAGCTACGTTAAGAAATTCACGCGGAGGGGAAGTTCCCAGCGTAAAGGATGCGGCAATTAATTGTCAAAATTTTGGCGCGCAAGGCATTACAGTGCACCCAAGACCCGACGAAAGGCATATTACACGGAAAGATGTTTACGAGATAAAGCCCCTGATAACTACAGAATTTAATATTGAAGGATATCCAAGTGAAGATTTCCTGACAATGGTTACCGAGGTGTTGCCTCATCAGGTCACCCTGGTACCCGATACACATCATCAGTTAACCAGTGACCACGGGTGGGATACCTGGGGAAACCTGACTTTCCTGAAAGAGGTGGTCGACAGGTTGAAGGAGTATGGCATTAGAACTTCTCTTTTTGTAGACCCCGATGAAAAAGCAATCGAAGGGGCTGCCGAAACAGGCACCCACCGCATAGAATTGTATACCGAGCCCTATGCCCGTTTATTTCCGCTTGGCCGCGATGCAGCCGTCAAACCCTTTGTACAAGCAGCTAAGGTTGCAGATGCCATTGGCCTTGAAGTAAATGCGGGTCATGATTTAAATCTTGAAAACCTCCATTTCTTTAATTTAAGTGTGCCAAACCTGAAGGAAGTCTCTATTGGCCATGCCCTTATTGCCGATGCCCTTTATTTTGGGCTGGAAACAACGATCGCAAAATACCTCGATTGCCTGAAATAATTACGTGTATGGAACTCTATTACCGGAAAGAAGGAACAGGTCCTGTTGTTGTTATTGTACACGGGCTTTATGGTTCATCCGACAACTGGCTGAACATGGGGAAACGGTTGGCCGAAAAACATACGGTTTATATAGTCGACCAACGAAACCATGGTCGCTCACCGTTTGCTCCAACCCACTCGTTTGAAGATATGAAAAATGACCTGGCGGAGTTTTTTGAAAAACATCATATCGACCAAGCAACCCTGTTGGGGCACAGTATGGGGGGAAAAGCCGCTATGTGGTTTGCAGCCAATTATCCTGAAAGGGTGGAAAAACTTGTTATTGCTGATATTGCCCCAAAGAATTACCTCGAGCTGAACGAAAGCAGCCAATATCATTTACACCGAAATATCCTGATGGCCATGCAGGAGATCGATTTCAGCAGAATACAAAACAGAACCGAGGCAGACGACCTGCTGTCAGAAAAAATTGACGATAAGCGCATCCGGAAATTTTTACTTAAGAGTATAAAACGTGACAAGAAATCGCACCTCTATAAGTGGCAGCTTAATGTGGAGGTATTGTATAATTACCTCGATGAAATAGTTGGAGGAGTCAACCGCCAATGGCTGGATGATCGGATACCTATCCGAAATTATCCGGTAATTTTCATCAGGGGCCAAAAATCGAATTACATTTTACCCCAAGATGAAGCATTAATAAAGGAGATTTACCCCGATTCATCGATTGTTGACATTGCCGGGGCAGGACATTGGCTGCATGCAGAAAAACCCAAAGAATTTATGCAGGCTGTTATGAGATGTTGCTGAATTACCTGTTATACTTCAAAGTAATATCTTTTAAAAAGTAGGTGTGCCTGTTCCTCACTTGCCACCATTTAAACCGCCATTCCCAGTTTCCACTGGCTGTGCCGGGTGTATTGAGGCGGGCACTTTCATCGAGTTCCAGCAAATCCTGCATCGGTATAATTGCAGTGCAGGCACACGAAGACCAAACAAGCTCAATGGCATTACTTACAGCTTTCTTACTTGTGGTGCCCAGATAACGGCGTACCATTTTCTTCTCTTTATGTTCGCGTGAACGCAGCCAGCCAAGGGTGGTATTATTATCGTGGGTTCCTGTATATGCAATAAAGTTCGGCAGGTAATTGTGAGGAAGGTCGAGATTGGTCTCGTCAGAACCAAATGCAAAATGCAATACTTTCATTCCGGGCAGCTTGAATTCATCGCGCAACTGCTCAACCTCTGGTGTTATAATGCCCAGGTCTTCAGCAACAAGCGACAAATCGCCAACCTGCTTCTTAAACATCTGAAGCAATTCAAATCCTTTGGCTGGAACCCATTGCCCTTTAATTGCAGTTTTTTCTTTTGCAGGCACCGACCAATACGATTCCAGGCCCCTGAAATGATCAATCCTGACTTTATCGAACATATTCAGGTTAAAATGCAATCTTGCCAGCCACCAGTCAAATTCCCTTTTTTCGAGTTTTTCCCAGTTGAAAACAGGATTACCCCAAAGCTGGCCGGTTTCACTGAAATAATCGGGAGGCACACCTCCCATTTCCAGCTGATTCAACTGTTCATCCAGCATGAAAATTTCAGTGTTGGCCCACACGTCAACACTGTCGCCCGAAACATACAATGGAACATCACCAAGTATCTGTATATTTTTGGAGCGGGCATACTCCTTTAGCCGAAACCATTGTCTAAAGAAAATAAACTGCATAAACATGCGGAACCGGATTTCTTCCTCCAGAAATTCGGAATATTTTTCTAAAGCATCCTTTTCCCTGAATTTTATTTCCCTGTCCCACTCCGTCCAAACAACATTATTGAAATGCTGTTTAACAGCCATGAACAGTGCGTAATCCCTCAGCCACCATAAATGTTCTGCCAGAAAACGGTCATACTCTGATTGTAGCCTGTTATTGTTTTTAAAATTTTCAAAAGCTTTCTTCAATATAGGAATTTTCCATTTTTCAACCTTATCGTATTCGATCCGGTACAGGTGAAACGACGGCTTTTCTTTTGTATCCCCGCTGCTGAGCAAACCCTCCTTCACCACAAAATCAAGATCGATAAGCAGAGGGTTACCCGCAAAAGCAGAATAACACTGATAAGGTGAATTACCATACCCCACAGGGCCAAGCGGCAATATCTGCCATATCTTCTGGTTTGTTTTTTCCAGAAAATCAACAAAACGAAAGGCTTCCTCACCTAATGTACCAATGCCTTCAGAGCCTGGAAGGGAGGTTATATGAAGAAGAATCCCACTATTTCTATCCATTTTTTGCATAATCTGTTCTAAATTTTTCAATATGTACTGCCGCTTCACGAACAAGGCGCTGTACAGCAAGTCCATGGTTAATATCGGGGTAAAATGTACATGTGTCGTTGCCTGTAATAAACAGGTAATGTGCATGAACCATTGAACGTAACCATCCAGGTGGAACATGTTTTGATGGAAAGCTTGATACAGGCAGATAATTACTGCCAACAATTTGTTTTACCCATTGGTTTGTTCCTTCCAAATAATATTCGAAACAATCTGAATTTCCAGAAGAAAAATGCAAAGCTCCGTTTTCGGCATACAATTCCAGATCAACCAGATCGCCTGTACCCGAGCTGACGCGGCTGGCCGACAGGTTACCAACGGCTCCCGTATCAGGATCGACAAGTGAAACAGAGCTGAAAAGGTCGGATCCTTCAGGGACATCAGTAAACCATCCCCCCTGCAGTGCTCCTGCTATCTGCAGGTTTTCTCCAAGAAAGGCCACTAACAGGCTGATGCCATGTGAGCCTAAATCGGCCATGGCACCCCCATCGGGGGCAGGTGTCAGACGTGAATTCCGCCTGGCACGGTAATCAGGCTGAAGATAATCGCCGTGATAATATTTAAGGCTGAAATGGATGGGTGTTCCCAGTTGCCCCGTCTGCCAAAACCTGAGAGCTTCACGAATCCCGGCAGTCTGCAGGTATTGAAAACCAACCTGTATTTTTATTTTGCCATCAATTCCGGCTGCCAGTTCCTTCATCGCTGTTTCTTCATCAAACGACGAGCAAACTGGCTTTTCAATATAAATATATTTCACTTCAGGCATTTTGATTGCCAGTTTAAAATGCTCAAAATGCACTTTGTTGGGCCCTAATATAAAAACAGTATCAACTATTTCATTTTTAACAAAATCTTCAACCCTTTGTGCTTTTTTAAATCCATAGCTGGCAGCAAATTTCTGTCGGCTGGTTTCCCGTGCAGAGGCAACCGTTTCAAATAACAACCCCGGCACATTGTCGTAATAGTATTTGAGTGCCTGTAAGGAATAGGCATGGGCCCGGGCAATACCTCCAGCTCCAAGAAAACCTATATGTAGTTTTTGCATATGCACTATCTGTTTTATTCAAAATTATTGAATTGAGTGGAAAAGGAAGTCTTCAAACCTGTTCGGGGTGTTTCTCTATTTTCGTATCGTATATACGGGTAATTTAAGCCATAAAGAAAATTCATTGAGGCTATTTAAGGCATTTTCTTTTGATTTGCATCTTTTTATTACAAATGCAGGCTTCCTGGTTTTATCAACAAAAAATATCCGATAATCGGTTGTTTTTGTTGAAGTTAATCGGTTCGACCAGCTTGCCATTACCTCCATTGTAGAGATTGGAATGAGTGTCACACCTAGAAAGGAGTCAACAGATTTCCATTTGCCTGTCTTTATTATTCCAAATAATTTATTGTACTGCCTTACCTTCCGGGAATCTGTATCGAGTTCGACTCCTGAATAGGTAAAAGCTACAAAAGCTGCAACAAGAAACACAATTGCACCAATAATAAAAGCCCCCACAATTAAAACGACAATCCCTGTCAGAAGAAAAATAATTCCTGCAAAGATGGCCGTTTTACCAAAAGCGCTCTCTGTTCTGTTATCTATTAACAAAGCTTTTTTTTCAAAGATAATAATTTGCAATGAGCTAACAATTACAAATCATGTTTCTTTCAGCCACTTATCCAGCCAGTTAAAAAATACACGCTGCCATAAAATTCCGTTTTGGGCTTGTAAAACCCAGTGATTTTCTTCAGGAAAATAAAGAAACTGTGCAGGAATATCGCGGAGTACAGCAGCATTAAAGGCAGCCATACCCTGATCTGGCGGCACGCGGAAATCTTTTTCTCCATGGATAACCAAAATAGGGGTATCCCAGTTTTGAACGAAATTATGAGGAGAAAAGCTGTAAGAACGTTGTGCAACAGCATTGTTCTTTTCCCAGTAAGGGCCTCCCATTTCCCAGTCAACAAACCACATTTCCTCGGTGGTAGTATACATGTGTTCGAAGTTGAACATGCCGTCATGGGCAATAAAAGCGTTGAACCGACCTTCATGATGTCCGGCTAAAAAATAAACCGAATAGCCGCCATAACTTGCGCCTACTGCTCCCAGACGGGTTTCATCAACATAAGGTTCTTTGGCAACTTCATCAATAGCTGTTAGCAGGTCCTTAATATTCTGACCACCGTAATCTTTGGAAATCTGCTCGTTCCATTCCTGCCCGAACCCGGGCAATCCCCGCCGGTTTGGAGCTACAACTATATAGCCATTGGCAGCCATCATCTGAAAATTCCAACGATACGACCAAAACTGGCTGACTGTTCCCTGTGGCCCCCCCTGACAATACAACAAGGCAGGATATTTCTTTTCGGGATCGAAATCAGGAGGATAAATCACCCAGGTCAACATTTGTTTTCCATCGGTTGTTTCCATCCACCGTTCCTCTACTTTCCCCATTTTAAGCTGATCAAGCAGGTCGTTATTTATAGTTGTCAGCGGCTGGTCATTCCCGGTTTCCGGATCTACAATATACAACTCGGCGGGCTGTGACATTGACATCTTTTGTGCCACCAGCTTATTCCCGGCAGGTTCAACACCCTGGTAATTATGAACTCCACTGGTTAACCGGTCAATTGTTTTATTATCAACATTTAACCTAAATATTTCATCAGTAGCCTGGATGTTACTTATGAAATAAATAAACCGGCTGCTGCTATCCCAGGCCAAAGCTTCCACATTCTGATCGAAACCGGCTGTATAATCGGTTTTCTCCCCCGTTTCAAGGTCCGCAATGTACAGCCTGTTTTTATCCGCCTCATACCCATCCCGCTCCATACTTTCCCAGGCAAGGTATCTTCCATCCGGAGAAAATAAAGGATTTATGTCATATCCCATCATACCATCTGTAATATTTTCTGTTTCACCGGTTTCTGTATTGAAAATGAATACATCGGAATTGGTGGAAAGGGAATATTCTTTCCCGGTTTTCATTTTCTTGGTATAAGCAAGAAACTTCCCATCAGGGCTCCAGGCAATCTGTTCGGTACCCCCAAAAGGCTTCATAGGAGAATCGTACCTTTCGCCTTCCATGATATCAAATCCCTCTTCCACATTACCATCGGAATAACGGGCTATAAATATATGATTGTAAGAATAATCGTGCCATTCATCCCAATGCCTGTACATAATATCGTTTTCCAGCCGGGCATTAGCCTGTGGCAGATCAGGAAACAGATCATGAATACTTTGGTCAAGCTTAACACTTTTAATGTAAAATACACTTGATAGATCGGGGGAATAGTCAAAGCCGGAAATGCCTCCTTCAACGGTTGTAACCTGTTTTTTGCCAGATCCGTCAGGATTCATTTCCCACAGCTGAACGCTCCCCGAAGCTGAAGAAAGGTAACCAATCTTTTTACCATCAGGCCGCCATACAGCGTCAAATTCGTTTGCAGAAGAATTTGTCAGATTTTTTGCATCCCCGCCTGAAGCTGAAATGATATAAATGTCGCGGTAAGGCCTGTTTTCTTCAATGTTATAGTAGGTTACTGTATAAATTATTGATTTCTCATCGGGCGATACCTTAGGGCTTCCTAAACGTCCAAACGACCACAATACCTCCGGTGTCATTAAATGAGAATCAAGTATGGGTGTTTCGGGAAGAAAGTTTGTATTCCTTCCCTGGTCCATTGCAGCATTACATGACAGCAATAGCAAAGGCATTAAATAGCTGATAAATTTCATATGAATTAAATAGTTTGTTCTCAAAAATTGAATGCAATTCCCCATGTGGATGTTATTAAATCACCGGCATGTACTACACCTGGCTCATTCTCATGTGATATTAAACTACAGAATGGCAAAAATAAAAGCTTTTAGCTGAAAAGAAGAAACTTTTTTACATCATTCAAAAAAACCCGGTAAAACCAAAAGGAGGAGTGATTGATCACTCCTCCAATCAGAAGGCAAAACCGAATTGATGGTAAAAATTAAAGATAATTCAACCTTCCTAGAAACAGAAACGACAGTGTAGTTCATTTATTATTACTTCAAATAAAAAAAATAAACAAATAAATATACTTCTGTTTTCCTCTTTCCCCGAAAGAGAGTGTGCCCTTTTTGAGGCTCAGTTTATCCGATGAAATAAATACCATACACCTGAAAACAAATAAAGCCCGGTTAAGATAACCGGGCTTCCTATTACGTATAATCTGTTTTCTAAGTCATACAAGTCCCTGGGCAATCATAGCATTGGCAACTTTAACAAATCCAGCTATGTTAGCACCTCTTACATAATGCACATACCCATCTTTCTCCTGGCCATGTTTAACGCACATGTTGTGAATGTTGCGCATAATTGACTTTAATTTTTCGTCAACCTCTTCGCGTGTCCAGTTTAAACGCATGCTGTTTTGGGTCATTTCCAGACCCGAAACAGCTACACCTCCTGCATTGGCAGCCTTGCCAGGTGCATAAAGAATTTTTGCATCCAAAAACTGATGCTCCGCTTCATAGGTTGAAGGCATATTGGCACCTTCTGCCACAACAAAACATCCGTTTTTCAATAAAGTCTCAGCTTCGCTGCCACTGATTTCATTTTGTGTTGCACAAGGCAATGCGACATCACATTTAATGCCCCAGGGACGTTCCTTTTCAAAATACTGCACATTATAAGTATCGGCATATTCAGAAATTCTACCCCTGTAAACATTTTTTAATTCTTTTACATACTCCAGTTTTTCGCGGTCAATTCCATCAGGATCATAGATAGTTCCACCTGAATCGGATAAACTTACGGGCTTTCCTCCCAAATCAAGTACTTTTTCGACAGCAAACTGGGCAACATTTCCTGAACCGGAAATGGTAACAGTTTTTCCTTTAATACTGTCGCCACGTGTTTTAAGCATCTCCTCAGCAAAATAAACGGTGCCGTAACCTGTAGCTTCAGGCCTGATAAGCGAGCCACCCCAATCGATGCCCTTGCCGGTTAAAACCCCTGTAAACTCATTTTTTAATCTTTTGTACTGGCCAAACATGTAACCGATCTCACGGCCGCCAACTCCGATATCTCCGGCAGGAACATCCGTATTTGGACCTATATGGCGTGTGAGTTCGGTCATGAAACTTTGGCAGAACCGCATAACTTCATTATCCGACTTACCCTTGGGATCAAAATCAGAGCCTCCTTTACCACCTCCCATAGGCAATGAAGTAAGACTGTTTTTTAATACCTGCTCAAAAGCAAGAAACTTAAAAATGTTCAGGTTAATAGTTGGATGAAAGCGTAAACCACCTTTATAAGGCCCAATTGCACTGTTCATTTCAACCCTGTATCCCCGGTTAATATGGATATCCCCCTTATCATCGGTCCAGGGCACTCTGAATTGAACCACTCTTTCAGGTTCCACCATCCGTTCCAGAATTTTAAAATGTATATACCTCGGATTTTTTATCAAAAATTCGGATAACGATTCTACAACTTCAAGCACTGCCTGATGAAATTCAGGTTCTCCAGGATTTTTTGCCTGTACATAGGCCATAAAATCTTCTGTAAATTGTTTCGGATCTTTTAAATTCATAAAAAAAATATGTTTAATCTGTTGTTGTCAATCACATGAAATTTGTCGAATAATCCACAAGACTATATATACATATGTTCTAATTGGATTGAAAAGTATATTGAAATCATATAATTTTACTTCCCTTCGATAAAATCCGTACAAAAGTAGAATATTTTGATAATTTCATTGAATTTCTTTCAAAAAACTATATAAATTCATATAAAATTAATTTTTTTATATTAAAATGAAACCAGAAACGTATAATTCGGATTAAAATGACAAAACTATACCATCCATCACCTTAAATAGAATCCATGCCCGAAACCCGGGTACCGATATTTTGACATCCCAGCCAAATTAAACTATGAACCCCGTTTATTAACTATGTCACAAACCGATCGATTCATACTCGATTCCCCAGGCTATACGATTTAATTAACAAGACAATTTACTTTAACCTGCATCAAACAAAATCTTTATCTTTGCAGCTTTTAATTCTGATTATTCAACAAGATGGACTATAATTTTACAGAAATAGAGGCCCGGTGGCAGAAATATTGGGAAGAAAATAAAACATTCAAAACCTTTGACGACTATACAAAACCAAAATATTACATCCTCGACATGTTTCCTTACCCTTCGGGTGCAGGGCTTCATGTAGGTCATCCTGAAGGATACACAGCAACCGATATTATCAGCCGGTATAAGCGGATGAAAGGGTTTAATGTCCTTCATCCAATGGGATACGATGCATTCGGGTTACCCGCAGAACAATATGCAATGCAAACAGGAACCCACCCTGCTGTTACCACGAATAAAAACTGTGATAATTTCCGCCGGCAAATAAAAGCAATAGGGCTTAGTTACGACTGGGACCGGGAAATTAACACCACCGATCCGCACTATTTCAAATGGACTCAATGGATCTTCAAACAGTTGTACAATACATGGTTCGACGATGACCGGCAAAAAGGAAGACCTGTTTCGGAACTTTCAATACCTGAGGCAATTAAATTGAAAGGTCCGCAGGCAGTAAATGCATACATTAATGAAAAGCGGCTGGCTTACTACGACAATGCCCAGGTTTGGTGGTGCAATTCCTGTAAAACAGTATGTGCCAACGAAGAGGTCCTTACCGATGGTTCTCATGAAAAATGTGGCAACCAGGTGATCCGAAAAAACCTGAAGCAATGGCTGCTGCGAATTCCTCATTATGCCGAACGATTGCTGAAAGGGCTGGAAGGCCTTGACTGGCCCGCAGGTGTTATTGACATGCAAAGAAACTGGATAGGAAAATCAACCGGTGCAGAAATTGATTTCCAGATTGAAGGATTGGATAAATACCTGAGAGTTTACACAACCCGCCCCGATACATTATTTGGGGCTACATATATGGTTATTGCACCTGAACATGAACTTGCCGGTGAAATAACAACACCAGAGAAGAAAGAGGAAGTTGAAAAATACATAAAGGCTGCTGCCCTCAAATCGGACCTGGACCGTACAGATCTGGCAAAGGAGAAAACAGGAGTTTTCACCGGCCGTTATGCAATTAACCCGGCCAATAACAATCCGATACCAATATGGGTGGCCGATTATGTGCTTATGGGCTATGGCACAGGTGCAATTATGGCTGTACCGGCACACGATACCCGGGATTTTGAATTCGCGCAAGAATTTAATATTCCAATTATCTGTATTCTGGATCCAAAAAATGTGGAACAACGTGAACAGATTCTTGCAGGTAATTTATGCTGGACCGAAGATGGTCAATACATTAACTCAGCCAGTTCAGACAGCGGGTTAAACATTAATGGGTTAAACAAGGAACAAGGGATTAAAAAAACTATCGGGTGGCTGGAGGCTCAAAATATTGGCAGGGCAACTGTCAATTACAGGATGCGCGACTGGTTGTTCAGCCGGCAGCGCTATTGGGGAGAACCTTTCCCTGTTATCCACTGGGAAGATGGTGAAGTATCGCTTTTAGATGATGAGGAATTACCTCTGTTGCTGCCCGATCTGGAAAAATATTCACCCGGCGACTCGGGAGAATCACCACTTGCCAATGCTGAAGAGTGGTTGCAGGTAACCGACAAGAATGGTCGCAAGGGACGACGCGAAACAAATACAATGCCCCAGTGGGCCGGATCCTGCTGGTATTATCTTCGTTACATCGACCCGCACA
>OBJA01000573.1_pt1 | contig 30600 bp, 33 predicted proteins | sample 1519751 | NCBI WGS metagenome assembly OBJA01 (sample SAMEA3881238, study PRJEB22517) | soil metagenome | biome: lake sediment; feature: soda lake sediment; material: sediment, water from around vicinity | place: India | collected 2013-12-23 | depth 3 m
CTTGCCAACCGGAGCGAATATTTAAAAATCAGCTGTCGGCAATTGCTGGAACAAGCTTTGGAGCTGGAAGAAGAACAAGCCCGGAAAATGGCGGTTTTGTTGTTGGAAGACATTCGGGAGATGTAACACCAATTCTTTATAGATTAAGCGGAAAGTGAGGGAGCCAAAACCCCACAATTTTTGATGTTATTTTTCAAGCCAGTAAAGACAGCAAAAGGAATATAAATTCAATGTATCCCAATACTTATAGGGATTTATGATAGTTGAATAATATTGAATTTAGTTGATAAATATTTAAAAATGGTTGCCTAAATGTTGCCTAACATTTTTATATTTGAACTGAAATTCAAATTTACGCTCATGGCAACCATTCGTTTTTTTCTCCAAAGCAAAAATAATCCTGCAAATATCTACATGCGATTATCGATGGGGCGTGGGAATGCAATAAAACGCAAGACTGGATACATAATCAATCCGAAAAATTGGGGAGATAGTAATTTCCCAAAGCCGAATGACGAAGAGCTTAAAAACCTCAAAACAAACCTTCAATCTTTAGCAAATAAGGTAGAAAGAAACCTTAATAACGCCATTTCAAAGGGTGAAGAAATTAACGGTGACTGGTTACAGGATCAGATTGATTTGATTCATGGCAAAAAGAAGCCGACCGATATTGATAGGCTGGTTAATTATTGCCAGTATTACATTGATTCATTGCCATACAAAGAGTACCCGAATGGTAAAAAAGGCGTTGTACGTGAGACGATTCAGAAATATAAAACCATAAAGGCCAAAATAATAGACTTCGAAAACTATCAGAAAAAAAAGTTTTATATTAAAGATGTTGGATTAAAGTTCAGAAATGACATTGTAAAGTATTTATCGGAGGTTGATAACTTGAGCGGAAACACAATAGGGCGCTATATAAAAAACGTAAAAACGATCTGCCTGGATGCAAAAAAGAACGGAATTGAGGTGAATCCGCAGCTTGACCATATCAGGGGCTTTACGGTGAAGGCGGCAAAGGTATTTCTGACTTTTGAAGAACTTGAAATAATTGAGAATACAGCTTTCAAACGCCCCGCCCTGGAGAATGCAAAAGACTGGTTAATTATTGGCTGTTATATTGGCCAGAGGGTTTCCGACCTTTTGAAGGTTACTTCTGAGAATTTAAAGGTGCTAAAAGATATCAGGGCCGGGAAGGAAAGGCAGTTTATTGAATTGGTTCAAAAGAAAACCGGGAAACGGGTTTCAATTCCTATCCATACAAAAGTTAAAGCAGTGCTTGAAAAAAGGAACGGTGAATTCCCCAATCGAATATCAGCTGTAAAATTTAATTTACACATCAAAGATCTTTGTGAGTTGGCAAAAATTAATGAGCCAACAGAAGGGGGAAAAGTCGATCCGGAAACTAATCGAAAAGTCTTTGGCGTTTTTCCAAAACACGAGTTAGTTACAAGCCACATTTGCAGGCGATCTTTTGCAACAAACTTTTATGGGTTGATACCAACTTCTCAACTTATCGGTGTCACGGCTCACAGTACCGAAAGACAGTTTTTAGAATACATTGGCAAAACAGAATCAGATTATGCCATGATGCTGGCTGATAGCTGGGAGAAACTAGAAAATAATGCTTCTGAAAATACAGATATAGTTGATCTAAAAAAAGCAAATTAAAATTTAACTAAAAGAGCCGTTATGTGCAATCCTGAATTTATTGAAGTTACTGGCAATTCATGGGAAAGGATTTATTTTTCATTGGAGAAATTCAAATCTGATTACCAATCAAACTTTAGAAATTACAGTGCAAAATATAAAGACGCTAGCGAAACTGATTTTATCGCTAAGTGTGAATCACTCTACAAGATATGTTTAGAGAATGTTCAACTAGTTGAAATTGTGTCTGATAAATCGCACATATATTCGTTAGCTGTCGGTCATAATGTGATCGATGAAGTTGTGAATTATATTACTACAGAATGTGGAGACATTAACGACGATAGACGAATTAATGCTTATATCACGTTCAAAGCAATACTTAGTTATCTATCGCGTATTTGGTTGCCAAAAACAACCAATACTGACAATGGGAAACAAGGTAATATTGAACTAATTGATTTGAGCGATACAAGAGTTACAGAAAAAGTAATTTATTTGTATGAACTTGGTATAATTGATTTTTTACAGAGCAAACAACCTTTTGTGAATTCGAAAAATGCACTTGCATCTATTTTGGGTGCAATAACCGGAGAAAAGCCTGGAACCATACAGTCGTACATAAATCCAATCAATAATCCTAACGCTGATCAGTCAAATAATCCATTAACGAGGAATAAAACTGTTAAAATGATACGGAATAAACTACTATCGTTGGGATTTTCAATAGAAAATAAGTGAATATGACGAATTAGGGAAAACCTAAAAAATACCTAATCTTTATTTGTTCCATCAATTTAAATAATTAAGTGATGGGACAAATAATTCAATTTATTCAGGTAACACCTGAATCCCTTCAAAATGCTATCATTGAAGGGATTGATCTTAAGCTATCGGAGCTTAAAAAGAATTTCCAACCAAAAGAAACCACCGAATATTTAACGAGAAATGAGGTTGCCGATTTGCTAAAAATCGATTTGTCGAGCGTGCATAACTGGACAAAAAAAGGCAAACTCAAGGCCTACGGGATCGGAGGCCGTGTTTACTACAAACGAGCTGAAGTTGAAGCCGCAATTAAACCTCTGAATCCTTGATTTCTTGGAGAAACAAGCTATGGCCACAACTCACACTCATGGCATTTGGCTAAATGAAGCACACGATCCAGTGCTTGTTCCTCTTTCTGAGACGCCAGCAGAAAAAGTACCTATCCGAGGTTACACCACATCAAAAACAGGTACAAAAAAGCAGATGGAAAGGTTTTTAAAAAGACTGAAAAGAAACCCTTCTTTGATCAAAAAGCATATCAAAACTCCTTACTAATGGCCCGACCCAGAAAAAATAATGCTGAGTACTTCTCCCATGATGCCGGAATGAGAAACAACCGAAAAGTAAAAGCGCTGAGGGCAAAGCACGGGATAAATGGATATGCTGTTTTTTGTATGACATTGGAGATGTTGACCGATGCCGACAATTTCACAGTAACAGTTGATGATGTTGAAATGGAATTGATTGCCGCCGATTTTAGTTTTACCGTGGTAGAACTCCGGGATATCTGGAATACGGCAAAGAATCTCCGATTAATTCAGTTCGAAAACGATCAAATAAGCTGTCCGGCACTGAATGAAAGGCTGCAACCGGTGCTTGATGAACGTGCCAGGCAACGGGAAAAAGCCCAGAAAAGATGGAATGACCAATGTGAAACAAAGCCGGAGGATAGTTCTACCAAGGTTTTACCACGGGAAAACAATGCCATGGGAATGCAAAGTAAAGTAAAGGAAAGTAAAGAGAATATTTCTGCCATTTTCGAGCAATTCAGGAATGAATATCCGGGAACAAAAAGAGGATTGGATACTGAACTTGAAAACTTTCTAAAGAAGAATAAGCCCGAGGTTGTCCGGCTGCTTTTACCCGCCCTCAATAAAGAGAAGAACCATAGGAAAGATCTTGAAAAGAAAAGACAATTTGAAAAGAAAGAACAATTTATTCCTCAATGGAAAAATCTTGTGACATGGATTAACCAAAAATGTTGGGAACAGGAGTTCTCAAAAGTTGACAAACAGACAAACGGAACACCGGTACCGGAATCATCCACCCAAAAATTAACCAGATGAAAACTGAAGACTATCAATTTGCCAAATTGCCGCCACAGGCAGTTGATGTTGAGGAGGCTGTTTTGGGTGCATTGATGTTGGAACAAGATGCTTTTGTAACTGTATCCCATATTATCACCGCAGAGAGTTTTTACAAAGAAGATCACCGGAAAATATTTGAAGCCATTAAACACCTTTCAACCCATGAAAAGGCTGTTGATTTATTGACGGTGACCCAGCGGCTCAGGGATCAAGGAGAACTGGATGCTGTTGGTGGCCCGTTGTACATTACGCAACTCACCAGCCAGGTAGCCTCAGCCGCACATATTGAATTCCACAGTCGGATTATTGCCCAAAAATATTTTCAACGTGAAGCGATCCGGCTATCAAACGAGGTTACCAAAATGGCTTATGACGGTGAGGATGTTGATGTTTTGGGAACGTTTTGGCGAAAGTCAATTGATGACTTGGATAATATTTTCACGGTCGCAGATTCAGGCACTCAGCTAAATTCCGTTCTGAAAACCACCGTCCGATCAATTGAACAGGACTGCCGATCCACCAAAGAAAACCACACACCGGGAATTCCCACCGGATTCAAAACATTCGATACCTCAACTGGAGGTTTCCGAAATGGCAACCTTGTTATATTGGCGGCACGTCCCGGAGTTGGTAAAACATCCTTTGCCCTACGGTTTACAATCGAAGCCGCAAAGGCTGGCTTTTGGGTTAATTTCTTTTCATTGGAGATGAACAAAGAAGATCTTGCAAGGATTGTTTTAGCTTCTGAATCCGGTGTTTATCGTAGTGACATAAGAGATGGGTACCTGAAGGAAAATGACTGGCAAACATTAAACAAGGCGATAACACGGATAGAAAACCTACCTATTATTTTTCGTGATGCTTCCGGTATGACAATCAACCAAATTCAGGGGGCAATACGAAAGAACAGGAAAAATGGAAGGTGTGATTTTGTAATCATTGATTATCTCCAGTTGGTCAGGCCAAACGATATGCGGGCCATACGCGAACAGCAGATAGCAGAAATCAGCCGGACATTGAAAACAACGGCTTTGAATGAAAACATTCCCATTATGGCGCTTTCCCAATTGAATAGGGCGGCAGATGGCGAACAGCCGCGATTGTCGCATCTACGCGAATCCGGAGCGATAGAACAGGATGCTGATTTGGTTTGCTTTCTCCACAAGCCTGAACCCGGAAGGGATTTGATTAAGATCACCGTTGCCAAACACCGCCGGGGGCGGCTGGGTGAGATTGACGTTTACGCCAATAGTGAAATGACCAGGTTTAGCGAGAATCCAACAGCCAGCGAATATGATCAATCCTATAACCCCAACCACACCATCGAACCACAAGAAGAACCATTTTAATCATTAATAAATTCAAAATCATGGACATTAAAAATCTCACACAGACAGAAAAAAAAGAGTTGGCCCTCAAGCTGGCCAAAGAGTTAAAACCGGACGTTGAGGCCCGGCAGTCGCTCATTGATGAGCTTCAGAGTATCGACAGTTCATCTGCGGATGCTGATATCGCGCATTGGGCCGATCCAGCTAAGAAGTAATCAAAATTCAAGTTTCAAGTTATGGAAGAAAAAGTACTGTTTTCATTTGATGAGGTTGCAGCAACTTCAGAGGCGAAGAAGCTGGAAGAAATCCGGGACAAGATGCAGCTGGTAGTTGATCGATTCCTGGAGAGTGTTCCCAAAACCAGCAGTTTTACGATTGAAGAAATCACACCGTTTGTAGTGGCAGAGATCAATCGTTTTGGAGTTAACGGTTACGGGGATGACATTGGCAGACAAGCAAAGATCTTGCTGGCTAAAAAGATTGTCGGAAAAAACCAGATCGGAGGATTGTCCATTGTTTGGGAAAAATTCGTTGACCAGGTTGAAACACCCAACACAGACCGGATTGAACAAGCCATACGGGAAGCCCGTGTGAAAATAATGGTTTATGACGATCCTTCTCCTTTCGCTAAAAGGAAAGTGATTGACAATCCCCTATCAGTTATTCAAATCGCCAAAAACCAAGTGGAACTTATTTCGGGTACCATTGAGCGGGTCCACGGGTCCAATAAGAAATACATCGAAACAGAGGATCAGCAGTACCGACTGGAAAGGGCTCAGAAGCTTGCAGAAGCCCTGAACGAGATTGTTGAGGCTGGCACCGGCAGCTTTATTATTGCCAATCCGGGCGATATTGGATTCATCGTTGAGATGGACAAACACGGGTTCTTTAAACCCTCATGGGGCTATGTGAATGCGGAATGGTAGAAAAAAAATGATCATCATAGCCCGGGCCTTAGTCCTGGGCTTTAACTCTCATTGGCACCATGAAGGATAAAAGCAGGAAATTAACAGCTAAGCAAGAACAATTTTCTCAGGAGTTTTCAAAAGATTGGAATGGAACTCAAGCAGCAATTAGGGCCGGGTATTCGCCTAAAACGGCAAATGAACAGGCCGCAAGGCTGTTAGCAAAAGTTAGCATACAGGAGAGAGTGGCACAGCTGCAGGTTGAGGCCAGAAAACAAACCGAAATTACACGCGGGGAAGTTCTGGGAGTATTGGCCAGTATTCTACGCTCGGACGTTCCAGACTACTTTGAAGGCGGTAGGCTTAAAGACTTTGACAAACTGACACCGGCCCAACGAAAGGCCTTGGAATCTGTGAAATTCAATAAACACGGGTTTGAGTTCAAACTTCCGTCAAAGATCCAAGCCGTTGCAACCGTGAATAAAATGCTTGGATATGATGCCGCTGCCGATTTTAATATTCAGCTCCAAGACTTGAATAATGAAGCTTTGGACGCTATTATCGGCAGATTGCTCGAAAAACGTTAAAGATGAGGGAAATACATCTAATTTATATAAATCGGAATTACTGATAAGTAAACAATAAAGTAATAAAATTAAGAAATTATTTTGTATTGACCTATAATTCAAATAATTACTGACATACATAATAAAAAGTATAAGACAAAATGAAAACATTAACAGACCAGCAACAAGCCGAAATTGTAAAAATGAAATTGATCAACCAGGTGAATCAAGACCTATTGAAAATCTTCAGAACCGTGATTAATCAACCAAGGCTGAAAGAAGATCCTGTATTTGGCAAAGGTACAGCAGATGCTATCAGTGATTTGCTGCTTATGAACAGCCTTTTGACGGCAATGACTGACCACGGCAGGCCGGTTGAGCTGGTTTTTATCAGTGGAAAAGGCGACAAAATAAATCTGCTTAACGAGAAGCCTTTGAACCAGGATGAGCTGATCAACATCTTTTTGGATAACCTCAAAAACAATCAAAATGAAAGTGAGCAAACTATCAAAGCAGGAGAAAATTGAATTGATCGAACGTATTGCGGCAGGGGACATTCCCTTGATCGTCAATGGTGAGATCATCGAAAATACTGCCGTTCTGATCCAACGAGACGGCAGATTGTACGCGGAAGGCATTGAGGTAACCTGGGAGCAGTTGAACTCAACCAGCTCTGAAAAGTCAGTTATAATCTTGCCGGATAATGGCCGGGACAAAATTTAAAGGCATGGGATTTAAAGTTAAATGGTCCGGGCTTGATCCAAACTATGGTCGCAGGGTGGAACAGGCAATTATCAACAGCATGAGAAAAGTTGGTGAGCAATTTATCAATGATGCCCGTAACGAAAGCACCTACAAAGATCAGACCGGCAACCTCAGGTCATCAATCGGATACTTCATTCTGAAAGGTGACAAGGTTCTCCATTCGGATATTTATGGAAAAAGCACAGGAATGAAAGCGGCCATAGACACTTTGAAAGAAATCATTAACCGGACCCGTGGCAAAAAGAGAGATACTATCCGGCTGATTGGTGTTGCCGGGATGAATTACGCCTCTTATGTTGAAGCCATTGGGTTGAATGTAATCACCATGCAGTCAATGGTTGCCATTGAAAGCCTGGACAAACAACTCAAGCAACTGGCAAAGAAAACCGGAAGAGAGATTAATACTTTATCTCAGGGAGTATCAAATCTCATTGATTGATAATTCAATGTAAAACAATTAAATAAGTAAGAAAATGGAAAAGACTGGATCACTTTTTTTTGAGGGTGGGGTAGACGTTGATAAGCTGTATCGCGAGATCGATAAGATGAATCGCGAAATAAAGCAAAGCGCTGACCATTTCAACAAACAAGGCGGTAGGATTGGCGGTTCATTTGACAATATTGGGCTGTCAGCACGCAAGCTTATTGGCCCCGCGTCAGCTTTGGCGGCAGCTTATAAATTCCAGCAGATAGCGAGTGAAGCATATCAGTTTGAGAAAGAATTTGGAATGGCCATGCGGGAAGTTCAAACCATTTCCAAGGCTGTTCAGGATGATATTGAAGGCATCTCGAAACGAATCGTCGATTTAGCCGCTAACGGCCCGGATGATGCTATCAAATTATCCAAAGCTTTTTACCAAATTGTTTCAGCTGGTTACGACGGCGAAGCCGGGTTGAAGCTTCTGGAAGTGTCCAGCAAAGCAGCTACAGCTGGCATAACCAATACTACGGTTGCTGCGGATGGCTTGACAACTGTTCTTAACGCTTGGGGAATCTCAGCCGATAAAGCCGGAGTGGTGGCTGATGTAATGTTTAAAACTGTTGAACGCGGCAAAACTACCTTCGGGGAACTGGCTTCATATATCGCCCAGGTTGCACCATTGGCGGCTGCGAACAACATTTCTTTCGAAGAGATCTTTGCCGCCCTTCAAACCATTACAAAGCAGGGTACACCGACCGCCCAGGCAATGACGCAAATCAGGTCATCAATCGTCAACATGAATAAAGTTTTGGGTGACGGTTGGTCTGATGTCATGACTTATCAGGAAGGTCTGCAGAAAGTGCGTGATATGGCCGGTGGCAGCCAAAACAAACTAAAAGAATTGATACCTGACGTAGAAGGGGTAAATGCTGTTCTTGCAACAACTGGTGAAAAAGCAGCCGGAGCCGCTGAAGATTTGAACGAGACCGCCAAAGCAGCCGGGGCGATGGGAAAGGCATACGGGGCTATGATGGAAGAAGCAAATAATAAATGGGCGGTTGTCCATAATAAGTGGACCCGGGAAATCAGGGAGCTTGGTAAAGCACTAAAAGAAGGGTCAGGCGATATAGCAACTTTTCTTGATGCTCTTTTGTCTGCCCCAGGAGACGAAGATTTTTTAAAATATTTCGAAAAAAGAATTGATGGATTCGCTGGCAGGCTGAAGGTATTTAAAGAGCTTGGCAACGGCATGATATCCTCACTTGTATTAGCGGCGTTCAACTCAAACGAAAGAGTGCAAAACAACCTGAAAAGCGCATTCAAGAATGAGTACGACTTGAAAGCATATCAGTCAAAACTTGATGCTATTGTTGCGAGTACCGGGACGTTTGAAGAAAAACAAAAAAGAGTAAATGACGAGTTTAATAGGTTTGTCAAATACCTTGAAACCGGCGAAGAAAAAGAGATGGTGTCAAAAGCAATTGAGATAGCATCTGAATATTCAAAAAATCTGAATAAGGTAAATAACGAGACTGATGGGCAAATAGGAAAAGTCCGTACGCTGAAGGATATGTTGGAAGACCTGAAGAATCTCCAGAACGATTTCGGCACCGGTACCATGGCCGATGATCTCAGCACACTTGCGAAGATAGAAACAATCAAGCAGGAAATTCGGGATTACTACGATAAAATCCGGGAAATACGCAAAGTTGATGCTGTCGAAAAAGTAACTCCTGTTTCAGGCAAAAATGCGCTTGGTGGATACCAGGATATCACGAAAGAACAGGTAAAACAGGAATTTCAGGGAAAGAAAATACTTAAACTTGACGAAGCCAGCCGCAAAGAAGCTGAGAAAAAGAACAAAGAAATTGAGGAGCAGAATTCCAGGTACCTGAAACAGGTCAAGATTGTAGAGCAGTTACAGGGCGCTTTTACAGATGCTTCAGAGGTGTTAGGTGCGTTGAGTTATGCAGCAGGGGAATTGGATCAGGACGCAGGGCAAGCGCTCGGAAAAATGGCAGATCTGGCCTATAACGCCTCAAATCTTGTTACAGCAATTGGGAGCAAAGACATGCTTGGAGCCGCGACTTCCAGCATCGGAATGCTAGGCAATGTTTTTGCATTGATTAAGGGTGACAAAGAGTCCTACTCGGAGAAATTGAGCCGCACCCTTTCGGAAATTAATGAAGCACTCAGCATGCAGTCGCAATTACTGGCGCAACTTAGCGGGCAGGATTGGTTTGAACTTGCAGCTCGGCAGGCAAAAAAACTGGAAGAAAATATCACTTCGACAACCGCGGAGCTTAATAAAATGAAAATCATCTCGAAAGAAGACGCAGAGGCTCTCAAAGGGCTTCCGGTGAGCACTTATTGGGTTGAAAAAAATTACGCAATAAATACAGACGGATGGACAGTTGAGGATTGGGTAAAAGCCTATTCCGAAGGGGCTGAAGTCATTGATAAAAATAAAAGGGATGCTGCAAAGCAATTGATACAAAGCATTCTTGATTGGAAAGCAGAGCTGGCCGATCTCGGCAAAGAGTCCCTGCTTGAAAAATTAGGTTTCACTGCTGAGGATGTAACCGATTCAATTCTTTCAGGAATTGAAGATGGACTGAAGCTGTCGGAAAACAGCCTCGGCGACTGGTCAAACAATTTCGGGGACCTGCTGAAAAAAGCATTGACACAGGGAATCATGGAATCGCTGAACACAAAGTACCTGGCTGATTTCATGGAGAAGTTCAACTCGTCAATGGAAGACGGGGCATTATCGGAAAGCGAACGGCTAAATCTTGAAACCCTATACCGGGAAGCTGTTGAAAAAGCTACAGCGGACTGGGACGCCGTTAAAGACATTTTTGACCAGTATTCAACCCCTCAAATGCCGGGAGGGTTAACCGGCATTTCAGCCTCTCTCACAGAAGAAACCGGTAGTATGCTCAATGGGCAGGTGATGGGAATGCGTGTCGATTTAAAAAACATGGATCAGAGCCTCCGGATAATTGCAGATACAAACATCAATCATGTGAATTTGGCTCAACTGAGCATCAATCACCTGGCAAATATCGAAAGGAACACAAGCTACAACAAAGAGTTGATTACAATCAGGGATGAGTTAAAAACCATGAACAGGACCTTAAAAGATAATTTATGACGATTTGACCGGAGAGAAGAACTTTTTAATCCGGTCATTTCAAAATAAAAAAGGCTCGCCACCAGACGAACCCTCACCCAGTTCAAAACTACAAAAAATAACTGGTATGGAGAGCATTAACTTAAACAATTACGTTGAAAAAAATTATCAGAAGTGGCTTGATTATGCCAACTTTTATGCAGACAAGAACGGCTTAACCGGGATGGGGGAGGAGATTCTCCAGTTTGTTTTTGATGTTGTATTGGTGGACATGGACCGACAGCGCGTATTGAAACTGCTGAATTCGAAATACGGGAACTACAATGAGCTGCACACCTACATTCTTGGAATGATCAAAATAAGTGCCTATTCCCCGAGATCGGACTTCAGAAGAAAAGTAATTAACGGAAGCCACATTGATTACAACGTGGACTTTCGTAAGCTGAAGATTCCAGATGAAGAGTTTAACCCAGACATTCCCGACCGATCCGAAGAAATATTTTCTCAATTTCAATGGGTACGCAACGAACTCGAAACCCTGGAAGTGTCAACTCTTCACAAGGATGTGTTCCGCTTCAAGTTCTTTTGCGGAAACCCTTTATCAGAATGGCCCGGCCCTGAGCCAAAGGAAAAGATATACAAGATCTACAACCAGGTGCGGGACCTTTTAAAGGAGCGGGTTGAAACTAATCAATTACAAGTTTCGTAACTTTGACTAAATTAATTTAACACATGGAAACTCCGTGGGATTATAATGTGACCAAGGAAGAGCAGGAAGTACTCACATTTCCTTCCCAAAAGCTTTATGGGCAGCTTGGTCAAATTTCTGCTGACTTTGGACTATATCGTCTTTTCTCGTATCGCGGGCAGAAGGAAAAAGCAGCATTTTATTTTAAAAGGTTGCCAAAAAAAATGCCAATGCAAACACAAGACGATTTTGATTTTTAGTTTTGAATTCAAAAAGAAAGAGGCTAAATCCCTCCACAGGATAGCCTCTTTCAATATAACTTTTCACAGCTCATTTTAAGAATCAACGTACTGATTACTCTTAATTTCTTTAAGAAGCCTTTCGATATCTGAAACAGAATCAATAACGTGTGTCTCATCACCAATCCGGATGGCCCCGGTAACTTTAGTTCCCGGAAACAGTTCCGAAATATCAACATCCAAAGCGTTGGCAATACCGATCAATGTTGAAAGGGTTGGATTTCCGTCAATAACCTGACGGCTGATCGTTTCACGGGCAATTCCGGCTTTATTGGCCACCTCGGAAAGGGTAGTTCCTTTTTTCTTACAAAGTTCTTTTATCAGTAGCTTCATGTTTTAATTTTTTTTGTAAATATACGATAAAGACAATTATACGTCACAATATGTTTTAAAAAATAACATTCAAGTCAAAAAATCTAAATAAAAAACTTTGTTGGTATTGTTTTAATGTTAATTTTGCATCACATAAAAGACTTTAAAATGTATTAAAAATCACATTAATTAGAAACTTTACCCTATGAACACAACAAATGAATTAACAGCAAAACAATTCTATCAATTTGTCTCCATTGCAAACGAAACACAGTCGGTTTTACCACATGATGAGGTTGCAATTATTGAAATCCTTAAAATCACAGTTTTGCATTGCACTACCAGCTTTAAGAGCAATGAATGGTTAAAAGAGAAATTGGAACAGTTCAAGAGCAAATATTACTGTCATGGTTTCAAGCCCAACAAAGCAGGCATATCCGGTGAACAATACCGGAAAATATGGCCATGCAGAAAACCGCGCTTTGCTGTTGGTTTTGATGCTTACAAGCCTTTCAGGGAGATTGAGAAAGTCGCATTCATGAAAGCGCTGAGAGCTTGCCGGGACTATATCCGAGCCGGATTTACAGATGATGCTTTTAATGTGTTTGCCAAAAGGTTGGATAACATTAGTTTGCTGGTAAGATAGAATCAAAGTAATTCAGCCAACAACTTTCAAGCCTCCAATCCGGGGGCTTTTTTTATTTTTGCAGAAAACAGCAATTAACAACCTACCCACATGGAGATAACACCACAAAGGTTGCAGCAAATCATAACTGTGACGGTTGAACTGACCACGAAAAGAGTTCTAAACGATCTTGGGTTGACAAAAAAGAATATCACTCAGAATTAGGCTGAAAAAGTTTATGGCAAAAAGAACATTGCGATTTGGCGGGAATCGAAAGATATCAAGCCGGTAAAGATTGGAAACCGGATTTATTACGACAGGACCAAGCTGGATGAATTATCATTGACAAATAAATTGATCTCTCAAGATGAAAGGAATTGAAAAATTGAATTAACCCCAGATCAAAAAGAAAAAGTCGAGGCCTCCGCTCGCAACTACCGGAAGTTTGCAAGGATATATTTTCAGGTTCAGTCTTTCGATGGAAAAGAGGCGATAATTAAAGTCTGGCAAACTGAAAATGAAACCGGGAAATATCTTTCGGTCAAAGATCTTGTGAACCGGACCCATGAAGTATTGTCCGGTGTTCTGCAGGCTGATGTGAAAATCCATTGCCGCCCAATACCTTTTGATCCCCACCAATCGGGGCAAAAGATGCAAAAAGAATGAGGGCCGAATAATATTGACGCTAAAACTTAAAAATATCATAGAACTATCAAACAGTCAATTACAGCAAATTATAACTGCCACCGCCCGGATAACAGTTGCAAACATGTTGAAGGAACTGAGCCTCGATAAGAAACAGCTGCTGCAAAGCCAGGTTTACGAAGTGTACAACGAAAGAAGGGTCAGGCGGTGGGTGGAAGAGGGTCTTATCGAAAGAGTTTCCCAACAAGGGAAATACTACTACGACAAGTGCAGGCTGGAAGAACTATCCGAAATCAGCAAGATCAGCCAACTTTGAAAGGAATAATTGAACACGATGCCACAATGCCAGTAAAAAGAATTTAAGTTACTGCATAGCAAATAAAAAGGCCAGCGATTTAACCCTGGCCTTTTTTGTGGCCCATTCTTACTGTTACGTGGGTCCTGGCGGTACCTTGAAGCAATTAATATACGAGGATTGCCAATACTTTGTTCATCTCTTTGCAGCCATACCAGAAACACGCCAGCCGGGCGGCGTAGTCTTAACAGCAGGAATAAAGCTGTATTGTAGGTTGATAATGACATTTGCGCCTTGTTCTTTGGCCTTCTCAACAGCAATTCTCAGAGCCTCCTGAATTGTTGCATCCTGATAGTTTACTTTGGTGGTCGGAACGTACCCGTTTGCCCTGTAATCCATCGCTCGGTAATCTACCGTCCTATCAGGGGAGGATGTTACATACCCGGAATACAAAAGCACGTTGACCGATCCCACAGGCTCATATTCGAAACTTACCGAATTGGATTCAGTTAAAAACATTCCCTGATCATTGTAAGTTGAATAATCAACAAAGTTTATCAGTGGGGAATAGGTTGAACACGATGCCAGACAAGCGGCAAAAAGAATAAGTAGAAGTTTTTTCATGGTGTTTTTTCCCATAAAGATACTGGAAATGACATTTACATGAAAGTGTGAAAAACGGATTTTGTTGCCTAAAAGTTGCCTAGATAGGAGTAATTTATTTTGTAAGTATCTTTAAATTAGCATATTGAGCGAATGCTAAGCGGAAAGTGAGGGATTCGAACCCCCGGACCCACGTGAAGCAGGTCAACTGATTTCGAGTCAGTCCCGTTCGACCACTCCGGCAACTTTCCTTGGTTGGGCGAAAATATAAAATTTCATGGATAAAAAGAACTCATGGCTCAAGCATTTGTAAAAAGAAAAGCTTCTTCTGTCTGACAAAAAAGACAACACCATCTTTTTAAAAGATGAAAATCAGTCAGCTTTTGTTAAAGAAAGATTTCTGGCATTATTTTTATACATTGAACCTGAAAATTTAAAATTGAAGAACTATGAATTTGACAAAATCATCAAACCCGGTATTGGGAAGTGCTGTTTTTAACAAAGTTTATACAGGCACCCAATCGGATGTTATGACTATTGAAGGAACGGTGAATAAAACCGGGCTGATGTTTCTGATCCTGGCTTTTGCAGCCGCTTTTACCTGGCGTAAGTTTTTCGGGGTTTATGATTATTCTTCGCCCGAATCTGCTTTTTCTGTTGTTGCGCCCTGGCTGATTGGCGGCGGTATTGGTGGTTTTATTACTGCCATTATTACCGTTTTCAGTCCGCAGCGTTCCAATATCACGGCGCCCATTTATGCGGTTTTTGAAGGTTTATTTTTGGGCGGGATTTCGGCATTTTTCGAAAGCCGCTTCCCTGGCCTGGTGATGCGCGCGGTTGCGCTTACTTTCGGCGTGTTTTTGATCATGCTGTTTTTGTTCCGCTCCGGAAAAATCAGGGCGACAGGCAAGTTCAGGATGGGAATAATGGCCGCAACAGGCGGAATCGCCCTTATTTATTTGGTTAGTTTCATTGCCGGATTGTTCGGTGCTAACCTGAATTTTCTGTATGGCAGCGGCACGCTGGGAATTGGATTTAGCCTGGTAGTGGTTTCCATTGCTGCTTTAAACCTGATTCTGGATTTTGATTTTATTCAGCGTGGTGCATCGGCCGGCGCTCCCAAAATTATGGAATGGTACGGCGCTTTCGGATTAATGGTCACCCTGATTTGGCTATATATAGAAATACTAAGATTACTTTCGAAATTAGCCAGCAACCGAAATTAATTTTATACCGGAAGATACTAAAGAGCCAGCTTCTAAACTCAGAAGCTGGCTTTTTTATTGTTCCACCCAAAGAAGGATCAGAGGGAGTATTTAGTTGATCTTTAGGAAATTCATGACGGCAGCGTCACCCATCAGCGCATCTTTCGGCCTTGGATTTGCTTCCGTAAAAACCCGCAATTCATCTTCGGGTAAAACGGTCACAAAATCTTCTTTTACACTTCCGTCGAATTCAACTTTACCGGTATTCAACTTCAGGTAATAAGCGAAAAAGATGTATGCAGCCGCCCGTTTGGAGTAGCCGTAATCGTGTTTTTCAGCCGGCAGATGTACATTTTTGGCGTGATGCTCTGCATTATAAAGCGAATAAACTTTTTGAATGTATGGGTATTCGATGATCGGCGTGTTTTTGGTCCAGTCAGCGCCATCAGAAATCAGTAACAACGGGCGTGGCGCACACAAAGCAGCAATCTCAACATTGTTGGTTTGGTGGTTTCTGCTTTTGTGGATGGGCATACCGCTTTCGCAAACGCACCCTCCGAAAAAGTGGGCCGAAACCTGCACCACAGGCACCGAAACTTTGATCCGGTCGTCAATGGCGGCCAGTACAAAAGTTTGTGTCCCGCCTCCCGATCCGCCGGTCATGCCAATTCGTGCGGGATCAACATCGCGGCGCGACAACAAATATTCGAGCACCCGTTTACTGTTCCAGGTTTGAAGCAGCAGGGCAATGGGTATTTTGTGCGTCACTTGCTCGCTGTCGGCATAACCAACCATATCGTAAGCAAACACAATGGCGCCCATTTTTGCCAGGACAGCGCAACGTTTCTGCACATCTTCTTTCAGCCTTTTATTTTGCAAGTGCCCGTGAGGTGAAAGAATGGCGGCGTGTTTTTCAAGTTTTTCTGTCGGACGGTACAAATTTCCGGTGATATAAAACCCAGGAAAACTTGTAATCACAATGTTTTCAACGATGTATCCATCCATGGTTCGCGAATTGGTAATCTGCGGATTAAAATTGCCTTCAATTTTGGGCATTTTATCCAGTTGCATCCCTTTGATGATCCCCTCGCGGATTGTAGTTGCCCGCTTTTCCCATGAGGCAAGGTCGTGCCAGGAGGCGGCAAATTCTTTCATTTTTAAATTTGCTTCATCTTCAGTCCAATGGGCGCCAACACATAACATGTTTTCTTGTGCACCGGAACAAAAAGATGACAGCAGAAAGGCCGTTAACAGCATTTGTTTGAACAGGTTGAGTGTTCTCATAAGTTATAAATTTGAAAATTTAGCTGTAACAAATATAAGAATATCAGGAGATTTCAGCCTCAGGAAATGAGTGCGTGTACGTATCGCAGCAAAAATAGACTTCCGTGTGGGCATCTTGTCACAATTAACCCTTTAAATTGACGTTTTTGCCCCCTCGTTATGTCGTATAGGCTTTATACTTTTGTAAGATCAGCTTCAAAAAAAGGAGGAGGACATGATTGATTTTTTAGTTCAAAACACAGCAACAGCTACAGGCATATTGGTATTCCGAAGTAATATCAACACTCGCCTGAAAGCCGGATTGGTTGGTGATACGCTCCGGAAAATCGATGGCGTATATGCTGTAAATGTTGACCTGGAAGACCGGGAAAATATTTTGCGGGTGGAATGCCATTCCGTAATTTCGCCGGTTTATATTGAAAAACAAGTAGCCCGCCTGGGGTTTGAATGTTCAGAATTGGAAGATTAAAACTCTTACCTAATCCTGTCAATCGAGCGCACCAGCGCCTCATCTTTACCAATGTTCCGGATGGCAAGGTAGTCCAGAATGATCGCTATTAAAGGAAAAACCACAGCCATTTTGAAACTTACATCAGCACCTCTGAAACTGTAATAAGTGAAAAAGTAAAACATTCCAAATAAACCGAGCATAAGCAGGATGGCAAAAACAAGTATCCGCATTTGCCTGATTCTCTTCTTGTACATGAAAAATGCCGCCACATGCAACAGCAGGATGATTCCGGTGAAAATCGTAATAGGAACTCCGTCGTGCACTATTTCGCCGTTGTTAATGATGCCTTTTATATTGAAGAGGTACAACTTGCCATTGGCTGCAATTTCAGCAAAAGGCAATGTAAACAAGAAGGCAATCAACATGATTGAAAGAAGGATATAAAGTGATTGAATACGCTGGATCATGAGTTCAACTTTTTGGCAAAAATACATTTTTACGCAGAAGGGGCAACAACAAAACGGAAAAGTTTCAGATCTCAGATTTCAACCCCACCGAATGAACCACCAATGACGATTAATGACTAACGGTTAAATGCTAATTATCCAGTCACCGTTTTAACCTTTCCTGATCAGCATCAGTCCGTCGCGAAACGGAAGAATAAGCTGGTTGACCCGCGGGTCGTTTTTTATTTTTTGGTTGAATTTGAGGATGCCGATGGTTTGTTCGTCAGCTGGATCAACGGGTTCAACTACTTTGCCATTCCACAGGATATTGTCGGCAATAATGATTCCACCACTTTTCACCTTGTCAAAAACCAGGTCGAAATAGCTGCAGTATTCCCGTTTGTCAGCGTCAATAAAAACCAGGTCGAATATTTCGTCCAGCTTTGGAATAATGGTGTGCGCATCGCCAATATGTTGTACAATTTTATCTTCGAGCCCGGCTTTGACAAAATACTTTTGAGCGATTGCCTCCAGCTCATCGTTTATTTCAATGGTGTGCAGCTTGCCGTCTTCCGGTAACCCTTTAGCCAGACATATGGCCGAATAGCCCGTGAAAGTGCCGATTTCAAGGATTCTTTTGGGCGAAACCATCTGGCTGAACATGGTCAGCATTTGTCCCTGCAAGTGGCCCGAAAGCATTCTTGGACGGAGTACGCGGAGGTGGGTTTCACGCGACAGTTCCTGCAAAACCGCATCTTCTTCTCCGGTATGCGCAACAATGTATTTTTCCAGATCGGTTGATTTCATTTTATTCGTATGTCAGGATGCTCAGTTGGTTTTCATCAAAAATTTCGTTGGCTATTTCCAACAGTTGTCCACTGGTTATCGCTTCGATCTTCTTATAGATTTTCGGCAAACTGTCAACCTTGTTGTAAAGCAAAAAACTTTTCCCGAGCGTGAGCATCAACTCGTCGCGGTTTTCGCTCGAAAGTGCGATTTGCCCCACCAGTTGTTTTTTCGCTTTGTTTAACTGAAGAATTCCCAATTCTTTGTTTTTCAGTAGCCTGAATTCTTTGTTCACCAGCATTAAAGCCCGTTCAAGATTTTCGCGCTCGGTTCCAAAATAAACGTTAAACTGGCCGGTATCGGAGTAAGCTGTATAGCTCGACTCCACATTATAAGCCATCCCGTTGCGTTCGCGCAAAGCCATGTTTAAACGTGAGTTCATGGATTGCCCGCCCAAAATATTATTCAGCAGAACCATGCCCATTCGTTTTTTATCCTGCGCGTTGTAAGCGATGTTACCAACCACACAATGCGCCTGAAAAGTATCTCTTTTAACACTGCGTTTGCCAGGTATATAATTATCGAATGGCAATCTTTTTTTTGTTCGCAGCTGAGTGGAAATTTGTGCGAAGTATTTTTCCGACAGCGACAGAAATTTTTCAAAAGGAATATTGCCAACCGAACTCAGCACCATTTCGTCGGTGTGGTAGTTATTCTGAAGGAAACCGAAAATACTTTCGCGGGTAAACGATTTTAAATGTTGTGGTGTGCCCAGAATGTTCCGGGCAATGGGGTGCCCGTCAAACAACAATTCGTCAAAATCATCAAAAATTAGTTCCGAAGGACTGTCTTTATACGAGTTGATTTCTTCCAGCACCACTTCTTTTTCGCGGTCAAGTTCTTTTGCAGGGAAGGTGCTGTTGGTGATGATATCGCTGATCAGCTCCATGCTGCGGCTGTAATGTTCATTTAAAAATGAAGCATATACGGCGGTTTCTTCTTTTGAAGTATAGGCATTGATTTCGCCGCCCACATCTTCTATCCGGCTGATAATGTGATAAGCTTTCCTTTTTTTGGTGCCTTTAAAAATAACATGCTCAATGAAATGGGCAATTCCTTGTTCTTCGGCCGATTCATCGCGGGAACCGGTATTCAGGATAATGCCAAAATGTGCTGCCGGCGAGTCAACCTGTTGGTGGATTAAACGGATGCCGTTGCTTAAAATATGGGTGTTGATCTTCACTTTCGATTAAATTGGTGTGCAAAAGTAGGAAACCACGCGGAAAAATCAACTCTTAAAGGCATGAAATAGAAAAGGTTTGCTGAAAGCCTTATTTTTTTTAGGTTTGAAGGCTCAAAAATTGTTTTGTAGTTAAATATTTTGACTTATATTTGCCACCGCAAAAGACCAATGGTGCCATAGCTCAGTTGGTAGAGCAACGGACTGAAAATCCGTGTGTCCCTGGTTCAATTCCAGGTGGCACCACCCAAAAGGCAATGCAAATAAAAAGCGGATATCCTGATGATGTCCGCTTTTGTTTTTATGTAAGATTTAGATAATATTAAAGACCTATAAATATTCGTCACCAAACGAAACGCCCATTTTACGGGCCTTCAGGATGAGCGGGTGGTCTTTGTCAACCAGGCTGAGTTTTCCGCCTACTTCTTCCAGTGTAACGGTTGTCAGGTTGCCGGCTTTCATCGCTACCATCGTGCCAAAGTTACCATCGGCTATACATTGTGCCGCAAATGCGCCATAACGTGTTGCCAGGATCCGGTCCATAGGACTGGGGCTACCACCACGCTGTACATAACCCAAAACAGTTTCGCGGGTTTCGATGCCTGTGTAAGATTGGATCGATTCAGCCAAATAGGAAGCAGCCGAACCCCTTTTGGGATGTTCGATGCCTTCGGCTACCACAATGATCGAATAGGCTTTTTTAATTTCGTAACGTTCTTCAATCCGTTTACAGACTGAGTGGATGTCGTATTTCAGTTCGGGCAACAGGATGATGTCGCCGCCACCGGCCATGCCGGCATATAAGGCAATCCAGCCGGCGTGGTGCCCCATCACCTCAATAATCATCACACGTTGGTGCGAGTTGGCGGTGGTGTGCAGCCGGTCAATGGCTTCGGTGGCAATCAGCAGGGCCGAATCGAAGCCGAAAGTGATGTCGGTTCCCCAAACGTCATTGTCAATGGTTTTTGGAATACCCACCACGTTCAGCCCTTCTTCACTCAATTTGTGAGCGGTTTTCATGGTACCGTTGCCGCCAATACAAACCAGCGCATCCAAGCCCAGATCGTTGTAGTTTTGTTTAATTTGTTCGGGTTTTTCACTGTCGCCTTCTTTCTCAAATTTGAATGGTTTTTCGCGCGAAGTGCCCAGTATGGTTCCACCAACGGTCAAAATTCCCGATAAGTCAGGTTCCGATAAAGTGACGTAGTCTTTATCAACAAGTCCGGCAAAGCCCGACCGGAAACCAATCACCTCCATGCCATATTCGACAATGGCCGTTTTCCCAACTCCCCTGATTGCTGCATTCAGCCCGGGGCAATCGCCCCCGGCAGTTAAAATTCCTATACGCTTTGGTTTGTGTAGATTCATAAAAATGTGTTTTAATTGAATACCATGTTTGATGGCCGGTTAAAATATCATCCGAATTTACTAAAAGAAATTCGCTTTTTTATAATTTTGACCGATTTCAAAATTACCAAACCAATTAAATGCCTCATTTTCATGAAAGGAAAAGTCATGGTTTTTTTCGCGCTGCTTTGTGCTGTTTTAACGAGCGCGGTTACTTCAGGAAAAGCACAATCGTATGAAAATTTAGGATGGAAATTAGCGGTACAGTGTTACACGTTTAAAAACTTCACCTTTATTGAAACCCTTGAAAAGGCGGAGCAACTGGGGTTAAAATATGTTGAAGGTTATCGCAGCCAGGAAATTGGAGGCACTTACGAAGGCACCACCCATTATTCGGCTGATAAAGAAACCATCAAGTTGTTGAAAAAACTCCTGGCCGACAAAGGAATCAAAATGATCAACTATGGCGTGGTGAGGGCCGAGGATGAAAGCGAATGGAAGCAGATTTTTGAGTTCGCAAAAACGATGGGAATCGAAACCCTCACCGTGGAGCCGAAAGCCGAACAATTCTCTTTTCTGAAAGGTTTGGCTGACAAATACAAAGTCAATCTGGCCATTCATAACCACCCAAAACCAAGCTACTACTGGTCGCCCGAAGTTGTTTTGGAAACTATCGCCGGTAAGGGTAAACGCGTTGGCGCCTGCGCCGATGTTGGTCATTGGGTACGCTCGGGGCTGGATCCGGTTGAATGCCTCAAAAAGCTAGATGGAAATATTATCAGCCTTCATTTTAAAGATCTGAATGAAAAATCGCGTGATGCCCATGACGTTCCCTGGGGAACAGGAGTAAGCAACGTGGAAGCCATGCTGCAAGAGCTGAAACGACAAGGCTTTAAAGGGGTCTTTTCAATCGAATATGAATACAACTGGGACAACTCAATGCCCGAAGTGGCCGAGTCAATTGCAAACTTCAAAAAGATTGCTGCCTCTTTGAAATAGTGCAAATACGCAAGTTTTTTATTAATTTCGTACTGCCATTTAGAGATTTCAAATTTTATTTAAATCAATAACCTAAAAATTATTTCAGATGAAAAAAGTTTGTTCACTATTTTTTGCTATGACTTTACTTTTTGCAATTTCCTGTAACACAGGTACAAAAAAGGCTGACGACGCTAAAGATGAAAAATCGGCCCAGGTTGATGAGCCCGCTGCAGATAATACATTGACCACTGCTGAAAAAGAAGCAGGCTGGCAATTGTTGTTTAACGGCCAAACTGCCGAAGGCTGGAGAGGAGTCAATAAAACCGAATTTCCAAAAGGTTGGCAGATTGTTGACGGAACCCTGATGTGTAAAGGTTCGGGTGAAGGCGAAGCCGGCGCCGAAGAAGGCGGGGATATTCTTTATGACAAAAAATTTAAGAATTTCCAGTTGAAGTTGGATTGGAAAATCTCGGAAGGTGGAAACTCAGGTATTTTTTATTTAGGTGAAGAAGTTGAAGGCTGGCCGATTTACAAAACTGCTCCGGAAATGCAAATTTTGGACAACGAAAGGCACATCGACTCAAACCTTGGAAAAGATGGCAACCGCAAAGCCGGCTCATTGTATGACCTGATTCCTGCCAAACCGCAAAACTCCAAACCAGCTGGCGAATGGAACAGCGTGGAAATTATTTGCTACCAGGGAACTGTGGTACACAAACAAAACGGCGAAACCGTGCTTGAGTACCATTTGTGGACTGACGACTGGAACAAGCTGGTTGCCGATAGCAAATTTCCGGGTCTGAACGAAAACTGGGCCAATGTTCCAAAAGAAGGCTACATTGCCCTGCAAGACCATGGCAATGATGTGTGGTTTAAAAACATCAAGATAAAAGAATTATAAACCGAAAGGTTTTATATTGAAAGAAAGGGTTGCTTATGCAGCCCTTTTTTGTCGTTAGTCATTTGTATAAATCCTTCTGTTTGCTGTTATTTACCTTCTGCTTTGGCTGATGGTTAACAAGTTAATATGATGTCTTTCAATTAATAATAATTCGCTGTTCACCATGAGTTCCTTAACAATCATACGCGTGCCTTTTGACGAAATGAAACAACAATTCCTGCAAGTATTGCTGCGGTTGGGATTTTCGGAAGAAAAAGCTGAAAAATGTGCTTCTGTGTTTGCCCGCAACAGTTTAGATGGCGTTTATTCGCATGGAGTGAATCGTTTTCTCCGCTTTGTCGATTATGTAAGAAAGGGATTTGTTGATCCGGCTGCCAGGCCGGTAAAGGTTGCCGGTAGTGGAAACGTTGAACAATGGGACGGAAAGTTAGGGCCCGGGCCGACCAATGCCATGGCAGCATCGGAACGGGCAATGGAACTGGCCACACAGCATGGGCTTGGCATGGTGGCGCTGTCAAACACCAACCACTGGATGCGTGGCGGTACTTATGGTTGGGAATGTGCTAAAAAAGGCTTTCTTTTTATAGGCTGGACCAATACCATCGCCAACATGCCAGCCTGGGGAGCAAAAGAAAATAAACTGGGTAACAATCCGCTGGTAATCGCCATTCCATATCAGGGAGAAGCTTTGGTACTTGACATGGCTCAGTCGCAGTTTTCGTATGGCAAGCTGGAGGATTTTTCGAAAACCGGAGAAGAACTGCCGGTGCCTGGCGGTTTTAATCTGAAAAACCAGCTTACACATGATCCTGCGGAGGTTCTGGAGTCGGGGAGGAGCCTGCCGATCGGCTACTGGAAAGGTGCCGGGCTTTCGCTGATGCTTGACCTGATGGCGACGATTTTGTCAGGAGGTTTGTCCACCTCGGCTATTTCAACGCAAAATAAAAGTGAATACGGCGTTTCGCAGGTGTTTATTGCCATTGATTTAAAACAGTTGCCGAACTTTCCGGTCATCGACCACACCATCGGGGAAATTATTGCAGATTTCCTTTCGGCAGAAACAGTCGACGGCGACTCCATTCGTTATCCCGGGCAAAGAGTATTAAAAACCAGGGAAGAAAACAGGCAAAAAGGCATTCCGGTCGATAAAGAAGTCTGGACGACGGTGCTTGGATTGTAAAATTTGAGATATAAATAGCCCTGAATAATTAAATCGTAAAAATTGAAACCTGGTCAGACAACCGGGTGATGGCATTTCAAAGCCATGACTAAACCCGTTATAACTTCGCTTTTTATCGGGAAGTTATAACGTTGACAGGAAAAATTTCTGGTCATTTTGAAACTGTTGCCTGGTAATTGGATTGGTTATACAACGGGTTTCGCCGGGGATTATATAAATCCGAACTGTTTAAAATCCCATCGTCCTGTGTGTAAACCCACAACTGCCCCGGGTCCCAAACCACGATTTCGTCGCGGCAATCGCCGGTAATGTCCATCACCGCGTAACACATGTCAGGATGACCATCGTCGGGAAATTCAAGCACTTTACGGCCGTAACCATCCCACGCTCCACCCTCTTTGGTATTGGCATTCAAAATAAAAAACTCTTCGCTTTTACCAGTCCAGTTTATGGGGAGGCACATGCTCCCATATTGGTTTGGTTCGAAACTGTGGTAAATTTCGCCTTGTTTATCAAACAGATGAATAATGCCCTGGTTTCCCCAGAAATTAACACTCACCGTTTCCAGGCCGGGAAGGTCGTCGCGGAAGTTTGCCACGGCAGGATTTTGCACGTGCCCGATATAGTGGTGCCTGCTGATTTTACCGTCAAGCCCTGCGAAAAATAAACCCTCATCACTGGCCGCGCATATAATTTTCGCTTCTTCGTTTTCATCAAAATTGACGATTGCCACACCGTCCGCATGATCCTGCAAAAGCTCGTCAAGGCTCCAAAGTTTTGTGCCATCATTATCAAAAAGCGTATAACCGATCAGCAATTCATCTTTCCCGTCATTGTCCACGTCATAGGCATATGGATAATGACCGGTACGGCATTCCCCTTCCCACAAAATATTGAGGTTGGAATCGTATGCCCACAGGTGGCTGTAACGGTCTTTCAGAATAAAATCAGAAGGGTATCCTTTTCCTTGCAGGTCCAGAAAATAGATACAATCGCCCAGGATGTGTTTGAATGAATTGTGTCCAGATTCCATTGCTTTTCCTCCGGGAGTGAGCGGCGTTTTCGTTTTTTTGAGAATTTTGCCAGTTTTGCCATCAGCAATCATCAGCTCTTGTCCCATACAATAAACAACTTCTGTTTTTCCGTCCTGATCAATATCGTGTATTTGAAAAGCAACATCGTTGGTGACCATACTTTTCCATGGGTCGGGCGTGCCTGTTTGCCAAAGGATCTGCCGGTCGAAAGTCATCGCGGTTAAGCAGCTCAGTTCGCTGTTGCGGTCTTTTGGCCCATGATGAACCACCTGCCCAAACAACACATCGGGTCCGCCGTCGCCGTCCAGATCACCAAATCTGACATTGCGGCCCACACCAAAGTCGGCCAGAAACATTTGGCAATGCAGCTTCATTTTAGGATTTTGGATGATCAGCGAATCTTGTTCCTGTTGCCATGCCAGTTCTTTGTTTAACGATTGTTCGTTGGTTTTTTGGTTTGTATCGACGCAGATGCTGTTGAAAATTGCCGGGCTGTCGGAAAGAAAACCGACTTTGCCTGATAAAAACCGGTCGTCTTCAACCTGGATTAATTGTTGCTCAAATTGAAAAACAGACAACTGGTTTCCTTCGGCCGTTAAAGTCAATTCAATCTCATCTTGGTCATTAAAGCGGTAGAACGAGCGTGCCAAGATGGTTTCATCGGGCACACGAAAAGCTTTGCCGTGGTCAACTTTTAACAAAACCAGTTCATTCCCATCAATACCCAGAAAATAATACTGGCGATCGTTTTGATAACGGAAAACCAGGCCATTCCTGCTGGTTGTTTTTTCAGGTGTGAAACGAAAGTTAATGGTATAATCGGTCCAGAATGGTGACCCGGTGATGACCATCGGGTGCCAGTGACTGTTGGGATTCTGGCTCTTTTGCACAAGTACCTGCCGGTCGTTCATCTTTCTTATTTCCCACGAAGGCGGCAGGTTATACCTGAAGGTAGATACTTCCCACCTGCATTTGGGGCTGGCTTCGGGTAAAAAATGATATTCGGTATGCGCCCCGACATCGTAGGCCAGCGGACCGGTATTTAAACCTGAAAAATCTTCATTCAACAAAATAACAGGTGCCGGTTTATTTTGACAGGACATCAGTATCAAAAAAACAACTACAAAAAAACAGGAGGAATTGATTCGAATCGTCGCTTTCATTGGTTCAGGAATAGGTGATGCAGCTAAAAGTACGATTCTTTGGACGGAAATAAAAAAAATCAGGATGCTGTTTTAAATGTTTAAAGGCAGAAAAAAGGCATGCTTTTGTAAGGGCGGGCATAAAAAAAGCAGGCTCTGTTGAACCTGCTTTTTAAAAATATTTTTGATTGGCTATTAATAGAACTTAGCCCTATGGTCTTCAATTTCGGCTGATTTACGAATGGTTTCGTAAGCCTGGTAATTAGCCCGGTATCCCAATGATTGGACTAAACGTGTTTTTTCGGTGGCAACGTCTTCATCGGCGCTTTCATTCACCGACACCACTTTGGCTATAAACACGCCGTTATTCCCGATGATTGGCGCCGACAGCTGGTCTTGTTTCATATTGGTCACCGTGCCGATTAAAGCTGGTTCCATTCCCACTGCCGGGATCGAAGTTGAACTGAAGGTGATTCCATTGGCGTCTTTCACTTCGGTATTCAATTTCTGGCTGATAGCTTCCAGATCATTGGTAGTTGCTGCTTCTTTCATTTTGGCTGCCAAGGCTTTTCCTTTGTTTTGCCTTTTAACGGCAAGTTCCACGCGGGGTTTTACTTCTTCAAACGAAGCAATGCCTTCTTCTGTAGCTCCCGATAATGCAGCAACAACAAACTGGTCGCCCAATTCAAAGATTGGTGAACCCTCGTGGTTAAGCAGGATTTTTCCAACCTCGGCCTGGTAAGCGGCGCGCACCAGCGGACGCGATTGCTCAAGGCCTCTTACTTCGCGGTCGGCTTCGCCTATGGTAGCAACTTTTTTAGTTAGTTTTTCGCTGGCAACCGCGTCGTTGAATGATTTAAGGTCGCGGTTTTCTGCTACAAATTTACTGGCTTTCGCATAGATGTTTTGGTATGTTTGGGTGCTTGGTTCAATGTTGCGAACCAAAGTAGCCAACCTCACCTGTTTTACTTCTTTCCCTTTTTTAGTTGGTTGGATGAGGTGTACCCCAAACTGAGTTGTGGCAACGTACAGTTTATTCACTTCGCCATTAAATGCAGCTTCTTCAAACGGTTTTACCATTTGGTTTCTTTGAAACCAGCCGAGGTCGCCGCCCATACGTGCTGATCCGGCATCTTCGGAATATGTTGTTGCGAGGTCTGCAAATTTGCCGCCTTTTTCAATCAGTCCCTTCAGGCTGTCGGCCAAAGCCAGTGCTGCTTCATAGCTGCCAACTGTTTCTGGTTTAATCAGTATGTGCCGTGCCTGTACAGAATCGGGCAGGTCTTTGAAGCTGTCTATTTTTACCAGTTTATAAGCGTCTCCTTCTTTGTATGGGCCATAAATCTCGCCTGGATTACCGCTGAAAGCAAATTCAGCCAGGTTGTCAGAAAGTTCTTCTTTTTTATGGTAAACATCTTCAAAACGGCTGTCGGAATTAGCATTGATATATTGCGGGTTGTCGGCAACAGTTTCAAATTCCGGTTTGGCTTCTTCAATCCATCTCAATGTTTTGGCGTCATCGCTTTCCGAAGCTTTCACGTCGAAAGTGATGTATTCGATGGTGCGCGATTCATTTTGTTTGTAGTCATCCTTGTGTGTATTGTAATAGTCTTTCAATTCTTTGTCGGTAACCGCGACAGCACTGTCGGGCATCGAGCTGAATGGCAACTGGATGTACTGGATGTTTACCTGGCGGTTTTTAGTACCAAGGCTTTCTTTGGCTTCAGCAGTAGTTACATAAAGCCCCTGACGGATCAAGTTGTTGTATTTCGTTTGAATCCGTTCTTCTTTTATCTGGTCTTCAATATACAGCCAATATGCTTTTTGCTCTGCCGTAGCATTTGATTCCAGTGATTTTAAAAACTGAAGGACAGCTGCTTTGTCCACCTGCCCGGTTTGCTGGTTGCGGAAAAGCTGCTGAATGATCGGGTGAAGGTTTGAACCCTGCACCATGTCGAACAATTCGTCGGAGGTAACGGTAAGCCCAAGATCCTCATATACTTCACTCATCACGATGTCACGCACCAGCGTTTGCCAGGCTTGTTCACGGATTTGCTCCCAGGTGGCTTCATCCAACTGGGCATTCCCGGTGTTCATTTTGTAGATCTCCGCCATCTCTTCAATCCTTTTCTGGAAATCAGGATATTGTACAGATTCTCCGTTTATTTCACCCACTTCCAACTGACCGGGCCGCAACAATGAACTTCCCGACTGAAACATATCGCCTAAAATAAAGGCAAACAAAGCGAGGCCAATAATGATCGCAACCAACAAGCCGCCGCGATCCCTTATCTTCTGTAGTGTAGCCATTGACTAATAAATTATTGAATTATGATTTACTTGATTTTTTCGAGCTACGAAGATAGCAATTTTAGGAATTAAACATCAGGATTGGTTTCTTATTTTGGCTCAACCACAAATTTATTGGCGTGTTTGAAAACAGGAAGATGGAAAGGAGACGAGGGAAAAATATAAGGGGTCTTCTATTGAATATCTAACTTCTTCTGTCTAAGGTCTAAAATCTGATGTCTAATGTCTGAAATCTGACTTCTTCAACCTCCTACGAGTTACTCAAAACCCGAAGGTTGACCAATTCAATCTTTGTGTTGGAAGCCTTCAATATCTTAAAACGATATTTATCAATATCAATCATGGTGTTGATTTTGGGGATACTTTCGTGGTGAAAAAGGATAAATCCGGCGAGGGTTTCATAGTTTTCCTTCACCGGAAAGCCGAGGTTGTATTTTTCATTTAAATCATCCAGTTCGATGCGGGCAGACAGTATATATTCGTCGTCACTGACTTTTCGTTCGATATAATCAATGGTGTCGTGTTCATCTTCAATCTCTCCAAAAATCTCTTCCAAAATGTCCTCACTTGTAACCATGCCCGATGTGCCGCCAAATTCGTCAACTACGATGGCAATGCTGCGGTGTTGCGAAATAAATTTGCTCAATAACTTGCTGGCCGGCATGGTTTCGGGTACGATCAGCACTTTTTTGAGGTTCGACCGGATAGAGCCAGGGTTTGAAAAAATGGTAGAATGATGGATGTAGCCGATAATATTGTCGATATTATCCTGGTAGAACAAGATTCGTGAAAAGCCGGTTTCAATGAACTTTTGGATCAGTTCATCCATGCTTGAATTGATGTCCATGGTTTCCATTTCGGTTCGTGGCACCATCACCTCACGCAGCTTAACCTTCGAAAAATCGAGAGCATTCCTGAAAAGTTTCACCTCGTTTTCGATCTCATGCTCGCGTCTTTGCGAATCTTCATCCTGTTCGTTTACAAAATGATCGAGATCAATACGGCTGAAAACCGTCTTTTTTACGTCTTTATCGAACGATCTGAAGATGGTGTTCAATAATATTTTTGAAAAACCGATGGTTAATTTGGTCACCGGATAAAACAGAAAATAAAACAGCACGAGCGGAATTGAAAACACCCGCAATACGGTATTTGGGTTGATTCTGAAGAGTGTTTTCGGCAGAAATTCCGCTGTAACCAGGATGATTAACGTTGAAGTGATTGTTTGAAACAGCAGCACCAAACTATCGCTTACAAAAATCCGGAGAAACAATGGTTCGAGCAATTTTGCGAATGCAATACCGTAAACCACAAGCGCAATGTTGTTGCCAACCAACATGGTTGCGATGTATTGACCGGGGTTTTTGGTAAAAATAGTGAGGATGCGTGCGCTGATAAAATCCTGTTGTTTGTCTAACTCAAGGCGCAGTTTATTGGCCGATACAAAAGCAATTTCCATCCCCGAAAAAAAAGCTGAGAACAAGATCATTGCAAAAATGGTGAAAATCAGGATTTCCATGGGTGCTACTCTTCAACGTCAACATAAATTGTTCCCTGGGCTTTTTTAATTTTCCAGTTCGACAAATCCTGGTCTGACTCGAAACCTATGCCGGTAATTATTTGATCTTTACGGATGATTTTCACAAATTGTTCAGAATAGATCATTTCTTTCTTTTCTTCCCAAATCAGTTGCTCGGTTTTTAAGGTATCGCCCTGCGCATTAACTGCGACCACATTGTTTTTTGCTTCCCATTTGCCTTCTTTTTCATAATACCTGGCATAATTGGAGGTGATGCTGGCCGTAATTTTCATATCTGCGTCGAATTTCTCAATTTCTACCCCTACCGGAAATTCTGTAAACGGAATTTCTTCCTTATCAAACCTGATCAATTTTGGGGTTTTTAGTTTGAAACGAATGATTGT
>OBJA01000574.1_pt1 | contig 30579 bp, 17 predicted proteins | sample 1519751 | NCBI WGS metagenome assembly OBJA01 (sample SAMEA3881238, study PRJEB22517) | soil metagenome | biome: lake sediment; feature: soda lake sediment; material: sediment, water from around vicinity | place: India | collected 2013-12-23 | depth 3 m
GAACTATACAAAATAATCAACAAGAATTTTAGGGTGTCCCAACGCTGAAAACAGGTGTTCTCATTTTATTTTCTCCTGCGTTTTGGAAAAAATAATTTTATTTAAGCATATTAATACATCAAATATACTCTTGCAGCTTTGACGCTCTTGTGTTGTTATAATCTCCCAACTAGAATTTTGAGCAATAATGTGAGGAATTGTGTCTTGTTTTTCTGTTACCTGATAGGCATGACGAGCCAATGCTCGCTTTGTCCAAAATACGGTAATTGCATCTCCTTCTAAAGAAACATTGTGTGAGTGGTTATAATTGATTTTAAATAAACCGTTTGAAATATCAAAGTCAAAGGATTGTTTCTTAAATGCTTGCTCAAAACTTCCGTTAAGTACTAGATCTTCGGGAGTTCCGGATAATAAGGGTTTGTGTGCTTGCATAAGCCAAATTCTATCAGCTACCTGAAGTGCTAAATCAAGTTCGTGAGTTGACAAAAGAATAGAGGTACATGTTGTGCGAGCTAATTCCTTAAGAAGCTTCATAATTTCTATTCTGTTTGGCAAGTCAAGATGAGCCGTTGGTTCATCGAGCATAATAAACGGTGTTTCTTGCGTAAGAGCTTTTGCTATCATTGCTCTTTGTTTTTCACCGTCGCTCAGTGTATTGAATTCTCTGCACGATAAATCTGCCAGACCAACTTGAGCAATAGATTTTGTAATTGCTTCATGGTCTGTATCGGTTAGTTTTCCAAACCAATTTGTGTGAGGGAATCTTCCTAATGATACTAAGTCATACACGCTTATATTAGGAATATGTATTCGTTCGGTTAGTACAACACTCATTTGTTTTGCTAATTGTGTTGCATGGCTTGGAATTACCCGATTCCCCTGTATGTAAATGTTGCCTGTTAATGCTTTTTGCATGCCGGCTAATGTGCGAATTAAGGTAGATTTTCCACAGCCGTTTGGTCCTAACAAACACACCATTTCTCCTTCATAGATATGAATGTCAAGATTATCTGCAATACAAATTGTGCCTTGTTTTGTGTGATACCCAATCTTTAAATCAGACGCATCTACAATAGCATGATATGTTTGATTTGTATTCATTTAGTAATGGAGTTGATTTTTCCGTCCGCGTAAAATTACCATAATAACTATGGGGGCACCAAACATTGCCGTAACCGTATTTATAGGTAAGGTAGATTGATGTCCGGGTAACTGAGAAATCATATCGCAAAGTAATAACAGATTAGCCCCAATTAGAGCAGAAGCTAGTAAGAGCGTTTTATGATTTGTGGTTTTGCAAATCATGCGAGCAATATGAGGCACCGCCATACCAACAAACCCGATAGGTCCGGTAAATGCGGTAACAATCCCGGCTAGGAGAGAGGCGGTAATAATAATACCATATCGTAATCGTGTAATATTAACTCCTAAGCCGCGTGCATAGTTTTCGCCTAGTAAAAGTGCATTGAGAGCTTTTTGCATAGCCAAGCAAATAAGAAGAATAGGGATTACAAATCCTGCCAAAATTGCAATTTCTTTCATCGATAATCCTGAAAAACTGCCAAATGTCCATAGTAAAAATGCATGAACTTCATTGGGGTTTGAAAAATATTGTAGAACACTAACCACTGCAGAGGTTATACTACCGAGCATAATACCAATTATTAACAAAGATGCAGTATCATATACTTTTGGTGCTATAGCAACAATAATGAGCATTACCGATAAAGAACCAACACAGGCGGCAGTAATTATTCCCCAGTGAGAACTTAAGCCCAAACCGCTTGCAATGGCAATGCCACCAACGCCGCCACCAAGTGAAAAGATTGCCACACCCAAACTTGCTCCGGTACTTATACCTAATACATATGGACCTGCGAGTGGATTTCTAAAGAATGTTTGCATAAGTAAACCCGAAACAGGTAATGCTAATCCTGCAAGCAGGGCAACAAGAGCACGAGGAATTCGTAGGTCGGTAATGATAAGAGAATGTGTTTCTGATATACTATTTCCGGAAACAACAGCAATAAAATCAGAGAATGGTATCGCAACGCTTCCAAATAAAATATCTAAGGTGAAGCTTATTGGCAGAATAAGTAACAAAATAAGAATATAGAGATTGTGTTTTTGCATTACAATCAACAGTTTTTTTGGATACAATACGTGTTATAATAGCAAAACAAGGTATAGAGAAAAGAACTATCTTTTTTCTTCGAGTTCATATAACCGAGTTCTGTTCATGAACGCACTATAACCAATGCTTTGGTATCCTGATGGATATTCTTCAATGTAATAGTATGTAGCACCCCATGAATGTTCAACACGAACAAAGATTTCAACAAATTTCCCATCGTTTAAGATAACCCGGGTTGTTTTTCGGTGTGCATCTTCTGTATATTCCACAGTTCTTTCTTCCGGATATCTTCGGCGAAGAGAGTCTTGATATGTGGCAAAGTCTACTACTTTTATTTCTTCTTTTGTTTGAGGTGTTCTAACAACCGGACGTTCCGTTGGCGGAGTAACTGGACTTGGCGTAACAGTAGGTTTTTCTGTTTCTACAATTGGTTCATGTATCTCAATAATTTCGGCAGGTATTGTTTCAATAATAGGAGTATCTGTAATAGATTCAACAACTTCAGGAGTTATTTCGGGTTCACGAGTAGAAGGACGAGTGAAATCAACAATTCGAGCAGCAGGTTCTTCAACCGTTTGCGGCTTGGTGTCGGTAATCATATCAGTACTTGGAGCATCTTTAAAGAATTCTTGCATAAGTCCGAGTAAACGATTTGCTTCTTGAGGTGTTGATGCCATAATTTGAATTTGTTTTTCAACCTCTTGTTTAAAGATTCTTTCAATATCAGCTTGTGTAAGAGGAATGTAAGGTGGGTAGTAATCTTCATCTACACCTGCTTCGGCAATAATTAAGGCTAATTCTTGTTGCATAAGAGAATCTACATTAACCCCTAATAAGGCCGCTCTGTTTTCAAATCGCTCCAATTCTGTTCTAATATCCTCTAGTTTGTATTGAGGGTACATTCTATCCGGACGAATTTTAAGAGCTTCGGTAAATACTCTGCGAGATGCATAAAAATGCTTAGAGTTATATAAATCAGTAGCTTGATTAATAAGGGCGAGATATTTTTTTTCCTCAAGAACTACCTGATCTCGTAATTGATTTCCTTCTCGTGCTTCTTGAAGTTGAGCCGAAAATATTGCATGATTAACAATTCTTTGTTGTACCATATAGTCAACATCAATATCATGATTAAATCCACGAAGCCGCTCCTCGTAACGAATAGAGTAAAAAACATCAGAAAAAAGTTTATCATGAATCCCATCCGGTTTAAAGAAGTGGAAAGAGAGCGGTATTGGGCGGTAACAACATTGCCGAACATGAGGCGGTAATTTTAGAATTACGTCGAACACCATAGTCGTGTTTCCTTCTGCGTAAAAAAATATCTTATAATTCTGCCCATAGGGTAAATCAACCCGGTATCTTCCGTCTGTTTCTAACCAAAGTTCATATACCGTTCTGTAGGTTTCAGTATTTTCAACTTTTAAACGAGCACGAGCATCAGGATTATCAGGTATTGATACTGTTCCAAAAATCATTAATTCATTTTGAGAAAAACCTGAAAAACTAAATGAAACTAAAATGATGCTTACGAGAAAAGTTATGAAACCGCTACCTGTTTTATTCATGTGAATCGTATTAAACTCTCTGGTTGATATTTTTTTTACTAATTTGTATGCAAATATAATAATTTTATATTCAGTAAGTATGGAAATCGCTGTTTCTATATGATTTTTATGAGAAAGCAAGCAGAGCACCTGTTTGTGCGATATGTGCATGTATACTTAAGAGCTACGACTGCTTGACAATCAAGAGTTTTGCGTAAAGAGTGAAAATATTTTTAAAAATTTCTATTTTTAGATTGTTTATGTAGTGTGCAAATAGTATTTTTGTTAATTAAATGTAACATGAGTAATGAATATGTCTGTTGATGAAAAATTATGTGTTTTGCAAGAGAAAATCACTCTTTTAAAAACGCATTATTCGAGTCTTAAGGCACATTATGAGATGTTGCAAAAAGAGCATGAAATAATAAAACAAGAATTAGAACAAAAAAATCAATATGTAACAGAATTAGAAAGAAAATATAATAATTTAGAATTAGCAAAAGCTGTATCAGACTCATCCGGGGAACATACTGTTGCACGGAAACAAATAGAGGAGATAATACGAGAAATAGACAACTGTATAGCACTACTGCAAGCATGAGCGAAACATTAGCAATAAAATTAAAGGTGCTAGAACGCACATATCCCTTAAGAATTGATTTTACGGAGGAAGAAAAATTGCGTGATGCCGCTAAAAGAATAAATGCCTTAGTAACTAGATTTAAAGAGGTATATGCCGATAAAGATAATCAGGATTTATTGGCAATGGCATGTTTGCAGTTTGCACGAAAAGTGCTTGATTTTGAAAAACAACAAGAACAAAATTCAATAGCAATGCAAGTTGATGCACTATGTGAAGACTTAGATGAATTTTTAAAACTAAATCAATAATAATAACATAAAGATTTGCTCGTATCGGTTTCTTAAATGCTGTGAAAACTCAACGTTTACACAATTAACGAGTCTGCTTTAGCTGCGTAAGACAGGCCTCAACCCTTCGGGGTACTAAACACAGAGGAAGTAAGAAACAGTTTGCACTCAAACCCTGTTTATTGGGGTTTTCTACTAGATTTAAGATGCGATACGGGCTTTTTTTATACTAAATTTTAATTACAAACTATGGAACCAATAACAATTATAATTGCTGTATCGTCACTTATAGGCGGGTCTGCAATTACTTTTGCCGTGCAAAAAGTGATTTTAAAAGCAAAAGTACAAGCACTTATTTCTGAAGCTGAAAAAGAAGCAGAAGTAATAAAAAAAGATAAAATGCTTCAGGCAAAAGAAAAGTTTTTACACCTTAAATCTGAACATGAAAAGGTTATTAATGAGCGTAACCAAAAGGTAATGCAAGCCGAAAATAGAATTAAACAAAAAGAAAATTCTTTACAACAAAAAGAACATGAACTTCAGCGTTCAAGAAATGAAATTGATAAACAAAAAGAAATACTTACAACTCAAATTTCAATGAATGAGAAAAAAGCTGAAGATCTTGAGAAAACTCATCGTATGCAGGTAGAACAACTTGAAACTATCTCTGGACTTTCTGCTCAAGATGCAAAAGAACAGCTTATAGAATCGTTAAAAGCCGAAGCAAAAACAGAAGCAATGTCTCTTATTAATGAAATAATGGACGAAGCTAAAATGACCGCAAACAAAGAAGCTAAAAAAATAGTTGTGCAAACAATTCAACGTGCGGCTTCTGAACATGTGGTAGAAAATTCAGTTTCAATTTTCCATATAGAAAATGATGAAGTAAAAGGTAGAATAATCGGTCGTGAAGGTCGTAATATTCGTGCTCTTGAAGCTGCAACGGGTATTGAAATCGTTGTTGATGACACTCCGGAAGCTATTATTTTATCAGGATTTGATCCGGTTAGAAGAGAAATTGCTCGATTGGCACTTCATCAATTAGTAACTGATGGTCGTATTCACCCTGCTCGTATTGAAGAGGTTGTTGAAAAAACGCGTAAACAAGTAGAGGAGGAGATTGTAGAAACAGGAAAACGTGCGGCTATTGATTTGGGTATTCATGGTTTACATCCTGATATGATTCGTCATGTTGGTAAAATGAAATATCGTTCTTCGTACGGACAAAATTTATTGCAACACTCTAAAGAAACGGCAAAATTATGCGGTATTATGGCTGCCGAGCTTGGGTTAAATGCTAAACTTGCAAAACGTGCCGGTTTGTTGCATGATATTGGAAAAGTAATAGAGGATGATGGAGAATTACCGCACGCACTTGCAGGTATGAAATTCGCTGAACGTTACAAAGAACGTCCGGAGGTTTGTAATGCTATTGGTTCTCACCACGAAGAGGTTGAAATGGAAACACTTCTAGCTCCTATTGTTCAAGTATGTGATGCTATCTCAGGTGCTCGTCCGGGTGCTCGTCGTGAGGTAGTTGAGTCTTATATTAAGCGTTTAAATGACCTTGAGTCAATTGCACTTTCGTATCCGGGAGTCTTAAAGACCTATGCTATTCAAGCGGGACGAGAACTACGGGTAATTGTTGGTGCCGAAAAAGTAACCGATACTGATACCGAGATGCTCTCTATGAATATTGCTAAAAAAATTCAGGATGAGATGACCTATCCGGGACAAATAAAAATTACTGTTATTCGAGAAACTCGTGCCGTAAATTATGCAAAATAATGTATACGGGTAAAAACATATTAGTTACCGGCGGGGCGGGGTTTATAGGATCACATCTTATAGAAGCTCTGTTAGCTGCGGGTAATTTTGTTGTTTGTTTAGATAATTTTGCAACCGGAAAGATATCAAATATTTCCGATTTTTTGAAAAACCCGAATTTCACTCTTATAGAAGGTGATATTCGGGATTTTTCTGTGTGTGAAAAAGCGGTAGCTCATGTTGAATATATTCATCATCATGCAGCACTTGGTTCTGTGCCGCGTTCAATAGCCGATCCTATAACTACAACACAAGTAAATATCGAGGGCTTTGTAAATATTCTTACTGCCGCTAAAAATGCTTCTGTAAAAAAAGTTATATACGCAAGTAGTTCATCAACGTATGGTGATGCTGATTATTCACCGAAAATTGAATCAAAAAAAGGAAATTTGTTATCTCCGTATGCCGTAAGCAAACGTGCCAATGATTTATTTGCTGATGTGTTTTCTAAAACATATGGGATTGAAACCGTTGGTTTATGTTATTTTAATGTGTTTGGGCCAAAACAAGATCCTAATGGAGCATATGCAGCAGCAATACCAAAGTTTATTACCTTATTAATGGAGCGTACGTCTCCGGTTATTTATGGTGATGGCGAACAATCGCGTGATTTTACTTATGTAGAAAATGTTGTGTATGCTAATATACGTGCGGCTCAATCTGAGCAAAAAAATCTTCACGAAGAATATAATATTGCCTGTGGTGGAAATATTACGCTCAATAATTTAACACAATTGATTATACAAGAACTTGCAAAATTTGATTCCGCTATTGCGAGTATAAAACCCGAATATACAAATCCCAGAAAAGGGGACATCTTACATTCTCTAGCTTCAATAGACCGAGCTAAAACTGATTTGCAGTATATTCCAAAAATTAGTGTTGAAGAAGGTATTCAAAAAACAGTAAGGTGGTTTTGGGAAAGCCATATCTCATCAAAATAATTTTTAAGCACCACAATAAGCTTGGGGATGCCGATTATTAGGCATCTGCTTTATGCACATGTACATCCATTTGTGGAAATGGTATAGGAATACCTTCTTTATTAAATGTTTTATATACCGTTTCTTGCATGTCGAAATAAACACCCCAAAAATCTTGTGCCTGAGTCCATACTCTCACAAGCATGGTTACCGAACTGTCTCCCATTTCAGATACTGCAATAAAAGGTTCTGCCGGCTCATTGAGGATTCGACTGTCTGCTGCAATTATATTTTGCAACACTACTCTTACTTTATCAACATCTTCACCATAAGAAATTCCAAATTTGCATTCTACCCGTCTTACCGGTTCAACCGTGAAATTTGTGAGAGATGAATTTGCTAACCCACCATTAGGAATAAAAACAGTTTTATTGTCGGTTGTTTTTAATATTGTTACAAATATTTGAATCTCTTTAACAACACCAAGATACCCTTGAGCTTCAATAAAATCGCCAACTTTAAAAGGTTTAAAGAATAAAATTATAACCCCACCGGCAAAATTTTGTAATGTTCCTGATAATGCCATACCAACAGCAAGACCTGCGGCACCAAGAAGTGCAATAAATGAAGTCATTTCCAGACCAATCATTCCTAATACACTCACAAATAAAAGAATCTTTAATAGTACAACTATTAAACTTTTTAAAAATGGTTGAAGTGTTTCGTCAATTTTGCTTCGTTCTAACATACGACTAACGGAGCGTTTAACAACCTTAATAATTTTAAAACCAACTATTAAAAAGATAATTGCCCCTAATAATCGTGGTCCATATTGAAGAGACATTGTGAGCAATTGCTCCATAATAATTTCTGTGTCAACCATATCTGTTTTTTTTAATTATAATTAAATGTTCAATGCAGAACGAATAAGTTCCGGATTAAATAATATTTCTAATGAAGGTAAGTACATTTCATATGCTTCTTTCTGAAGTTTCTGAGCATATTGGTCGTGAAAAAAGAATCTGCCATTACTAATAACATAATTTAAAATGAAAAACCGATATGCTTCTTTCATGAAATATATTTCTCGTGCTTCTAAGGGAAACACATCATGATATGCCTGTAGAAAGCGAATAAAACGTTCTTCATTTAATTGTGTGACCGTATAACTAAAATCGGTTTTGTCTCCTATATCAGAAACAACTCTGCTAAAAGAATAAAAATCTAATACACGAGAACTTGTTCTAAACCAATCATAATCCCATCGAGAGAAAAAACTACAATCGTCGCGAACAGAAAAATTACCAATATTCCAATCTACAAATACCGGTATTTTTGTAAAGGTGCTATATTCAAGTTCATCACAGCGTTGTAAAAATATACTGCAATGCTTACGAATTACCTCTTGTTGTCCTTGAAATTTACTGTCGCTGCCCGGTTTTTCTAATCTGCGAAGTAAGGCAAGAATATCTTTTTGCAATGTTTTAGTAGAGCGAGGTAGAACAGGAGTCATGCTATCGCACACTTTATGGAACTTAGCTAATTCGCTTCCCAAAATTTCTACCTGAGAGTCATCGAGTCGTTTAGGTAATGTGTTTTTTATTCTCACAGCTCGGTAAAACACGAGCCACACATCAATGTATTGATCATCGTATCTATATAAATACAAAAGATTATTTTTCATTAATGAACTTGAGAGGAATAAGTCGTACGGACGCTCAAGGTTATTTGCCATAACATTAATAATGTCGTGGTCTTCTTTAAAATTCTCAAAAGTTCCAAAATTTGAAACTTTAGCCATAATATATCCGGAATCTTCAAAAGAAACTTTGAATACTTTATTGGTAGATACATTAACGCTTAAATCTTCTATAGAAGAAATAGTACGTTTAGGATTGTAATTATACCATGCCTTTTCTATGATAGGCACATAATCTACCGTTGTTTTCACGCTTATATAGCTGGTTTATTTTCTGATGCTTTAAGCGTATTGCTTAAGAGCGATACTATTGTCATTGGACCTACGCCACCCGGAACAGGAGTTATGTAGCTGCATTTTGGTGCAACCTCATCAAATTTCACATCGCCTTTTAATCTCCATCCCGATTTTGTTTCAGTAGAAGCAACTCGTGTAGTTCCAACATCAATAACAACAGCACCTTCTTGTACCATATCTGCGGTAACAAATTCTGGGGCACCAAGAGCTGCAATAATAATATCGGCACGCTTACATTCTTCTGTGAGATTTTTTGTGCGACTATGACATACGGTTACGGTACAATCGCCGGGATATCCTTTTTGAGAAAGCAATACACTTACCGGTTTTCCAACAATATTACTTCTGCCAATTACCACACAATGTTTACCTGAGGTTTCTATCTTATAAAATGAGAGTAATTGCAGTATTCCCGCAGGCGTTGCCGATGTAAAACAAGGCAGTCCAATCATCATTTTCCCCACATTTACCGGATGAAACCCATCAACATCTTTTTGAGGATCAATAGCTTCTATTACCTTTTGTTCATTAATATGCTTTGGTAATGGTAATTGTACAATAAACCCGTCAATGTGCGGGTTTGCATTAAACTCCTCAATTTTAGCAAGTAATTCTTGTTCAGAAACAGTATCTTCAAAAGTTTGAAGCGTAGAATCAAATCCTACTTGTTCACATGCTTTTACTTTATGGTTTACATAGGTAATGCTCCCACCGTCTGAACCAACAAGTATTGCCGCAAGATGAGGTTTTTTTCCCCCATCGGCAATTTGTTTTGCAACTTTCTCGGCAATTTCTTGTTTTATTGCATCACTAACTTTTTTTCCGTCAATTAATTCCATATCCTCATTACATTTTTAAACCGGGCATCATATTTTGCATCATTTTGTTTCCTTTTGCACCCGACATCATTTTCATCATTTTTTTCATTTCATCAAATTGCTTGATAAGCTTATTTACCTCTTGCACATGCGTGCCGCTTCCATCAGCAATTCTTTTTCTTCTGGAACCATTGAGTAAGGTAGGGTTTTCTCTTTCAGCAGGAGTCATAGATTGAATAATAGCTTCAATACCTTTAAACGCATCATCATCTATATCAATCTTTTTTAGAGCTTTACCAACACCGGGAATCATACTGGCTAAATCTTTTAGATTACCCATTTTTTTAATTTGTTGGATTTGCGTCATAAAATCATTAAAATCAAATTGATTTTTTGAGATTTTTTTAGACAGCTTTCGAGCTTCTTCTTCGTCAAATTGTGCTTGAGCCCGCTCAACAAGAGAAACAACGTCTCCCATATTAAGAATCCGTCCTGCCATACGATCAGGATGAAACACATCAATTGCATCCATTTTTTCGCCCGTACCAACAAACTTTATCGGTTTGTTTACAACGGAACGAATAGATAAGGCCGCTCCACCACGAGTATCACCATCAAGTTTTGTAAGAACAACACCCGTAAAATCAAGTTGATCATTAAATTCTTTTGCTGTATTTACCGCATCTTGTCCCGTCATTGAGTCTACCACAAACAGAATTTCATGAGGATTTACTGCCGATTTTATTGCAGAAATTTCCTTCATCATCTGTTCATCAATAGCTAAACGCCCGGCTGTATCTATAATAACAACATCATAATTTTGAGATTTTGCTTGAGAAATTGCTTCACGTGCAATAGCAATGGGGTCTTTGGTATCGCGGTTAGAATATACAGGAACGGCAACCTGTTCTCCTAAGACATGCAGCTGGTCAATTGCCGCTGGACGGTACACGTCGCAAGCAACGAGTAAGGGTTTTTTTGCATGCTTGGTTTTAAGCATAAGAGCTAATTTACCCGACATGGTAGTTTTTCCCGAACCTTGCAAACCCGACATTAGAATAATTGCGGGAGAACCTTTTATGGTAAAATCGGCAGCAGTGCCACCCATTAGTTCAGCTAATTCATCATGAACTATTTTGGTCATCATTTCGCCCGGTTTAACCGCAGTTAACACGTTCTGACCTAAAGCTTTTTGCTTAACAGATTCTGTGAAATCTTTAGCAATTTTATAGTTAACATCGGCGTCAAGTAATGCTCGTCGTACATCTTTTAATGTTTCTGCAACATTTATCTCCGTTATTCGACCTTGTCCTTTTAGTAATTTGAATGATTTTTCTAACCTATCCGATAAATTCTCAAACATAGTTGTAATTCTTTTTTCGTAAATCTAACTTGGCAACAAATATCTGAAAAAAATAAGAATTATTCTATTCTTACAGAAACAAAAAAAGGAACACTCTTCAGTATTCCTTTTTTTATATTATTCAGTAAAATATTTACTTCTTAACCACTACCACACTTTTTTGCACCGTGTCGGTCGTAACGGTAACAATATATGTCCCGTCAGTAAGTGTTTCTATCGGGATTTGAGTATATGGTTCTTTGCTTGTTATTCTAAGAACTTCATTACCCAAAACAGTTGTTATAGAGATACGAGCAGAAGCATATTGTTGAGGTATCACAACAGAAATCTTATCAGAAACTACTGAGGGGTAAATTTGTATAGATTCAGAAGTTTTTATTTCAGCTATCAAGGTCTCGGTTTCTGCCTCAGCAATATTACTCATAGCAAGGGTAAACGGACCACTTTCGGCTTTTAAATATTCAGAAAGAGGTGCTATTTGTCGCTGTAATTCTACTGCTACATAAAATGCCGTATACGTGCCATTATTTGCAACTGAATACTGTAATGCAGTTGCCGGAGTAATGGCTATTTGTGTCCATTCCCCCTGTTTGTTGCGAGCATATATTAAATATCTATAATATTCTGCACCTTCATACGCATCCCAGTGTAATTCTATAACTTGAGGTGTTATTTCTAACACTAAGTTCATAGTTTTATATTCAGCTAATGCCGCACTCATATGAGATTCATTTCCGCAAAAATCTGTTGCAGAAATACGGTATCGTGCAGATTCCTCAAGAGGATTAGTTCTTGTATCTTCAAATACACTTATTGTATCGTATCTCTGAATGTCTATCAGTTCAAAATTACCTGAACCGTCTATTTCTTTATAGATACTGTAATAATCGATTGCATCAGTTTGTTCTCGCAACCATACCACTAAATTATTCCCGGTCATAACGCTATAGGTAACTAAGGCAATCTCGGGCTGGATAATAGCCTTTGCCGGAACTTCAACAATGCGAGATACTTTACATCCGTCATTATCTGTAACAACAATACTATATGTGCCAGCTGCAAGTTCTGTTCTATTTTGTGTATTAACATCATCATTCCATAAGAATGAATATGGGGCTGTTCCGCCACTTACCCCTAATTGAATTGTTCCGTTGTTTGGATTACATGCCGTTGATGTTACCTCTTGAATGGTAACAGTAGGAGCATTATCATTTTGCAATTCAAAGGTTTTACGAGTAATACATCCTGCGTTATCGGTTGCGGTTACTGTATATACCCCGGCAGTAATATCCTGAAGTAGCGTAGTGCTTGCACCGGTATTCCACCGATACGTATATGGGGCGTTACCTCCGGTAGCAGACACCAATATTTCACCATCAGCCACACCGCAGGCAGGTGGAATTTTTGAGTCATGTATTGTAATGCGTGTTGGTTGGTTTATATAGAAAAATTCTCGAGAAACACAGAGTAATGAATCTATTACCATAACAGAATAACCTCCTGACGGCACACGAGTAATTTTATTATCAGTTCTAGTGTTTGACCAACGATATGAATACGGCGGTGTTCCGCCCGAAACATCTATAGAAATACTTCCATCTGTTCCTCCGTGACAACTTACATCAGAAATAGTAGGAGTAATAGTAAATGGTTCACATTCATGAGATATTGGAGATTCTACCGTAACAACAAATGAGAGATATTCATATATTTCTGTTGATTCAATTTCTGCATATACATATACATAAAAGCTTTCTTGTTTAAGACCTAAAAATCCAAATGATGTTTCATCTTGTGCAATATAAAAAAGATCATCTTCATTATACGAATATGCATATACATAATATAGAACACTGTCTGTTCCCGAATAGCTAAAATAATCAGCAAATATAAACCGCTCACTTGGCGTATTAATCTGAATAGTTTGATCAGGGATTTGTTTAATTATTTCTATTGTTGGTATTGGTTCTGAATCTTTAACGCAGCGAACGGAAGCCCCAAATCTTTTAGTATTTTCTTCAAGCTCTGAGAAGCCAATACCATTATAATAATCACTCATCCCAACAGAATATGCTCCTGTTACATTATAATCGGATGACGTCCACCAATTACCGCTACTTTGAATGCCGCTAAACATTCCATTATCCTTGCCACCTCCGGCAAGGGCAGTAAATCCATACTCATCAGAACCGTTCCCGTCGTTTAACCAACCGGATGTAGATTTTAATTTTTCTCCGGCAACTGGAAATCCCCCTACATAATCTGCAAGTATTGTCCATTCCTCATTACTTGGCAGATGCCAACCTTCAGGGCACGCACTCATAGCAGCTTCCCAGTTGTATAATACGCCATATATTTGGTAGTTTTCTGTAGCTTTTGCTTCATTAACATCGGTGCCATTATACCCATACACATAATAATATGGTTCTGTGTTAGAACCGGTTTCCTGACCAATAACTGAAGGTGAAAATTTGAGATTTTCTGCCATCCACTCTTGTTCACCGATTATTACGGTGCGGTAGGTGTTGCCATCGCGACTATCTTCAATTACGCCACATGCAACTACGGTAATAGTAATTTCTTTTTGGATTGTTTGATTGAACGCATCTGTTACTGTTATTGTATAGATAATTGTTTCTTGAGGGGTTACGATAATTGATTCTGTTGTTTGTTCGGTACTCCATTCATAGGTGTATGGGCTATTTCCTGATTCTATCTCTACGGTGAGTGTTATACTTTCGCCGGAGCATATCGTTGCTCGATGAGGAATCGAAATATGTAACGGGTCTACATTTCGGATGCAACGAACAGAGAATCCAAATGCTTTATCATTATACCCCGAACCTATACCATCATATCCATCACTCATGCCGCGGTAGTTTGCTGTGCTAGAGCCGCCTTCTGAAGAACTCCACCAATTACCGCTCCCTCCAATAATGCCGGAAAATTCATTGTTTTCAACGCTCCCTCCGGCAAGAGCAGTAAATCCATACTCATCAGAACCATTTCCGTCGTTTAACCATCCAGATGTAGATTTTAATGCATAACCTACATGTTCAATGTGACCATTGTTCTCAATAAATGTTGTTAATTCTGCCCATTCTTCATCGCTTGGTAAATACCAACCTTCGGGACATGCATTCATAGCCGCTGCCCAGTTATAAAGCACACCATAGAGTTGATATTCTTCTATTTCAAAAGCTTCGCTTACATCTTCTCCGTAAAATTCATATACATAATAATAAGGAGCAATATCAGAGCTGGTTTCCGGATAAATAACCTCAGGTAAATACTTGAGATTTTCCGCCATCCACTCTTGATTGCCAATTTTTACAGTTCGGTAGGTATTACCATCCCGAGTATCCTCAATAACTCCACATTGCACAACATACACAGTAACCTCTACCGTTGCTGTTTGATTTTCCGCATCAGTTACTGTTACCGTATAGATAGTTGTTTCTTCGGGGGTTACCGTAATTGATTCGATAGCTTCTCCGGTACTCCATTCGTAGGTGTATGGGGCATTTCCTGATTCTATTTCTACGGTAAGTGTTGTGCTCTCACCAAGACATATTGCACCCTGTGGAGGTATTGAAATAGTTAAAGGGGCAATGTGTTGTAGGCAACGGACAGAATATCCTAACTGTTTATTGTTAGTGTTCTTGTCTAATGAGTGATTATCATAAGATATTTGATAGCTCAACGCAGAAACTTCATTTATTTCGGAAGCTGTCCACCAATAACCGATATACGTTAAACTGTAAAATAATGCATTACTAGAACGTACACCGCCCCCATAAGCTGCAAAACCATATGCATTTATACCATTTCCTTCATATACCCACCCTGAAGTATCCTTTAATGCATGCCCAGCAAGTTCAAAATAACCGTCATTTTCAACAAATAATAGTAATTCTGACCAATCTTCATCACTGGGTAAGTGCCAACCATCAGGGCAGGCATTCATAGCAGCTTGCCAATTATACAACACTCCATAGGTTTGGTAGTTTTCGGTAGCTTTAGCTTCATGTTCATCGGCACCGTTATATCCATATACATAATGGTATGGTTCTGTATTTGATCCGGTTTCCGGATTAACAACCGATGGTAAATACTTTAGATTTTGCACCATCCATTTTTGGTTACCAATAGTTACTGTGTGGTAAATATTATTATCACGAAGATCTTGAGTAAAACCACAGTTTACAACACGAACTTTTATTTCTGCTGTTGCTGTTTGTTCTTCGGCATCTGTTACGGTTATAGTATAGGTAGTTGTTTCTTGTGGACTTACGGTAATTGATTCGGTAGCTTCTCCGGTACTCCATTCGTAGGTGTATGGTTCTATTCCGTATTTTAGATCAACAGTTAATTCAATACTTTCTCCTTGACAAATAAATCCTGGTTCATTCATTGAAATTGTTAATGCATCTTTTACGCAACGAATAGATTCACCACAGGATATAAAGCTATTTATATTACTTAAACTGTTTGCCCAGTTACTAGTGTATAAACTCCAAGATTCAAGTCCCTCAATTTTTGTTGAAGACCACCAACTACCCATAGACCCATAATTAACAAATATTCCTGATGAAACATATCCTCCAGGAATAGCTTTAAAGCCATATGTATCTATACCGTTCCAATTTTCTCCCCAATTTGTAGTAGATTTTAAAAAATTTCCTGCTATATCATCTCCTCCAACAAAATCACTCAATTCTCGCCATTCTTCAATACTAGGTAAGTGCCATCCTTCAGGACAAGCATTTAGAGCTGCTGCCCAGTTATAAAGCACACCATAAGTTTGATAGTCTGTTGTGGCTTTTGCTTGGTTTATATCTGTGCCATCATAATTAATCACGTAATAATGTGGTGTTTCAAGAGAATAAGTGTCAACAGCATTAACCTCAGGTAAATACTTTAGATTTTCCGCCATCCATTCTTGATTCCCGATAGTTACGCTGCGGTAGATGTTGCCGTCGCGACTGTCTGTAAAATAATTACAGGTAACTACACGAACCGTTACTTCTGCTGAAATACTATTTGAGAGATTGTCTGTAACTACAATCGCATATACGGTTGTTTCTTCAGGGCTTACGGTAATAGATTGGGTGTTTTCTCCGGTACTCCAGTCATAGGTGTATGGGGGTGTGCCTCCGGTTACCTGAACCGTTAATTCCTGACTTTCGCCAAGACAAATAGTGTAATTTTGATTAATGTTTATTTCTTGAGCAAATGATACTGCAATTGCAATAAGAAAAATAATGGTTAAAAGGAGTGTTTTTTTCATCGGTTTGTTTGGTTTTTTTATTGTGTCAAATATATTATTTTTTTACAAAAAAAAGAGAATGTTTTGTTTTTTTTAATGGTTTAACAGAATCGTTACACCCACCGCCCTGCGGACACCTCCCTCAAGGGAGGACTGGCTATTTGGAAGATTTTCACGTATGATCTCGCATTCGCACTGCTTTGCCACAAAGCGTTCCCGTCAAAGGTCGGGCAGGGGAGTATAATATGTGCAAAACAAAAAAAGGAACACTCTTCAGTATTCCTTTTTTTATATTATTCAGTAAAAGATTACTTCTTAACCACTACCACGCTTTTTTGCACCGTGTGGGTTGTAACGGTTACAATATATGTTCCGTTAGCAAGTGTTTCTACCGGTATTTCGATTTCAGATTTTTTGCTTGTTATAGCAAGAACTTCTTTACCCAAAACAGTTGTTATAGAGATACGAGCAGAAGCATATTGTTGAGGTATCACAACAGAAATCTTATCAGAAACTACTGAGGGGTAAATTTGTATAGATTCAGAAGTTTTTATTTCAGCTATCAAGGTCTCGGTTTCTGCCTCAGCAATATTACTCATAGCAAGGGTAAACGGACCACTTTCGGCTTTTAAATATTCAGAAAGAGGTGCTATTTGTCGCTGTAATTCTACTGCTACATAAAATGCCGTATACGTGCCATTATTTGCAACTGAATACTGTAATGCAGTTGCCGGAGTTACCCCAATTTGTGTCCAAACACCGTTTCGGTTACGAGCATATACTAAATATCGGTAATAATCAGAACCTTCATAGGCATCCCATGATAAATTAAAACTGGGCTCTGTTATTTCTAATACTAAATTCATAGTTTTATATTCAGCTAATGCCGCACTCATATGAGATTCATTTCCGCAATAATCAGTTGCCGATATACGGTATCTAGCAGATTCCTCAAGAGGATTAGTTCTGGTATCTTCAAATACACTTATTGTATCGTATCTTTGAATGTCTATCAGTTCAAAATTACCTGAACCGTCTATTTCTTTATAGATACTGTAAAAATCGATTGCATCCGTTTGTTCTCGCAACCATACCACTAAATTATTCCCGGTCATCATACTATAGGTAACTAAGGCAATTTCTGGTTGTAAAATTGATTTTGCAGGAACCTCTATAGTTCTAGTAGCAAAACAACCAACATCATCACCTACTCGAACAGAATATTTTCCTGCTGCAAGTCCTGTTCTGTTTTGACTGTCAATATTATCGTTCCATTCAAACGTGTATGGTTCCGTACCACCGGTAACAGATATTTCAATTGCTCCATTATTTGGGTTACATGTGCTAGGTGTTATATCCATAACAAAAATAGAAGGTGCATTTGCATTCTGTAATTCAATAGTGCGTCTAGCAATACAACCGGCATCATCTGTTACGGTTACGGTATATATTCCGGCTTCAATATCACTAAGCGTTTGAGATGTTTCGCCGGTATTCCAGAGGTAGGAGTATGGCGCTGTACCTCCGGTAGCAGAAACAGTTATTTGGCCATCCAACTCACCACAAACAGGAAGAATATTTGATTCATATATCGAAATTCCTATTGGTTGATCAATGTAAAAGTATTCTCTTGTTATACAGAGTAAAGAATCCATTACCGTAACAGAATAGTAGCCAGCAGGAACACGAGTAATTCTATTATCGGTTCTTGTATTTGACCAACGATATGAATACGGAGGTGTGCCACCCGAAACGTTAATAGAAATACCTCCGTTTGTGCCTTCATTACAGGTAACGTCGGAAATAGTAGGGGTAATAGTAAATGGTTCACATTCACGAATTATGGAAGATTCTACGGTTACTTCAAATTCAAAATGCACATAGCTTTTAAGTGTCATATTATAATAATCATGCTCTTCCCAAGCACTAATTGACACATAGGCAACTCCTTCTTGTAAGCCAATGAACCCGAATGAACTTTCATTTTGCACTACCCGTAACATATCGTCTGTTTCATCATACGAGTATACATACACATCATAATGTACTGTGTTAACTCCTGAATATCTAAAATAATCAGAAAACTCAAAACGCTCACTTGGAGTGTTGATTTGGATCGTATGATCCGGGATAACGTCAATTAACTCAAGCGTGTTTCGCATGCAGCGAACGGAATGACCAAAGTTTCTACCGGTATTTTGTATGTTGGAAACAGAATCAATTGTAACAAAAACTGATGAATTATTCAGTCCGGGAGAATTTGTCCAAAAAAAGGCATTTTCTGTTAATCTGTTGTTTCCGGAAGGTAAGGCAGTTAATCCTCCGGGCAGAGCGTTAAATCCAATTTCATTACTTCCATTTCCTATTGCAGCATCCCAGCCCGAAGTTGATTTTAATGTTTGTGCAATTGTATTTTGGTCTTGTTCATAATCAATGTAATAAAATAAATCAGTCCAATCATACTCAAAAGGTAATCGCCAGCCGTCCGGACAAGCAGCCGTTGCTGCGTGCCAATTATATAAAACTCCATAGGTCTGATAATTAGCACTTTCTTTTGCGGCATTTATATCTGTGCCGTTATATCCATACACATAAAGATATGGTTCAATTTCGGAGCCGGTTTGTGAAGAGTTTACAGAAGGTAAATATCTGAGATTTTCTGCCATCCATTCCTGTTCGCCAATTATTACGGTGCGGTAGGTGTTGCCGTCGCGGGTATCTGTGTAAGATCCACAATGCACTACATGAACAGTAACTGTTTTTGATACAGTATCATTGTCTGCATCTGTTATAAGAATATAATAGCTTGTTGTTTCGGTGGGTGAAACCGTTATTGATTGTGTGGTTTCTAATGTAGGTGCCCATAGATAGGAATAGGGGGCTACTCCTCCGGTTACCTGAACCGTTAATACTTGACTTTCGCCATGACAAATTGTGTAATTAGAATTAATATACATACTCATGTTTTGCCCGAACAGCACACTTACACTTAGTATAAAGATAATGCTTGTACATATTTTTTTTATCATACCGCTAATAATTTGAGATTCATTTTTGTATAGACATAACAATTATCTTATGCTTTACACTACAAAGGTATGTTATTTTAAAAAAATATATGTAGTTTTGTATCACATAAACATTGCAAATATATTTCGCCGCAACGAAATTCATTTTTTTAGGATAATTCTGATTTGTCAGGTGTTATATTTTGCTGCAACACAAAATTGTATGACATATGTTACTTTGTTTTTGATTACTCTTTGTATGGGTATATCAGTCGTATCTGCTCAAGATACTATGCAGTATAGAACGCTTAAGGATATTGAGTGTAGTTGGAGTAATGCCGATTGTTGGGAGGTTTTTGTAGATGCGCATTGGCAACCGGCAGAATATGCTCCTTGTGTGCTCACTGCTCCGGAGCTTGTTGTGATATCAAAAAATACAAGATTACTATGTGATATTTCTCTCTCTGATTTTCCTCCGGAACACGTGTTTATTGATGAAGATGCAATATTGATTGTAATAAATACTGATTTTATATGCAGATCTTCTTTAACAATTAAAGGGGTGTTTAAAAATTCGGGATCCGGGGGAATTCGATCTGTTCCAAAATTGGAAATATGTAATGGCGGTACTATTTTTTCTGAACGACAGATGGATTTTTTTGTGGATGAGCTTGTCTTTAAACAGGGGAGTATTCATGGAGATGTGAGTTCGGCATTCTATATTGATTCTTTATTGTTTGTACCATCGGATTATTCAGCGGAAATAGGGAGAGCACATATATTTCAACAAGGAAAAACCCTCATACAAGGAATAATTGATTTCACCAGTACTGCAGGTGATAAAGAGTTTGCACAATCAATCTTTTTAGAGGGTGCGACATGGATTAATTCTGCAGGGGAAAACTTTATGGTTGCGGGAGATATGCATATTACCGAAAGTAGTATAATAACAGCAGCATCCGCTCATATTACAATACAAGGAAATCTTATTCTTGCAGATGCACATTTTCCGCGAAGTAATGATACATATATATATAGTACGTTTACTGTAGTACATGATATAATTATTAGTGGGGGGAACAGCACGTATGAATCGGGTACGTTTACCTGCACTAATTTTATTGTGCAAACCGGGAGTATAGATTTTACCGGGAAAATTGGAAGTAAAACAATAGAGGGAGATTTTATAGTAGCATCGTCGGGTAGTTTTAGTAATAGCGATAATGAAAATTTCAGCATATCTGGAAATGTTATAATTAATGGTAGTTTTACAAGTGGAACCGGACGATTTATATTAGAAGGAAATGACAAGTATGTAGAAGGTAATTGTGAATTCTTTAAGTTACGAATAGATGGAACATATACTAATAAGTGTATGGTAGATGTCCCTTTATTTGTGAAAGATGAATTTGACGGCAGTGGAGTACTCTATCAAGTTGAAGGAAGTTATGTGAAAAGCAGAGCACCAACAATGCCCGAAACCCATTCATTAGCAGGAAGTTTTATTGAAATAACCGGAAGAAAAAGACAGATATATATTCCCGCAGGCACATATGTTTCTCTTATTTTAAATAATCCAGTTGCAGAATATATTGTCTTGGGCGATATAATAATTACCGATGCTCTTATTTTTGAAGCACCAACATTATTGGTTCTAAATGGACATACGCTTACTTTTCCTTCATGGACGAATCAGGCAATTCAAGCCCCGTTAGACTCAGAGTTTAGAATTGTCTTGTTGGGAGGTGCGGTGAGAGCCGAACAGGTTGCGTATTTAGAAAAAGTAGTATTTCCTTTAGCAGTTACCTCAGATATTGAAACCTATGCACGAATAGAAATAATAAACCATGAGCAAAACTCACATACATTTGTTGCAGATAGTGTTACGGCATATGTAACGCGAGATGCGTCTTCGAATAAAGATATGTGCTTGCAATCAAATATTGTGGGACTTATGTATTTCATTTCTTCTGATTGTGCACATGCAGAACTTTCTTTGTTTTGGCACAAGCAGCAAGAACTTGACTTTTTTGAACAGATTTTTTGCAATATGTATCATTTTTCCGGAGGTATATGGAATGCTTTGCAAGAGCCGGATGTTGTAGATATTATAACAGAACATGATGTGTTTGGAAGAACAGCTTACACAAACAGTTTTTCTCCTTTTTTTATAAACGGAGAGGGGAGTATGCTTTCTGTTGACTTAGAAATATATACGGTAAAAAGTTTACAAAATACACATACTATAGAATGGACATCTTCTGATGAACGAAACACAAAAAAATATATCTTGGAAAAATCATATGATGGAATAAATTTCTCAGAATGTGCACAGATTTTTCCACATGACACAAAACAATATCAGTATACAAACACCTTATTTTCATATACAGAAAAAACCTATTACCGATTAGCAAGAATTACACATGAGAATGTTGTTGTATATTATACAATTCTTGTTGCAGAAAACCCTGTGTTACATAGGATTTGTACAGAGAGGAGTCGAGTTTTGTATCAAAGTTATGATGATAGTGTAAAAGAAATAATAATCTTTTCAGTCTTGGGAACAAGAATAGAAAAACAATATATCTCAACAAGATATGAATCTCGAGAATTACCTTCGGGTTTATATTTTGTGCAAATTTCACAGGGCTCAAAAACAAATACGCAAACAGTTTTTATTCCCTAATTCATAAACAATGTGAAATGTGTGCAAATACTTTCTTTTTTTCTTATAAGAATTTGAGAATTTTTATATTTTAGCGGTTCAAAATTTAGTATCATTTTTTTATTATATATTTCTAAAGTTTATATTATGGCAGACAAAAGGAAGTTTATTACATGCGATGGTAATTATGCAGCAGCATATGTGTCATACGCATTTACAGAAACAGCAGGGATTTATCCTATTACCCCTTCATCCGATATGGCAGAGCATACAGATACATTTGCGGCTAACGGTAAAAAGAATATTTTCGGTGACACCGTAAAAGTTGTTGAAATGCAATCAGAAGCTGGAGCAGCCGGTGTGGTTCATGGAGCGTTACAAGCAGGAGCTTTAACAACAACATATACTGCATCGCAAGGATTATTATTAATGCTTCCGAATATGTATAAAATATCCGGAGAGTTATTACCGGGAGTATTTCATGTAAGTGCTCGGGCAATTGCAGCTCAAGCACTTTCTATTTTTGGTGATCATCAAGACGTGTATTCTTCACGTATGACCGGATTTGCAATGTTATGTGCAGGTAGTGTGCAAGAAGTAATGGATATGGGTGCCGTAGCACATTTATCTGCAATAAAAAGCAGTGTGCCATTCCTTCACTTTTTTGATGGATTTAGAACATCTCACGAAGTGCAAAAAATTCAAGCATGGGAATATGATGAATTAAATGACATGGTTGATCATGAATCTATTCAAAAATTCAGAGATAAAGCATTAAATCCTGAGCATCCGGTAACTCGAGGAACAGCTCAAAACCCCGATGTGTATTTCCAAGCACGTGAAGCTTCTAATCCATATTATTTAGCAGTGCCAGGTGTGGTAGAAACCTACATGAAAGAGGTTAATAAACGTACCGGAAGAAATTATCAATTATTTAATTACTTTGGAGCTGCCGATGCTGAGCATGTTATTATTGCGATGGGATCGGTAAGTGAAACAATTCGTGAAACCATTGAGTACATGAATGCTCAAGGTAAAAAAGTTGGATTTTTACAAGTTCATTTATATCGTCCGTTCTCTATTCAGCATTTCTTAGGTGCCTTACCAAAAACAGTTAAGAAAATTGCGGTATTAGACAGAACAAAAGAACCGGGATCTATTGGAGAGCCGTTATTCCTTGATGTATGTCAGGCATTCTACGGTAAACCAAATGCACCGATAGTTGTAGGCGGACGATATGGTCTTTCTTCAAAAGATACAACGCCACGTCAAATTGTTGCTGTATTTACTAACTTAGAGCAATCGGAACCGAAAAATGGTTTCACAATCGGTATTGTAGATGATGTTACCTTTACGTCATTATTAGTAAGTAACGAAGATATTAATACGGTACCTGCAGGTACGGTTGAATGTAAATTCTACGGACTTGGTTCTGACGGAACAGTAGGAGCAAACAAAAATTCAATCAAAATCATTGGTGATAATACTGATATGTATGCCCAAGGATATTTTGCATACGATTCTAAAAAATCAGGAGGTATTACTATTTCTCATTTACGTTTTGGTAAAAGTCCCATTACATCAACATATTTAGTAAGCAATCCAAGTTTTGTATCGTGCTCAGAGCCATCATATTTAGATAAATATGATATGTTACGAGGAATTCAAAAAGGAGGTACATTCTTATTAAATTCTTTATGGGATGCTGATGAAATTGAAAATATACTCCCAAATAAAGTAAAAAGACAATTAGCTGAAAAAGAGATAAAATTCTATATTTTAAATGCAACAAAAGTAGCCGAAGAAATTGGTCTTGGAAACAGAACAAATACAATCCTTCAATCTGCATTCTTTAAATTAGCGAATGTAATACCGTATGAAGATGCTGTAAACTTTATGAAAACAGCAATTAAAAAAACATATGGAGCTAAAGGTGACAGTATTGTTAACATGAACTGTTTAGCTGTAGATAAAGGTGTTGAAAGCTTACAGGAAGTACCGGTAAAACCAGAATGGAAAGATTTACCAAATACGGATGATTTCAAAATCTATCAAGGTATTACTGACAAAACAAATAAAGAACTTGCTGATTTTGTAGTAAATGTTGCTGCAGTAATGAATCAACAAGAAGGAGATACCTTACCGGTAAGTACATTTGCAGGTAAATATGTTGACGGAACTATTCCAAATGGAACTGCGAGTTTCGAAAAACGAGGTATTGCAGTAAATATTCCTGAATGGCAAATGGATTCTTGTATTCAATGTAATCAATGTGCGTATGTATGTCCTCACGGAGTTATTCGTCCATTTTTACTTGACGAAAAAGAGTTGGCAAATTCACCACAAGAATTAGCGGTATTAGAACCACTCGGAAAAGGATTTGAGGGCTTAAAATATCGTATTCAGATATCACCACTTGATTGTACCGGTTGTGGTAGTTGTGCTCATGTTTGTCCGGGTAAAAAAGGAGAAAAAGCACTTCTTATGAAACCTCTTAAAGAGCAGGTTGCTACTGAAAAAATAAATTGGAACTATATTTCCGAAAACGTTACATATAAAGATACAATAGCTCCATTAACAACAGTAAAAGGAACTCAGTTTAAAAAGCCATTGTTTGAGTTCTCAGGTGCGTGTGCAGGTTGTGGCGAAACACCATACATTAAACTTATTTCTCAATTATATGGTGATAGAATGACTGTTGCAAATGCAACCGGTTGTTCTTCTATTTACGGAGGTTCATCTCCTTCAACACCATATATTGTAAATGAAGAAGGTAAAGGTATTGCATGGGCAAATTCTTTATTCGAAGATAATGCTGAGTTTGGTTTTGGTATTGCTTTAGCAATGAACAAACTACGAGATAGAATTGCAGACAAAATGCAAGAGAATATCTCAAGCGTTTCTGATGATTTACAAGCCGTATTTACACAATGGATTGAAGGGAAAGATGATGCTGAAGCTTCAACAGAAGCAACTAAAGCACTTTTACCATTATTAACTAACTCTAATGCTCCGGTAGCAAAAGATATTCTTGCATTAAAACAATATTTAATTAAGAAATCGAACTGGGTAATTGGTGGTGATGGCTGGGCATATGATATCGGTTTTGGTGGTCTTGATCATGTTATAGCATCAGGTATGGATATTAACCTTCTTGTACTTGATACAGAGGTGTATTCAAACACAGGAGGACAGTCTTCTAAAGCATCTCCAACAGGTTCTGTAGCTAAATTTGCAGTATCGGGTAAACCAATTCGAAAAAAAGACCTTGGTCGTATTGCAATGACATACGGATATGTATATGTAGCTCAAGTTGCTATGGGGGCTAATCAAGCGCAATTATTAAAAGCAGTTCGTGAAGCGGAATCATATCCGGGACCTTCTGTTATTATAGCATACTCTCCTTGTATTGCTCATGGTATTAAAGGTGGTATGGCAGCATCTCAAAGCGAAGAAAAATATGCTGTTGAATGTGGTTATTGGCACTTATATCGTTATGATCCACGTCTAGAAGAAGAAGGGAAAAATCCTTTCCAATTAGATTCAAAAGCTCCTAACTTTGAAGAGTACATTAATTTCTTGAAAAAAGAAGTAAGATATACTACCTTAGAAAAAACATTCCCGGATGCTGCAAAAACATTATTTGAGCAATCGTTGGAGGATGCAAAATGGAGATACAAACAGTATAAATTACTTGCTGATATGAACTACAGCGAATAATAGTATTGGTATATTAGATATAAAAAAGCTGCTTCAAATTGAAGCAGCTTTTTTTATTTTGCTTAAAATGTAATGTACGTACAATTTAATGTACATTTTACACAAAGCTGCGGAGAAAAACACTAAAAACACATATGATTATTTGTACTCAAAGTAATGAGTATAAGAAATCAATTTGTTGAAAATCAACACCCAATTTATTGAAAGTCATTGACTTTAATTATAAAAAAACTGTATGTTTGTACAAGAAAATTAGTTCTTTGATTTTATAGTAGAGATAGGTAGATTGATACGTCGAGAGAGATGTTGGTAGTGGCGAAAGACTCGACGTTGTTTTTTTAAGATTCCCGAATTGAGGCGAGAGATTATTCAAAAATGGTTCATAGTTTTGGTTTTATGATGGGTTGTTTTTTCCATTTTTTGTTTTTAAGTAAATAATGTTGAGAAGTTGGTTAATTCGGGAATTTTTATTTTTTACAGTATTTCAATATAATATACACATGGTTACATTAAAGCTGTCAAACATAATGACAGCTTTTTTTTTGTGTAAAAATGAGAAAAAAGGAAATATTTTTTTAATTCTATTTTGCAAATAAAAAAACAATACTATATTTGCAGCACAAAATTCAGGTCCGGTAGTTCAGTTGGTTAGAATACATGCCTGTCACGCATGGGGTCGCGGGTTCGAGTCCCGTCCGGACCGCTTAATAAGATTCAAGAAACATCAAAACGCCTCAAAATGAAAGTTTTAGGCGTTTTTTTTATGTCCAAACTTTCACCGTTTTTCATATTTTTTCACTTTTTGCAATACCTATTCGGTTACCTATTTAAATATTTGGAAAAGGTAACCGAATTTGATGTAAATATTTAAATTTCAATTTTTTAACATTAAAATTTATGTTTTGAATAGTTATTTTTATTTATTAATTTTGCTAATTTGGTTACCTTATGAAACAAACTCAATCAACATTTTCTGTTTCTTTTTATCAAAGAACTGATAAAAAAAATGCTAAAAATACTGCTCCGGTATTTATGCGTGTTACTATTAATGGGGAACGTGCCGAAATTGCTACGAATTGGAATATTTTTTTGATTTATATCAATAGTTCCAATCTCAAAACTAGAGTGGCGAAGTGTCGCATTATCTACCTTTTCACCAGTTTCCTTACTAGGATCATCTGTAGGTTTGTAACTATTATCTGTTTCTAACACTTCAGGATTGGCAGTAGGATCATCAGGCACTTTTCCTACAAAATCACCTATTAGTATTGGGGAAATTTTATAATCTTGTTCAAGATAATCAATTATTATATCACAAATTTTATCATCTAATAAACTATTAATTTGTGAAGAAGTTAATTCAAATTTATCTGATTCAAAAAGGTCGTGAGCATTTTGATTTTCAGAAACACTAAGTAAACAAAAAATTTCATCTCCTTCATACGAGTCGATACTAACAGATATTTCAATCGGATTTGTAATGTAAAAGAATAAATCATTAGTGCTTCTTTTGAACAAAGCGATTCTTTTTTCATTATAGAAAAATAAAGTATCAAGAAAATTAAAAATATTATTATTGTTAATATCATAAGGACTTGTTGAGTATGATGGGGGTAATGTATTTGAATTTCTAACCATTCTTATACCATTGTATAGAAGTTTATTTACATTAAATTCAATTTTCCATTCTGTTGGTTTTGATGCATCGGAAATAGTAATCTTTGATTTTTCTGCCTCTAATTTTGTGCCAGGTTTTAAATCCATTCCATAAATATTAAAATGTAGTATGGAATTTCTGTTAATAATAAACGAAGTAGAGGTTTTAATTCTTGTAGATACGCTTCTTTCTGAATAATCATATGTGTTAAGGATAACTCCAAGATTAGTTATTCCTAAAAATCCTTTTGTTTTAGTACCATCCCCTAAGGCAATAGCACTCACATGATATTTAGGAATGTTTTCAGAAATGCCTTTCTTTTGTAAAAGTCTAAAAAACTCTGTGGAATAACATTTTAACATTTTCTCTTTTTCAAAATCTAATCTAATATTATCATCATTTTTTATAATTTTATCTTTATAGAAATTAATAGAGGCATCCGCATCGTTAAAAAAATCATAAACTATTTTCTTTGCACTATTATTATCAAACCATCCATTTCCGATTTTTTGTTTTGGATCTAGTATTAATCTTAAAATTGAGTTATCTGAAAAACTACCATTAATTAAAATTGGGTATAATATATTATAAATATGAAAAACATTCTCGGGAATTAATTGATTATCAACAAGCAATGGATTCTCGACTCTTAATCTATCATTCATCAAATTTAAATCACTTGAATTAAAAATTTCATCTAAATAATCTGAATCGGGATTAATACTATAAGAATTTATTGTTGTTGACGTTAAACTATCAAAGTACTTGTATCCTGTAGCACCAGCTAATTGTTTACATAAAAAGAACATTGAGAAAAAAAATGATGCATCTATAATAATACCCGTAGTTTGATATTTTATTTCATCAGGTATTTCGGTTACCAATTCTTTTAAAAACAAAGGATACTCAGGTATTGGTTGTGATATATTTTCTGTCGCAAGATATTTAAAAACATTTCTGTATAGTAAAACTGCTGCTTGATTAAGTTCTCCTTTGATTTCTTCATTATTTTGTAGTTTAATAGTCCATTTTTCAAGAATAAAAATTAATTCTCTTAAAGTGAGTGATTTTTCATAATCATTTAAAAAATCATTCCATAAAATTGGTTCGAAAGAATTTGGAAAAGAATTGGTCCCTCTTTCAATTACACTATTGGTATCTCTTAGTTTTGACATAGTAGTATTATTTAAAATATTCTTCTAATGCTTTAAATGTTTTTACCTCGTGTAATAATTGTTTTATTATAGAAGTATTAAAACAATCAACACAATTTATACTTTTTAAATGTTCAACATTTCCATTGGTTTTTTCATACCAAAAAGTTCCTGAATAAAAATCCCCCCCCATAATTTTTATTATGTTTCCAGAATCATTTAATTCATAACTATATCTGATATTATTTTCAAAATCAACCATTGAATAAAAATTAGAATGATAATACAGAAATAAAATGTTTTTAACAGAATCATACATTTGAGTAAGTTTTTGACCTTCTGATGTATCACAAATTATGGTGTCATTTTCATTCTTACAGTAAATACGAGAAGTTGTAAAATTAAAATGAGTTTCTGAGTTTTTTATATTAAAATTCGCAAGAATTTCCTCCTGTATAAATGTTCTACTATTTTCAAAATAAACTATTTCTGAAACCGCTAAAAGATTCCCTTCGGTGGAATATAACAATCTTTTTCCCAACTGAAGTTTTGGAAAATAATATTCCCATATACCAATTCTTTTTTTATCTTTAAAAGCACCTGAACAAACTTTTACACCTTCTGTATTATATATTGTAAATGCTGAGTCTAATGAAAAGTCATATCTATATCTATTAAATATATTTGAGTCCATAGCTATAAGCTCATTTGCAGATATATTTGATAATTTGCAAAGTAATAAAAAGTTAATGTATTGTTCTTCTAATGGAAGTATTTTAAAAATCCTACTCCAATTTGGTACATTTAAAATAACTTCAGGATTTGCAATCTGTGAGATTCTTAATTCTTTTAAATTGACTAGGTTTTTTAATGCTAAATCAATTTTAATAGGGTATTTATGCTCTATACTCAAATACTCTAAATTAAAACATTTGAATACTTCGCTAATGTTTGTATTAATACCATATTTATGATGAAATGAGATTTTCAGTGTAGTTAATTGTTTAAACTTTGAAAGTCCTTTAAAGTTAATTGCCGCAGGGCTCAAATCTTTAAATTCAATACTATGCAATGAAGGAAAATCTTCAGGTGTTATTATAACAGAATCTCCTACATACTCCTCGACACATATAGATGTAATTTTTCTCAATGAATCTTTAGTTAAATTGTACTTATTAAAAAAATCTTTCTTACCTATTTGTTTTAGTTCAGAATGATTTATTTTAAAACATACAAGACTACTCAAACCAAAAGAATTTAATTTCAGAACTCCTATAAAAAACATAGAAATAATAATATGTAACTTTAAGTTATTCATTGTTAATCTATTCAACTATAAGGATTTCAGTTAATGGAATTTTTTTAATAACAGGATTATCGTTTATAATATCTACACCTACCAAAAAAAGTTCATATGTATTGTAATTCGATTCATTGATTTTTTTAATTTCAATATATATATTGTATGGGTCAGAAAATTCTTGAGTATTTGTAGCAATTATTGATTCATAATTATTATTTGAAATAATTAGAACAAAAACCTCTGAATTCCTATTAATTTGATTAGTATTCACTGTTGTCCGATAAAAAATTAAGAGAAGGAAGATAATAATATCTTCCTTTCT
>OBJA01000575.1_pt1 | contig 30495 bp, 27 predicted proteins | sample 1519751 | NCBI WGS metagenome assembly OBJA01 (sample SAMEA3881238, study PRJEB22517) | soil metagenome | biome: lake sediment; feature: soda lake sediment; material: sediment, water from around vicinity | place: India | collected 2013-12-23 | depth 3 m
AGAAGACAGGAGTCAGTAGTCAGAATGCTCCGATACAGTTATACGTCGATTCAAGAATCCTTTATTCTCCCCGCAAAGGCCTTCTCAACCGTTCCAACTTCTGACTCCTGAATTCTGAATTCTGAATTCTAACCTGATTACTGACTCCTGAGTAATCTTAATAATCATATAGCTAAATTAATTTGGTTTCTTCGTGTACTTCGTGCTCTTCGTGGTTAAATAATCAAAGCCTTTATTCTGTTTTCGAAAGGACGCCGCAAGGCGTTTTTCTTATATGTTTATCTTCGCGTCCTTAGCGATCTTGGCGAGAAAATGAAAGACCCCCAGCGGCTGGGGGAAGGGGATCCCCCGAGCTGCGAGTGGGAGTATTTCCTTCTCTGTTTATTCAAAGAGCATGGCAGCACGGGTGATGTTGACCTCAGCCTCTATGCCGAAGGGGCAGTGGTTTGTGCATGAGCCGCATTGAAGACAGGCGGAGGCTTTGACCGCTAAATCCGCATATTGAGCGCGAAGTCCATCGGTCATTTGGATGGTAGCAGTATCCGCCAGCCTGGTGATTTGTCCGATATCAATCCCGACGGGACAGGGTTGACAGTGATTACAGTACATGCAACTCTTCCGGAGCTGCCAAAGGGAGCTTCCGTGAATGGAGCTATAGTCTTTTGCCTCGGGCGTAGCCTCCAAATAGTCGAGCGCCGCTTGCATCTCTTCGACATTTTTGCATCCAGGAACAGCGGTGCTGACACCAGGCTGGGATAGGACATAATGGAGGCATTGGACGGGAGTCAACGTGAGTTTGCTGGGGTTATCCGGGTTGAATAGCCAACCTGCGGCATAAGGTTTCATCGCAACGATGCCGACATCTCGCACGGAACATGCGTGGTACAAATTCTTACGGTCAGATTGTTGGGGGTCGATATTCTCCATAGCATGCTGATATGCGCCATCCTCCCATAGGATCTCAAGGCCGGTGGAAGCGGACATGGCGTCGAAGACGGGGTTCACCGGAAACATGAGGACATCAATGAGGCCGCTTTCGACGGCTCGTAATGCAATGGGGACTTTATGGCTGCTAAACCCGAGATATCGAACCCTTCCCTCGGCCTGTAATCGCTGTGCAATCGGAAGGAGACCGTCGTCTCCAAACATCGTTTCGAAGTCATCGGCTTCATCCACATTATGCAGGAATAAGACGTCAATGTAGTCGGTTTGAAGCTTTTCATAAAACGCATTGATGAATTGAAGGCTGAGTTGATGGTCTCTGGTTTTCATGTATTGCCCATCTTGCTCAGCGCATCCCAAATGGCCGGCGAGGAACACCTGATCCCGACGGCCTTTGAGGACTCTGCCAAAATGCTCGCGGGTCGTAGGACAACCCATAAAGAGGTCGATATAGTTTACGCCGTGATCTAAAGCATAACTTACCACAGAGTCAACTTTTTCGTAGGATTCGTGCCATACATACTCGGCTCCAAAACCGATGGCGCCGACGTTTAACTGAGTACGTCCGAGTTTGCGATAGTTCATAGAGATGGACCTCCTCTTACTTAAAGGCTATCTCCATGATTCGCTTTGTCAATGGATAAATCCTTCGGTTTACAAGAAGAGATCTGTCCCAAAGGACGAATTTTGGGGCAGACCCTTATATCGAGGCCTCATTGGCCCACAAGTAGATAAATCCGCTGGATGGCGGTAGGGTAAAACTGGTGTGTCGGCCGTCGTTGCTGATTAACGCAGTGGGATCTTCGGGATGATTCGTGCCGTCCGGCGGGATATCGTTGATGGTGTCGATATCGCCGAGCTTCAACCAACGGCCGGGGATCCCCAATTCCAGGTCGACCAAGACCGGATCCGATTCGAAATTCAACAGGATGGCAAACTCCTCCCGCGGCTCAGTGGATGTTGACCGCCAACCGATGACGGTGCGGTTTTGACCATGCGAACCATCCATCCAAGGACCAAGAATCCAATGGAATTCACCTTGCTCTTGCGGATTATATCCATAGACGCGAAGTCCGGGATGCCGGCGCCGAAGCGAAAAGAGCCGCCTTGTCCAGGCATAGAATGGGTTCTGTTTGGGATTCTCCGGCCAATCAAAGAGAACCAGATTGCGCGGACGATCGGTTCCAAACTCTTGTCCCATGTAGAGCATGGGTTGGCCTAGAGCGACCGCAGTGGCGAAGAGTCCCAGCCTCGCTTTGTGGGCTTTGACCTCATCATAGATGAGGTGTCCGTCGTTGGTGGCGATCTCAAAAGGTACAGAGTTTTCATCGTGGCTTTCACAATAGTTCAACGCATTGTTGGTATGAGCTGCATACAGATTCTTTGAGAAGTAAAAGACATCGCCAAGATAACGGGGGTCGTTGGTCACCCAATCCTGAAATACGCCCTCCCGCAGCAACGCCTTGATCTTGTCGTGGAAGGGGTCGCACCATTGGGTAAAACCGTTATAACCCGCGAAGTTCAAATCCGGTTCATTGGGTAGGTTCTCAGCAATCAGTAGACAATCGGCTTTGAATCCTTTCTCCCGAATCTCGTCGGCGAAACGTTGGAGAAAGGTATGGCTCATCCACGATGAGTGGGTGGCGTCAAAGCGAAATCCATCCAGATGGTATTCTTGTAGAAGAAGTTTTCCGACATCGATAAGGTAGTTTTGGATCTCCTCCCGTTCGGTGGCTACCCGGTTGCCCCAGGGGGTCGAACCGGAGAAATAGAATCCCCCATCGGTACCATCGTTGATCAAGCCCCATAATGGATTGAAGGCATTGGATGTATGGTTAAAGACTAGATCGGCGATGACAGCCAATCCATGGTGGTGGGCTGTATCGACCAACCGGCGAAAATCGTCGGGTGACCCAAAGTCCCGTTCCACGGAGGCGAAGCCACAGGGGTCATATCCAAGAGCTTCAGGCCCTTGCATGGTGGGGGCTTCGGAGGTTGGCATCAAAGCCAGGGCTGTGATTCCCAGATGATTAAAGTACCCCTGTTTGATTAGGGCGGTCATCCCGTTAAATGTGCCTTGGATCTCAGGGTCGATGTCGGGCGTGCCTTGAGTCATACCGTAGATGCTGGCCTCGTAGACGATGAGATCTTGGACGGGCGGGGTCTTCCATTGATGGTCGTTCCAGCGGTAACGGGATGGATCGATGACCCGGGAATGGTTGGCGTGGTGGTCATGGCCATAGGCGCGGGTCATGGGATCGGGAGCCAGGCGCTCAGCGTTTAATTCGTCATTTAACGCGACGCCGCCTTGAATATAAAAACCATATTCATATTCGCGATGGGGTTCCGCAACGGAGATCAGCGCCAACCATAGGTTGGGCAGGTTATAATAGCCCATAACCCGACGCATGGGGATAAACGCTTCCGGGTCAGCATGGGGACTGCCGGGATGTTGCCAATCGTTGAAGTCTCCCGTCAGGTAGACCCGGGCGGCGCGGGGGTGGAAAAAGCTGAAAAGGATTCGTCCGTCTTTTAGCGGCGTCGCTCCGAGCATGGAATGGGTTTCGGCTCCGGTGACATCAGTATCGGGAAGATAATGCCCATCGGGGACAAGATGACGAATGGAGGTATAGACGTCGTTGACATGAATCATTTCATCGTCGGTCCAAGGGCGAATGCTATAGATCTCCGGTGGATCCAGGCGACACCAAACCTCAAAGCCGAGGTGACGTTGGTATGGGTAGGTGGGGCCCTTCGTCCCGTCGTCGAAGAGGAGTGAGAAGTGGAAGTGGGATGGAGGATGTTTCATCCGAAAGATTGCTCCATAATCATCCGAACCGGCGGCTTCGATCACACCGGAATGGGCACATCGAACCTCTGCCCGACAATATTCGATGTGGATAGGGCCAGTGTTTTCTTGGAATTGAGGCAGATGGATGATTAGATCGTTCATGAAATACCTCCTCAAGTTTGTTTAGTGCTAGTCTATCCCGTTCATGGCGGAAAAAACGGGCGACTTTTGTCGGTATTGGTTTAAGATACGAGCCAAGTCCATTGTTTGTAGAATTTACTTTATCTTAAAATACTAATCATCTTTTTGTTACATGATTCATGTAAGATAAAGTTAATCATTCTTCTAAAACCTTTTTTATATTTTGTTTTTTCCTTTTTGCCATAAGCCGCAAGGCTTTTTATAAAAGGGAGCCGCCCGGGGGGCGGCTCTTTGTATTCTAGAAGAGCGGATAGCCAGAGTTTCTTTTTTTGAAGGTTTATTGCCTGTAGGGCAATAGATCTGATTTTGTTTAAAAAGTAGACTTTGAGTATACAAAAACATTGCAAAACGAGAACGTTTCGTTTATAGTAAAAAGTATACTGAAGGTGAAATTATACAATGCTAAAGGAGGGTAGAGATGGGTGGAAGCAAGCGAGAGCATAATAAGGAATCGAGACGGGAAGCCATTCTTAAGGTAGCGGAAGGTATCTTCTTTGCAAAAGGCTTTGAAGGAACGCTGATGGATGAGATTGCCCGTGAGGCGGGATGTACCAAGCGTACGCTCTATGCGTATTTCGAAGGGAAAGAAATGCTCTTTAATGCGCTGGTTCGCCGCGGATATAAGGCGCTAAACGATATGACGGAGGAGTTAATGGATGAAACGAATCCGGAAAACGGCTTAGTAAGGGTCCTTCGTTATGGGGATATCTATATTGATTTTATCCAGAATTACCCCCAATACTTTAAGGCGATGGCCGAATATGAGACCCATCACCGGAACAATCCGGCATTAGAGCTGTTTAAAGCAACGTACGACGCTGGAGAGATCAGTATCACTCGGTTAATATTCTGTATTCGCCTGGGGATGGATGATGGCAGCATTCGGAGGGATATTGAACCCATGGGGATTGCGCTTGCCCTTTACGCCCAGATCCTTGGGATGGGTGTGTTATGGATCAATAAACGCTCATATATCGAAGAAATGTGCGGCAAGTCATGGGTGGATTTGATTGACGATATGAGACGTTTGGTTAGGGGCGCACTGAAAATTGGAAGAGAAGGGATGAATGGAAATGAGACATGCTGCGGAATGGAGTCTTAGGAAGGGTGTTGTTTTCCTGATGTTTATTTCGATCTTGACGGGTTGCCTATTGGCGGAGGAAAAGGCTGTTGCGGGTCAGGGTCAGGATATTGCCTTGGAACCCTTTTCACATCAATTCAGTAAGGATCTTGGCAATGCGCTAATATCTCGTGAATCCTGCCGGGATTTCTCCGCCCAAGAGGTCTCGCTCAAGAATCTCTCAGCCGTGCTTTGGGCGGCCAATGGGGTTAATCGAGAGAAAGGGAAGCGGACGGCCCCAGCTCCCTATGGGAAATACGTCATCGATCTCTATGTGGTTATGGAAAAAGGCGTCTATCTCTACTTGCCTGATGAACATAGCCTGCAGTTTGTATCGGAACGAGCGATCAAGGATAAGGTGGGCAAGCAAGGGGACATCAAAAAGGCATCCCATGTCCTGGTAATGGTGGCCAAAACCCATCGGTTACCCTTTATCGTGAAGAAGGAAAATCGCCTTCCCATGGCTCACGCGACTGCGGGATGTATTGCGCAGAATGTCTACTTAGCCGCCAGCGCCCTCGACTTGGGAACACGTTTGGTGGAGGGCCTTAACGAAAAGATCATCAAGGAAACCTTTGCTCTCCAGAAAGAAGAAGAACCGCTCTATATCATGCCGTTGGGATATCCTAAGAGGTAATCTCGGGAGATTTATAACTGGGGCGAACCTCACCCTGTTCCCCCCTCCGGCACGGAGAGGGGGAGAATGATCAATCTGTTGGTCACGGAGAAGGATGTTCGGGTTTAAATGATAATGCGAAAATGAGGTCGGCTTTTTAAGTCGGCCTCATTTTTTTAACATATAAGAATTTATGATTATTAAGATTACTCAGGAGTCAGTAATCAGAAGAAATAAAGTTAGAAGTCGGAATTCAGAATTCAGAATTCGAATTCAGGAGACAGGAGTTGGAACGGTTGAGAAGGCCTTTGGGGAAGGGGAACGGGTTCTCTCGCAAAGACGCAAAGGCGCAAAGGGTGGGAGCGGATCTGTTAGGGTATTAATTATTATATATTTATCTTTGCGTCCTTGGCGATCTTGGCGAGAAAATAAAGATAAACTTGCATTTAGACTTGGATTCTTCATGCTCTTCATGGTTATAAAAAATAGGGGCAAGAAGATTGAATTGTCCATCTCAAATCCAAAGGACGCCGCAAGGCGTTTTTCTTAATGTAATTTTGCGAGTTTGGGTAGGAAACCTTTGGGATTTATGGAATATAAACGTTAAGATATTACGTTAAGGAGGGCGCTGATCATTGCAGAGCCTTGCCATCGTCTATAATGACCGGGAAAAAGCATTGCCTCCAAAAGAACTGCATCGCCTCTTTCAATTGGTGGGATGGTCCGACGGGCAAGAGTCGCCGGAGATGATTGAGGGGTTTAACCTTCCCTTCCTCAATTCGACCCTTGTTATATCTGCTTGGAGCGGGGAGCGTCTGGTCGGCGTTGTCAGGGTATTGAGCGATGGGGTTATCCGCTCCGTTCTCCATGATCTTATTGTTGACCCGGAGTATCAAGGGAATGGCATTGGCAGGGATCTGGTTCAGCGATGCATGCGGCATTATCCCTCAACGGAATGGCTGATTCAGACGACGGAACCGTTGGAAGCGTTCTATCAAGACCTTGGGTTCCGAAGGTACGATAAACTGGTGATGAGCATACCGTCGGTATGGGAATAACAAGGGATGATGATGAATATTCAATTTCAAGTTGGATAACGACTTAAACCGTCGGCTTGTTCAGGGTCTCTTTCTGGCTGTCACATTGATTCTTCTCATTCTCCAAATCGCTGAGGTGAATATTCAACGCATCAGTGGAGATGCGGATTTCGCGCATCGATAGGCTCAAGGAGCCCATCAGAAGCAGAAGGCAAAAGCCGAAGATCACCTCGGCCCAGAGATGTTGTTGGAGAAAGATCAAAAACATACAAAAAACGCAGAAGAAGAAGCTTAAGACGCCCAAGAATTGCATATCCCGGATGATTCGAATTCGGCGTCGCAGATTATCGATCTGGCCAAGGAGCGGTTTGTCGGGGTTATTCTTATAGCGCGCATGCAACTCGCGAACCAGTTGAGCAAGGGCAACAAAGCGATTGGTATAGGCCAGGAGCAACAGTGAGATGGCAGGAAATAGCAGAGCCGGTGTGGTCAGTGTCAGCTCGATCTGCGATTCGATGGCGCGTAATTGTTGGGGGAAGAACTGGACCGCCAGGAGAAATAGGAAAGCCAATACCAAGATGAGGATGCCTAACGCAGTAACGAGATTTCTTCTGTTCATAATCCTCTCTCCGTTCTTGCTGAATTAAAAATTACAAAAAATGCCCTAATGGTAGGTTGTTTATTTAAACCCAATTATTCTTAGACCCAAAAATAATGGGAGGTGTTGTTGTTGGAAGAGCTAGTAACCTCGGTTCCGGTGGTTGAAGAGCGGAAGAAACATTCGTTATTGGGTATTATATCATTTTCTTTGGCAATTTTCTCCTTTATCCTGCTCTTTGTAATCTTAGTCTTTGTAGGCTATCATACATTGGTTAGCAGCGGCTTGCCGGAGAATGAGATCCTTTATTTCTTTGTTGGAATGATTATAATCCTCCTACTTGTGATCGTGCTCATCAGTATGATCGTGGGGATCCTTGGAATCCTCGAAAAAAACCGGCGCAAACTCTTTGGCATCCTTGGGGTCTCCATTGACGTTGTCATGATTCTGTTGGTGGTGTCTCTGTTTATTATCGGAAGTATGGACTAGACGGGGGATGACGATGAAGAGGCTTTTATTGATCGGCGGGTTAATGATCGGTCTGGCCCCCATCGTCTTTGGTTTCAGCCTTTCTAAAACCGTTGATCTCGACGGCGATGGACGTCCGGATACCATTGGGTTGGAGATCCATGAAGAGACAGATTCCTATATATTAACAGTCAATGGACACATCGCCAAAGGAACCTTGGAGTTTGTCGATGGGTTTAAGATCATCGATATCGATACATCGGACCGCCGTAAAGAGATTGCGGTCCATTCACCGGGTCCCAGTGATGATGATGTATATATCATCTATGATTATGATGGGAAAAGCCTTAAACGGATGGCGACATTATCCCGATGGCCGGTCTTCCTTGGAAACGGCGTGGTGTATGTCGACAACTGGATGGGGTTCTGGACGATTCGCCGCAAGTATCAACTGGATTCGAAGAAAAGGCAGTTAAACTGCGTTCCTCAAGAGTTTTACTATGTTGGTGTGGAGGCGACGGTTCGACGAAGTTTCCCCATTCTCCAAAGGCGGGACGACCGATCTGCCGTTGTCGCCAAACTAAAACCCAACAGTAAAGTCATGATCCTCCTCTGTGATCCATCGCCCAAAGCTTATGGCGATGACTGGTATCTCATCAAATCCGAGTCGGGCCTCGTGGGATGGACAAAGGAAAAGGGTTTCACAGAGAAATTTCATCAATTGCCTTATGCGGATTGATTTCGAAGGGGGAGCGGGTTTGAATTATGTCCGACGGCACCCGGACAAAAGCTATCAGGTGGATCACAAAAATCAATCGACCGCGATGAAAGCCGTAGTTGGGAAGGAACATGCGTTAAAGCTCCTTCTTTATCTTGGGGGCCCGGCGTTTGTTCTGGCTATCGTATTTATGGGCTTCAAACAAGCGACTTTGGGCGCGGTATTTCTGTACCTTGCTGCTGGGGCTTTTATTGGGACGGTTCTCTATTTGTTGCTTCCGATACCGGCGATCCGGTGTTCGCGATGCAACCGGAGAATGAAGATGAGATCCTTTGATGAGGGCGGGGGTTACGCAGCGAACTTCTTGGTCTGTGATGAGTGTAAGCTGTATGTGGATACCGGGTATTCCAGCGATTGATAGTGGGGGACAAGCTCAGTATTTATCCTATTATGAATGAGAGCAGGGGTATCATGTCAAACGAAAATGCATTGACCATCGTTTGGACCAGCGCCGATAGGGAAGTAGCCTTAAAGATGGTCTTTATGTACACGCAAAATGCCAAACTCAATGGCTGGTGGGATAATGTCCGCCTCATCATCTGGGGACCGTCGGCGCGACTTCTCTGTGATGACCCGGAACTTACGGAGAGGATTCGTCTCATGCTCCATGTAGGAGTCACTGTTGAAGCGTGCAAGGCCTGCAGTGATCTGTACGGTGTCTCGGAACGCTTAGCCGATCTGGGAGTCGATGTGAAATACGTCGGTGAAGAGTTTACCGAGGTACTTCGGGAAGGCGGAAGGGTATTGACGGTTTGATTTTTTATTGTGATTTGTTGATTCAGAAAGATAGTATTCAGAAGACAGAAGCCAGTAGTCAGAATGTTTAAGCACTAACTTTTGAAGCGAAAGGAAAATGATAAGTCGGTTCAAGCAAGCTTATTTTTCTACTCGTATTTTTACTATAACTTCTGAATACTGACTTCTGAGACAAAGTGATTCCTTTGCAAAGGATCGAATCATAGGAGAGAGAAAGATGAAACTTTCCGAAGGTGAAAATCTTAGATTTCATGGGGACCCTCCGTACCGTGTTGCCGTCCTCCACGGCGGGCCCGGGGCGGCTGGGAGCGTTGCGCCGGTGGCGCGGGAGCTGTCTAAGCATTTCGGTGTTCTAGAGCCGTTTCAGACGGGGATGACCATCGCTGAGCAGATCAACGAGGTACAGGAGGCCATTTCAACCCATGGCGAATCGCCCGTTATATTGATCGGCCATTCCTGGGGAGCGTGGTTGGGCTATATGGTGGCGGCGATGGCGCCCGCGATGGTGAAGAAGTTGGTTCTCATCAGTGCGGGGCCTTTTAGTGAGGACTATGTGAAGATCATGACTGAAACCCGCTGGAACCGCTTGACCGATGGGGATCGGGAACAGATGGAGCGATTGCAGAAGCAATTGACGGAAGCCTCCGATGACGAACAAAGGAAACTCTTTAGCGAGTTTGGCCGTATCATGTCCCGCGTGGACGCTTATGAGCCGGTCCTTCAGACCGATGATCCGGTGACTTTTCGCCCTGACATCTATAACGCGGTCATGCCGGAGGCGGCAGCCCTTCGCAGCAGCGGAGAGCTCTTGGCGATGGGACATGGGATTGTCTGTCCGGTGGCGGTTATCCACGGAGACTACGACCCCCATCCATACCCGGGCGTCCAGGAGCCTTTGGCTCGGGTTTTCAAGGAATTCCAGTGGTTCTTGTTGGAACGCTGTGGGCACCATCCGTGGGAAGAGAAGTATGCTCGGGATAGGTTTTATCGGATTTTGGTCGAGGTTGTGGGTGGTAAGTGAGGATGGGGAGACCTCTCTCTTGCTCTCCCCTAAAAGGGAGAGTAACCTGGAGCCTTTGGAGTAAGGGTTTGAACCAATTGTTGGAGTAGGAACTTCTGATGAGAAACAAGCGACGAGTTATGATGTAGCTAGAGCAGTCTGGAAAGGATGAATGTAGTGCACTTCAATGAGATGATTCAACAAGCCCAGAGCGGGATTTTGCTCTATGGGATTACCCCACCCCATCGGAATAATCCCCCGGAGAAGATCCGGGAGATCGCGGCGAAGACGTTAATGAGGGTCAATGATCTCCAGCCGGATGGACTGATCCTATACGATATTAATGATGAGAGCGACAGAAATCCTGCCGAGCGTCCCTTTCCGTATCTACCGACTATGGATCCGACCGACTATTACAACGATTATCTGCAAGCGCTTCATACTCCCTCGATTATCTATCGCTGTGTCGGCAAATACGACGAACGCCAGTTGACCGCTTGGTTAAAGGCTGCCGATCCTACGAAGGTTAATACGGTCTTCGTCGGGGCGTCCTCGGCTCAACAACATGTGACGATGACATTGAAGCAAGCCTATGCGTTGAAGCGGTCGGTGGAAAATCCGTTGCATCTGGGGGGCGTGCTGATTGCGGAGCGTCATTCTAAACATGAGGATGAACATCTACGGATCCTGGACAAACAAGCGCAGGGTTGTTCCTTCTTTATCTCCCAGATCGTCTATAACGGCGAGTATATCAAGAGCATGCTCTCGGACTATTATTACCATTGCAAAGCCATCGGCCGCGCGATGGTCCCGATGATCATCTCCGTATCGGTCTGCGGTTCGGTCAAGACGTTGTCCTTTATGAAGTGGCTCGGTATCCATATCCCGAAATGGCTGGAGAACGAGATTGTTCATTCCGAGGATCCGTTGGCGGAGTCCTATGATCAGTGCATCCGTTTGGCGGGGGATGTGATGGAGTTTTGCCGCCGGTTAGGAGTCCCCTTTGGATTCAATATCGAAAGCGTCTCCAACCGCCTGGTGGAGATCGAAGCCTCCATCCGATTGGCCCGGGAAGTTCGTGAGATGATGACCACTGATTAACCTGAGGCTGTCTGAACCATTGATTAACCTGATTGGTGTGATTACATTGATTATGTGTGATTAATATGGATGTAAAAGATTAGTGCTGTAACAATCAGAGAAATCAGGTCAATCAACTGAATCAGGGGTTCAGACGGTGGGGTTTTTTTGCTGGGGGTGATTGCGATTATGATTAACGAAAAATACCGGTATTCGGACTTGACATCTAAAATTATCGGGTGTGCGATATCTGTTCATAGAGAGCTTGGTAATGGATTTCAGGAAGTGATTTATCAAAGAGCTTTGGAGATAGAGTTTTTAGAAAATGAAATTGTGTTTAGCAGAGAACATGAAATGCCTGTGTACTATAGGCAACGCCAAATTGGTACACGTAGGGTTGATTTTTTAGTTCAAAAAGTTCTTTCTATTGAATTGAAGGCTTTAACCAAATTAGAGGACGTCCATTTGGCCCAAGCGATTAATTATCTTGAAGCGTATAATTTGGAGATCGGCTTGTTGATTAATTTCGGGGCTAAAAGTTTGGAATTTAGGCGGCTTATAAACTCGAAATTTTGTTCGGGGAATGGCTCAGCTGTCTGAACCATTGATTAACCTGATTCGTGTGATTACATTGATTATGTGTGATTAATATGGATGTAAAAGATTAGTGCTGTAACAATCAGAGAAATCAGGTCAATCAACTGAATCAGGGGTTCAGACGGTGGGGGTGTTTTTTACCCAAAATTAGGAGGAAATCCAGGAATTTCCGGCGAAATACCTCTTTGACGATATTTACATAAAGAACTGGAAGCGGTTTGATGAAGGTGGGATGGCTTTGTCAAAAGGCTGCCGGATATGGAGCGCAATCTTTGCTCTTGCCAATGAAGTAAGGGGGGAGGGGTTGCGCTCTTTTTTATGGACTGAAATGAAATTGATTGAAGCGAACGGTTGTTCCGTGACCATCCCTTGTCATGGGGGTGGGGTAGAATGAGGGGGAGAGCAATTGGATTGGAAGAAGGGTATGTTCAATGAAAAAAACATTTGTTGCACACATACAAAAAAATGAAGATGGCTCCTGGAAATCACCTCATTTCTTAGAAGACCACCTTGAAGCTACTGCAAAAAGAGCAGAAGTCTATGCTGGAAAATTTGAATCTGGAGAATGGGGTAAGATTATTGGGTTAGCCCATGACGCAGGTAAAGGTCGGATTGCGTGGCAAGAATATATTCGACAAAAAAGTGGCTATATTGATGAAGAAGCCCATTTAGAAGGCAAACCAGGGAAAATGCCGCATGCCATTCATGGGGCTAAGTTAGCTGAGGAAGTGTTAGGAAAAGGATTTGGAAGGATTCTTGCTTATTGTATTGCCGGTCATCACGCGGGACTTCCGGATTGGTCAAGCGCTGAGGGAGCAGGACGGTCTTCGCTTCAATATCAAGAATCCCAAGTTAAAGATCTAAATGATATTACCGAATTTATTTCAGATAGCCTCCGAGTCTTTAGGCCAAAGTCTGCTCCATGGAAGTTTAGTAACGGTTTAGATTTATCATTTTGGATAAGGATGTTGTATTCATGTCTTGTGGATGCGGATTTTTTGGATACTGAATCTTATATGGACAATGCCAAAGCAGATAAAAGAGGTGGTTATTGTACGATACAAGAGCTTCTGGAACGATTTAATCGTTTCATTAAACAATTGGATGAAAGATCGTCGGATACGCCTGTTAATAGAATTCGAAGAGATATTAGGAGAAAATGTGTGGAAATGGCGGGTGAACACCAAGGCTTTTTTTCCCTTTCGGTTCCAACCGGCGGTGGTAAAACATTATCAAGTCTTGCATTTGGCTTAGAGCATGCAATAAAGCATGGATTAGATCGAATCATCTATGTTATTCCATATACGAGCATTATCGAACAGAATGCAGATGTTTTCCGTTCTGTGCTAGGAGCGGATCAAGTTGTAGAGCATCATTCAAGTCTTGACGAGGATGAGTCGACAACCAAATCGCGCTTGGCTGCGGAGAATTGGGACGCCCCAATTATTGTAACAACGTCGGTGCAATTCTTCGAGTCACTATTTGCAGCAAAATCAAGTCGATGCCGTAAGCTGCATAATATTGCGAAATCTGTTGTTGTTTTGGATGAAGCTCAATTAGTGCCTATTGAGTATTTGACGCCGATTCTAGAAGCGATGCGACTTTTAGTTGAACATTATAATGTTAGTTTTGTAATCTCAACTGCTACACAGCCTGCATTTGAAGAACGTTGTATTGATGGCGTTTTATTCAAGGGATTAAGCAATATAACAGAAATTATGGGAGATGCGGATCAGGTTAAAGAGCTATATAAATCGTTGAAGCGGGTAGATGTTCAACTGCCAAAAAATATGCATATCCCTTCGACCTGGGAAGGGATTGCGGAAGAGTTAAAACTATATAAACAAGTATTATGCATCGTTTCTGATCGGAAAAGTTGCCGTGAGTTATATGGCTTGATGCCCGAAGGAACCTTTCATTTATCTGCTTTAATGTGCGGTAAGCATCGTAGCGATGTTATCGAAACGATTAGACAAAAACTAAAGCGTAATGAGTCTGTTCGGGTCATTAGCACGCAACTGGTGGAGGCGGGCGTTGACTTTGATTTTCCTGTAGTTTATAGAGCTCTTGCTGGATTAGATTCTATTGCGCAAGCGGCGGGTCGTTGTAACAGGGAAGGCGAATTGTCTGAACTCGGTAAAGTGGTTGTGTTTGTTGCGCCTAAAAAAGCGCCAATGGGCATTCTTCGTAAGGCGACGGATACAACGTGTAGTATTTTTGCAACTTTAAACGGAGATCCATTAGATTTCGACTTATTTGGGAGGTTTTTTTCTGCGTTATATTGGAAAGCCAATTCCTTGGATTCAAAAGGAATTATTCCGCTCCTGACTCCTGATCAAATTGAATGTGGTGTCAATTTTCGGACAGCTGCCGAAAGGTTCCGGATTATTGACGATTCCCTTCAAAAGACGATTTTAGTTCGATATGGGGAAGGCGACAGTTTAATTGATTTACTTAAAATGAAAGGACCTGATCGCAATATATTGCGAAAACTGCAAAGATATACAGTAAATGTATATAATAGTGATTTTGAACGATTACTTGAGAGAGGTTCTATCGAAGAAATTCAGCCTCAAATCTTTGCGCTTGCCTCAAGTATGGAATACTCAAATGAAACTGGGCTTATGGTTGATGAAATACTGATTGATCCTGAGAATTTGATATTTTAGGAAGGAGATGATGCAATTGCACGATTGGTGCCTAGAAGTCTGGGGAGATTATGCCTGTTTTACCCGTCCTGAAATGAAGGTTGAACGAGTTAGTTACGACGTGATGACACCTTCGGCGGCAAGAGCAATCTTTGAAGCTATTCTTTGGAAGCCGGCGATACGGTGGAACATCACCAAAATCGAAGTGCTTCATCCGATCAAGTGGATCTCTGTTCGACGTAATGAGGTTGGTAAGGTCATATCTAGTCCCACGGCTAAGCAAATGTCGGGAGTACTTGGCGAAACGATGGGCATCTTTGTCGAAGACGAGCGGCAACAACGCGCCGGACTTTTCTTGCGGGATGTGAAATACCGTATTTACGGATATTTTGATTTTATTCCGCCAGATAAGCGTAATACCAACGCCGCTTCATCGCCTGAGCTCTGGGCTGACGAACAGGAGCAGATAGAAGCAGTTCGGAAAGATGAAACCGAAGCAAAATATGCGGCGATGTTTGAACGACGCGCTAAGAAAGGCCAATGTTTTCATAGGCCATACTTGGGCTGTCGAGAGTTCGCCTGCCATTTTAAGTTGGCTGATCCCATCGAAGAACTTGTTACGCCAATTGATGATACGAGGGATTTGGGCTTCATGCTATACGATATGAACTTCAATGAAGATTCTAACAACCCGACTCCTCTGTTTTTCCGAGCGCGGCTGGAAAACGGCATCATGAACACTGACCGGCGATATGTGGAGGTGAGAGGATGATCCTGCAAGCGCTCAAGGAGTATTACGACCGTAAGGCGGCTGATCCGGACAGTGATATAGCGCCGGAGGGGTGGGAGAAAAAAGAGATACCCTTTATCGTCGTTATCGATTCGATCGGTAACTTGGTTCAAATTGAAGATACCCGTGAAGGAGAAGGGAAAAAGAAACGAGCCAAATCTTTCTTGGTACCTCAAGCAGTAAAAAAAACCTCTGGTATTGCTGCGAATCTGTTCTGGGATACGGCGGGATATGTCTTTGGAGTAGATACTAAAGGCGATAAGGAGCGAGCGATAAAACAGAAAAAAGCCTTTTTAGATCGTCTTCGGAATGAAATTGGTGATATTAAAATCGTACAAACGGTAATCCATTTTCTTGAAAGCATCTCTGAGGACAGGCTGTCGAAGGAGGTTGATTGGGCCGAGATATGTGAAACCAATCCCAATCTGACGTTTCGAATGAATAATGACATTTCTCTGGTTTGTCATCATCCCGATGTTGTTTCCAAAATTGAATCATTATCTAACATTAAAACCGACGATAAAATGGGGATTTGCTTGGTAACGGGAGTCCATACCGAAATTAAACCTCTTCATACATCAATTAAAGGGGTTTATGGTGCCCAAAGCTCCGGGGCGAACATTGTATCCTTCAATTTGGACGCATTTAAATCCTATGGAAAAGAGCAGGGTTTTAACTCGCCAGTAGGCGCTGAGGCGGAGTTTTCGTATACAACAGCTACCAATACTTTACTTGGAAAGGACTCGAAGCAACGGTTGTCCATCGGTGACGCGTCTACCATATTCTGGTCCCAGAAAAAGTCATCCTTTGAGACGGATTTCTCCTTCTTTTTTAAGGAACCAGAGAAAGATGACCCTGATGCGGGGACCCGAAAAGTAAAGGAGCTTTTTGCCTCAGTCCAAAGTGGCTTTTACAAAGAGGATGATGATGATACTCCCTTTTATATCATGGGTTTGGCTCCCAACGCAGCACGGATTGCAGTGCGGTTCTGGCACGTTGGGACAATTCGAGATTATGCATCGCGGATCAAACAGTATTTTGAAGAATTCACTATCATCAAGCCGTCTAAAGAACCGGAGTACTATTCGATCTGGCGCATCTTGGTGAATATTGCGAGCCAAGACAAGAGCGAAAATATTCCTCCAAATCTCGCCGGAGAGTTTATGCGTTCCATTTTGGAAGGAACCCCATACCCCGCTTCGATGCTACAAGCAGTGCTTCGTCGGATACGTAGTGATACGGAATATCGTGTGAAACCGGTTCGCGCTGCGTTAATTAAAGCGTATCTAAACCGTTACTATCGATTTTACCCTAATCCAAATATAAAGGAGGTTAGCATGGCATTGGATACTTCCCAACCGTCCATTGGCTATCAACTTGGGAGACTATTTGCCGTATTAGAGAAGATTCAAGAAGAAGCAAACCCGGGGATTAATGCTACAATTCGGGAGCGTTATTACGGAGCGGCGTGTGCGACTCCAGTTACCGTTTTTACCAATCTGCTTCGTCTGAAAAATCACCATTTGGCAAAACTTGAAAATAAGGGCAGAGTGGTGAAATTCGAACGTCTATTAGGCGAAATCATGGGTCATTTATATGACTTCCCCGCTCATCTGGATCTGCACGAGCAAGGTCGTTTTGCCATCGGTTATTATCATCAACGGCAAGCATTTTTTACTCCAAAGGAAGAAGCGAAGGTTGAAAATCTGCCTATATAAAACTGAAAGAGGTGTTATTTGTGGGTTTAAACGAAACGGTTCAAAAACGTTATGATTTTGTGATTCTATTTGATGTCAAAGATGGAAACCCCAATGGCGATCCGGATGCTGGCAATCTGCCACGTGTAGATGCTGAAACTGGACATGGACTTATTACAGATGTTTGCTTAAAACGGAAAGTTCGGAATTATGTCGGGCTAAAAAATAATGAAGAACCACCGTACGGGATCTTTATCAAAGAGAAAGCAGTTTTAAACAATGTTATCGAACAAGCATATATTAACTTAAATATTGATTTACAGAAAGAGCCCGTTGATCCTGCCGATGGTAAAAAGCGAAATAAACCTGGTCAAGGACAAGGTAAAGAAATAGATCGGGCACGGCAGTTTTTGTGCCAGAACTTCTTTGACATCCGAACCTTTGGAGCTGTTATGTCTACTGGAGCTAATGCAGGACAAGTTCGCGGTCCGGTACAGTTCACTTTTGCCAGGTCCGTGGATCCTGTCGTCTCCCTTGAGCATAGCATTACGCGTATGGCAGTAACAACAAAGGAAGAAGCGGAAAAACAAGGCGGCGATAATCGTACAATGGGTCGAAAATTTACTGTTCCCTATGGTCTTTACCTTGCTCACGGTTTTGTTTCTGCGCCGCTTGCACATCAGACGGGATTTTTGGAAACCGATTTGGAGCTGCTTTGGGAAGCGTTAGAAAAAATGTTTGAACATGATCATTCCGCAGCCCGCGGATTAATGGGCACTAGGAAGCTTATAATATTTGAACATTCATCCAAGATGGGTGACGCTCCGGCGCAGCAACTATTTGACGCCATCACAGTGAAACGGAAAGATGAAAGCAAGCCTGCGCGAGAATTCAGCGATTATACTGTAATGATCGCTAAGGAAAAGATTCCTCAAAGTGTAACGCTAATCGAGAAGCTCTAGGGTGAAGCCTATGTACTCCGACGACGACCTCCTCCTTCTCTCAGGCATCCAGCACTTCGCCTTCTGCCAACGGCAATGGGCTCTGATTCATATTGAGCAACAATGGCAGGAGAATCTAAAGACATTCAGCGGGCGGCAGATGCACGAACGGGCGGATGATCCCTTCTTTACGGAAACGCGAGGAACAGTGCTCGTCACCCGTTCCCTGCCGCTGGTCTCCCGCCGGTTGGGTCTTTACGGCATTGCCGATGTGGTGGAGTTTAACCAAGACGAGACAGGGATCGAATTAAACGGGCGCAAAGGCCGGTGGCTTCCGCATCCGGTGGAATATAAGGTCGGTGAGCCGAAGCCGGACGACCGAGATATGGTCCAACTGTGCGCGCAAGGATTCTGTCTGGAAGAGGTGTTTGGCATCACGCTGTCCGGTGGTGATCTTTACTATGGCCGGACTAGGCGGCGTCAACGGGTGGATTTTGATGACGCTTTGCGTAACCATGTGGTGGAGCTAGCCGAAGGAATGCACGAGACGTTTCGCAGCGGTGTTACACCGGTGGGAGAATACAATAAAGCCTGCAAAAGCTGCTCGTTAGTGGAGGTTTGCTTGCCCCGTATGGGAACGAAACGTTCCGTACAGCGGTATCTGACGGATGCCCTGAAGGATATTTAAAGGGGGGCGATGGTGGAGTGCGAAAGCTCTTAAATGTGCTATACATCACCTCGCCCGAGGCCTATTTGGCCAAAGAAGGCGAGACCGTTTTGGTATTAGTCGGAGAAGAAACGAAGATACGTGTACCCATTCACAACCTGGAAGGCATCGTCTGTTTCGGCTATACCGGAGCAAGTCCAGCGTTGATGCATCTTTGCGCGGAACGTGGCGTTGCGTTATCGTTTCTTTCGGCCAGCGGCAAGTTTTTGGCACGAGTCAATGGACCCGTGAGTGGTAATGTTTTGTTACGACGAGAGCAATATCGGGTGGCGGATCGACCGGAAGAATCGCTGGAACTAGCGAAGAGCTTCATCTTTGGGAAGATATTTAACTGCAAATGCGTTTTGCAGCGTTTTCTACGGGACCATGAAAACCGAGGCGACGTCATGGCATTGCAAAAAGGGGTGCGAACCCTCTCCATGCAACTGCAAAAATCGTCCCACTGTCGTTCGCTAGAATGGCTCCGGGGCATTGAAGGAGAGGCGGCGCGGTCGTATTACGGAGTATTCGATCACCTTATTCTGGAATCGAAGGATACCCTTCGTTTTTCCGGTAGGAGCCGTAGACCCCCGCTTGACCCCATTAATGCTGTTTTATCTTTCTTGTATACGTTATTGTCCCATGATTGTGCTGCGGCTCTTGAAACCGTTGGGCTCGATCCCCAGGTGGGATTCATGCATCGGGAACGCCCGGGCCGACCCAGTCTTGCTTTGGATTTGATGGAGGAATTAAGGCCATACTTAGTGGATCGTTTATCATTATCGCTGATTAACAATCGCCAGATTAATGCAAAGGACTTTGTCTTCAAAGAATCTGGCGGTGTGCTGATGACCGATGAAGCGAGGAAGGAACTCATAACCGCATGGCAAAGAAGAAAGCAGGAAGAAGTGATGCATCCTTTCCTAAGCGAAAAGATAGCGATTGGCTTGATCCCTTATGCTCAGGCGTTATTGCTTGCTCGACATTTGCGGGGAGATTTGGAGGCCTATCCTCCATTCTTAATGAAATGACGGTGATAGGATATGATGGTTTTAGTCACATACGATGTCAATACGGAGACATCCGCAGGGAAGAAGAGGCTTCGTAAGGTAGCGAAACAATGTCAAAACTATGGGCAAAGGGTACAGAACTCTGTCTTTGAATGTCTGGTTGATCCTGTAAAGTTTGCACAACTGAAAAGCGGACTTGAAGGAATTATCGATAGGGAGAGTGATAGTTTACGCTTCTATTTTCTAGGGAGCCATTGGAAGAATCGTGTCGAACATGTGGGAGCTAAAGCCTCCTACGATCCTGAAGGTGTTTTGACAGTCTAGCGCGAAGGGGAAGCTCACATTGAATTCCCTGGATGCTCGCGGACATGCTTTTAGCTGGTGTTTTATTGACTGTAGCGTAAATTATTATTCCGTTATGCTAAATCATATCCGAGGTTCGCGGAGATGGATGTAAAGAGTCTTATCGTTGTTGGATTCTAAGGTAGAGCTGTCACCCCTCATGCAGGGGTGTGGATTGAAACCCTGTTTCGCTATCCGTAAGATATTGACGCCCTTGTCACCCCTCATGCAGGGGTGTGGATTGAAACAAAAGTCTCAAGATTATCGAACTTTTTCCATGCTGGTCACCCCTCATGCAGGGGTGTGGATTGAAACACGGGGTAAATACAAAGCAAGCCACTATTTTAAGGTCACCCCTCATGCAGGGGTGTGGATTGAAACCGTCAAGGTGTCGGACTTGTGCTCCGGAGAATGGTCACCCCTCATGCAGGGGTGTGGATTGAAACGTGATATGCTCCGTTTAATATCGTCCTCCATCCCGTCACCCCTCATGCAGGGGTGTGGATTGAAACCAATCCCTGTGCCGCATTGCCTACGGTTTCATCGTCACCCCTCATGCAGGGGTGTGGATTGAAACCCCAAACCCGGCGACAGTATAGCGGTTATCCCTGGTCACCCCTCATGCAGGGGTGTGGATTGAAACGAAAGAAGCAATTGAAAACTATGTCCTGGATGAGGTCACCCCTCATGCAGGGGTGTGGATTGAAACGCTGACGAGGTTTTATATAGCGAAGGTACAGATGAGTCACCCCTCATGCAGGGGTGTGGATTGAAACCCCTTGGCCGTCGCGGATCACGGTAACATTACCGGCGTCACCCCTCATGCAGGGGTGTGGATTGAAACACCTGATCATGCCTTCCCTCTCCAGCAGCTCAAAGTCACCCCTCATGCAGGGGTGTGGATTGAAACGTCGCAATCGCCAGCAGGATTTCGCCATTCCTAGTCACCCCTCATGCAGGGGTGTGGATTGAAACACGGCTTGGCAAATGGGAGCAGGAAGCGATAAAAGGTCACCCCTCATGCAGGGGTGTGGATTGAAACTGCTGTGTTGTCGGTTATAGCCATACCGCCCGCGTCACCCCTCATGCAGGGGTGTGGATTGAAACTCGCCGATTTGCTTTGTTCGCCGTTTTCTGCCCGTCACCCCTCATGCAGGGGTGTGGATTGAAACATTTTTATCCCCTCCTTGGAAACATTATACATCGTCACCCCTCATGCAGGGGTGTGGATTGAAACTCCATTTCGATAGTAGTACCTCAATTCCAACCCCGTCACCCCTCATGCAGGGGTGTGGATTGAAACACCCTGCCGCATTGCCGCCACACGTCTTTGCCCACGTCACCCCTCATGCAGGGGTGTGGATTGAAACATGTGGAACGGCGGCCTGTTTGTATAACTGACAATGTCACCCCTCATGCAGGGGTGTGGATTGAAACCTGGCGCTCCTCCGCGAATCGAATCATATTCGGTCGTCACCCCTCATGCAGGGGTGTGGATTGAAACCTTTCGTTAAATTAACATAAAGACCTGGGCTGACTTCGGGTCACCCCTCATGCAGGGGTGTGGATTGAAACACGTATCTTCCTCCGGCGGTCTTGAATACGTACCGTCACCCCTCATGCAGGGGTGTGGATTGAAACATGGCAAGAGATGCAAGTCACGTCATTGAATCGGCCGTCACCCCTCATGCAGGGGTGTGGATTGAAACCCTATAACCGCATGAACTACCAGGCATTCGCGGAGTCACCCCTCATGCAGGGGTGTGGATTGAAACCTGATCGTCCACGGTGGGACGTTGCAACTTGTAGCGTCACCCCTCATGCAGGGGTGTGGATTGAAACAAAAACAAGCGGCTTGTAATGCTCTTGAAATGCCCGTCACCCCTCATGCAGGGGTGTGGATTGAAACCTGGATGTGATTTGAATCATTGATGCAATGGAGGTCACCCCTCATGCAGGGGTGTGGATTGAAACTCTGCACTCCCAACGGTCATCCATACTAATATCCGTCACCCCTCATGCAGGGGTGTGGATTGAAACCCTTTCGGGTCGTAATAATTGAGGGTTATCACCGTCACCCCTCATGCAGGGGTGTGGATTGAAACTTCTCCAGCTGGGGAGGCTCCAAAAGCCGCGCGTCACCCCTCATGCAGGGGTGTGGATTGAAACCCGGCCATGGGATCGGAAGGACGTCATCGCCTTGTCACCCCTCATGCAGGGGTGTGGATTGAAACCGGTCAGACGGCTTGTCCCGTCCTCGTACTTAAATAGTCACCCCTCATGCAGGGGTGTGGATTGAAACCCGACAAGTCAAATTTTAACAAACCATACAGCTCGTCACCCCTCATGCAGGGGTGTGGATTGAAACATGTGACCACCTACTAGCGAGTCTGAACGGCGGGTCACCCCTCATGCAGGGGTGTGGATTGAAACTCTGTTTCGGCTTCCTTCCGCGCTAATGCCCTTTTGTCACCCCTCATGCAGGGGTGTGGATTGAAACACATACCGCTTGAATGATTTAAACGGCCTATAGTGGTCACCCCTCATGCAGGGGTGTGGATTGAAACTTGGAGCAATCTCCGAGCCGACGCCTTCGCGGCCGTCACCCCTCATGCAGGGGTGTGGATTGAAACATAACAAACGATCGAGACATCCAGCGCATCGCCGTCACCCCTCATGCAGGGGTGTGGAACGAGAAAAAAGGACTCTCCGAGTCGGAAAAAGCTCTCTCTCAGAGAGAAAAGCTCAAAAATCAAACGAGATGTTAGCGTTTTTTAATGATAATGCAGAGCTTTTGGGCAAAAAAATGAGCAATCGGCCCAATTAAGAGGTACTCCCAATGGGGAATACGCTGCCGACTGCTTTTTTGCTGTTTAAATTATACCACACATCTTATTTGAAAGTCAAATTGACCCAAAATAAGAAGATAATTTAACCAGCCCTAATATGATATGCAGAAAACTATAAATAAATACTTAAATTTATCATTGGTTGAGACAAAACTAAACGCCTTGAAATCGCTAAAGAGGCTTTAAACATCATGTAATCCAAAACCAATCGGCTACGAAATTGGCAGAGAGTAATTGAGCTTCTCCAATTCGGTTCTTTGGCCAATGATATCCCGGAGCCAGAAAGAAGGAAGGGCTACTCATGCCATATGACCGTTTCAAACACCACCGCCGGTCGATCCGGTTGAAGGGGTACGATTATGCACAAAACGGGGTGTATTATATTACGATCTGTACTTGGGACCGGGAATGTTTATTCGGAACAATTGTTAACGGTAAAATGGTTCTAAATGAATTTGGCCGGATTGTTTGCGAAGAGTGGCAAAGCACCCCGGAGAAACGTTCCAATGTGAATCTGGATGTATTCGTCGTAATGCCCAATCATCTGCATGGCATTTTGATGATTACCGAGAATCGTGGTCGGATGGCGAATAATGGTGGGAATATATTACAACGGATGAATGCGTCGCAATGTGGGGGTGTATTACGTGGTAGGGGCGTATTGCAATACGCCCCTACCCGTAACGAAACCGCCCCCAACGAATACGATACCGGAATCGACAACCGTATGGACATAATTCCTACCCAGGTAGATTCCTGCGGTCTATCTCCCGAAATGAATGCCGTACCGTTACGTTCACCGTCCCAAACCATCGGTGCCATCATTCGCGGTTTTAAAGGAGCTGCCACCAAACGTGTCAATGAATCGCGCCGTACCCCCGGTTCTCCGGTTTGGCAACGGAATTATTACGAACGCGTCGTCCGCGATCAATACGAATTCGACCGTATTCGCCAATATATTATTAACAACCCGGCCAATTGGAATAAAGACATCGAACATCCCACCGGTACCAGAGCAACCAACCGGATTCCCGACGATGTCTGCAAGGAGGTTTAAATGCAAAAGGCGTTTTTTAAATGGCGCTATTGACCAACCTGCTCCGCCACATCCACAACCACCGGCTTCCGGTCCGTCCGGCTGACCAGCGTCACACCGGCAATAATAATGATGCCGCCGATGATCTGGTCTCCATTTAAAAATTCCCCGAGCCGCGAGATGCCGCCGATGACGGCGAAGACCGGGATGAAATTGATAAATGTGGTGACAACAGCCGACCCGAGGTGGCGCAGGGCGTAATTGTAAAAGATATAGCCCAGGGCTGAACAGCAAGCGGCGAGGAATAGGAGATCGGGGAGGACCTGGGCGGACAAGGCGGGCCAAGGTTTGCCTTCGGCGAGGGTCAACAGGAGAAGGATGGCTGTGCCGATCAGCGTTTGATAGAAGTTCAGGGAGAACGCGTCGTAGCGTTGGCTCAAGGGTTGATTGAGCAACGTGTAAGCGACCCAGGAAAACGCGGCTCCCAGCACCAATAGATTTCCCCATAACGACGCCGTGGAAAAGGTGGAACCTGCCCGAATAATGACGAAGACGCCCAATGTGGAGAGAACCACGCCCAACCACACCCAGGGCGATGTGGAGCGTCTCAAAAAGATGGAACAGACCATCACATTGAGCACGGGAATCGTAGCGATGATCAGCGATCCCATGCCGGCGGTGGTCAGCTGAAGCCCGGTGTTTTCAAAGACGAAATAGACGACGATCCCGATGAGCGCGGATAGGGTGAGACGCATCCAGTCCTGGCGCGCAATGGGACGAAGGTTACGGGTGACCAAGCCCCATAGCAAAAGCAGCGCTGACGCCAAGGCAAACCGTCCGGCGGCGAGCTGAAATGGGCTTAAGGTCTGCAAAAGCAGTTTGCTGCTGACATAGGAGAGACCCCAGAAGACCATGGTGGCGATAATGGCGAGGAACGCGGGCCAGCGGCGGTTAGCGGCGTTGATATTCATGGTTAAGGCTCCTTCGATAGGTTTTCATGTGTTGATGCAATTTTGTGCGCTTATTGGATTAGCAAACTCTTCTCATAGATGCGATAGATCTTATAGAGCTGACCCCCGGCGCCAATGGCGTCCTGCACCATCTTTTGGTTGAACTCGTGGATCGTGCCGCCCTCTCCATAGGTATACCCTTTGGCCAACGCATTGCGAAAGGCGGTGAGGTACATGGCGGCGGAGACGCCTTTTTTTTGATAGTCCGGGTCCACAAAGAGGATCAGGCTACGACCGCCGGTGATCTGCCGTTTGTACCATAGAAACTTCAGAAAACCGATGGGCAGCAGCCGACCGTTCAAACGCTTCAAGACCTGATTATAATCGGGCAGCGCCACCATAAGTCCGATGGGAGCTCCGTCTTCTTCGCGCTCTGCAATGGTCACCAGATCCGGGTCGATGACGGGGAGGAGCTTTTTAGCCTCGTCTTTGATCTCCTCGATGGTGGGAGGCACCATATCCGGCCAATCGGGATGGGCGCGGTCGATGACGACCTTTACCCTGAGCAACTCCTCTTCCAAGCGTTTGAGGTTCACCGTACGTACGGTGAAGCGATAGCGCTTCTTGGCGTATTCAACGCCTCGAACGAACCGCTCCGACAGATCGCTGTTGAGATCGTAATAAAAGGCGAAACGGTCGAATTGTTTGGTAAAACCGTAGCGCTCAAAGAATTCTTCATAGTACAGCGGGTTATAGGAGTTCAATAAGACCGGCGGGGAATCAAAGCCTTTGATCAACAATCCACGAAAGTCATCTCCGTTCGATGGAGACTGAGGGCCGGTGACAGTCGTCATTCCTCGCTCCCTTAACCACGCCAGAGAATGGTCGAAGAGCGCTTCGGCCACTGAATAATCGGGGATCGATTCAAAGAGCGTTAAGTAACCTTCGCTCCGGCATTTCTCCCGATTGAGCCGATGGTCGATGCCGACGCCGATGCGGCCGACGGGTTTGCCATCATGCCATGCCAGAAAGTATTGATAGGGTCCGAGTTTTAGCAAAGGATTCTTCTTTGGGTTAAAGGTATCCCACATATCCATCTTTAGAGGAGGGATCCAGTTGGGGTCATCGCGGTAGAGTTCCCACGGAAGGTTGATGAAGAGCTTCAATTCTTTGCGACGGGCGATTGGAGTGACCACGATTGAAGAAGGCATCGGATATAAACCCCTTTCCTGTTGTGGCTTAACCCTATAAAGGGAGGGATAGGGGGTTAGGCTAACATCAATAAGAAATTCGTGGTTGGACGTTGAACTCCTGCAAACCTGGGATTGAGCAACCGCTTTTATTCCAAGCGAATATAGACCTGGGCGATGGTTTGATCGTTCCGTACGGTTAAAGTCCCGCGGCGACCCGGCTTGTTGAAGGCGATATGGGGCAGCGATTGTTGAGGGTAGGCGTGAATGGACCAGCCTTCCGCCTCAAGGATGGCGCAGTAATAGGCAAAGACTTTATCCGGCGCATCATCCACAGGAAAAACGGTCAGCGACTTACCTTTGTTGAAACGGAAGTGATCCCAATCTGCTCCGGCTTTTGCTTTGGGATGGATGGGGATATCCTCGGGAAACCCCTGGGGTAAAACCCCACTATACCTCGGTAGGCTTGAATTAGGAATGATATGGGCCCGACGGTTTCTCGGGTTGGGCGAACGTTGGGCGGCAGCAATCCTCTTCGGAATGGGCCTTGAATTATGAAGGGATGGGTTGTTTTTGGGTTTCTCATTGATCTGGAAGAGCGCGCCGATGGCGATCAGGAGCGCGAGGATGATACCTGCTATCTGTAGAGCGCTTTTTTTGATAATAATCAACGTCGGCTTTTGATTGAGATAAGAACGGCAGAGCGCGGCAAAGCCCAGGATTGCGAGGGGGAAGGGGAGTACGATAAGGGCTAAGCGGATTAACCGTGGGATCATGGTTGGAGATGAAACGGTCACCCAACGCGTAAAAGCGATTCCCGAAGCGGAGATGGCGCTATATGGCGCTGAGTTAATCCAGGCTTTCATCGGGTCTTCCATAATCAGCGCCATGGATCGCTTGAGGGCGTATCTTATGGACATGGCATGTTCGACGATGAAACCGAGAGATAAAACAGTTCCTAAGATAACCAGTGGATAGGCTCCAACGATCCAGATTAGTCCAATGATGGGAATATGGTGGATCGGAATACTCATAAGGAAGATAAGGAAAGCGATGATCATCGGGGCCAAACAGGGTATGGTGCGGGGGAGATGGATGAGGAGGATGGATAGTGAGGCTTTTTCTCCGTGTTGAACTCGGATGGATAGGGCGATGAGTCCCATCAGCAAAGGCCCGGCCAGCAGGCCTAAGGATGCAATGGAGCCAAGGAAGACAAGGAGTGCGGCGGTGAATAAGAGAATAAAGTTTTGCAGATAAAGCTTTGCTGCATTTTTCAGATCATCTTGTAGATTCGGCATTGGGAAGACCCCCTCCAAACAATCTTGCAATCTATCATATGTCGAAGAGGATGGGGTTACGTCCTAAATTCGTTTGAAGATGCGATTAGATGAAAACGACAAAACGAATCCTTGTTATTCATTTGCCGACGGTGGCTTGCATATTGCGGCAATCATCTTTTTTTAGTAAAATATAGATTAGCTGTCTTCATTTTTGTGGTAACCGACGATTTTCACGATAAAGGAGCGATCCGGATGCTTACATCCCAACAAATTCGCCAGGAATTCCTCGACTTCTTCAAAGAGCGGGGCCATCATATTGTACCCAGCGCCTCCTTGATTCCCCAGAACGATCCGACCCTTATCTTTATCAATGCGGGGATGAACCAGTTTAAAGACGTCTTTCTCGGGACGGGTTCGCGGGCCTATCAACGGGCGGCCGATTCCCAAAAGGTCATTCGGGTCAGCGGCAAACATAACGATCTGGAAGAAGTCGGTCGTGATACATATCACCACACCTTCTTTGAGATGTTGGGCAACTGGTCCTTCGGGGACTACTATAAAAAAGAAGCCATTACATGGGCATGGGAGTTGTTGGTCGGAGAATGGGGATTGCCCAAGGATAAGCTCTATGCCACCGTCTATACGACCGATGACGAAGCCATGGAGTTGTGGAAGACCATCACCGACATCGCTCCCGACCATATTCTTCGTTTCGGGGATAAGGATAACTTTTGGGAGATGGGGGAGACGGGTCCATGCGGTCCTTGCTCGGAGATCCATATCGACCTGGGTCCCGAACGGTGTGATAAATCCCATGATCCCAACCATGTCTGTGGCGTCAACGCCGGGTGCTCCCGATACATCGAGCTGTGGAACCTCGTCTTTATCCAATATAACCGAAAGGCCGATGGGACGCTGGAGGATCTCCCCGCTAAACATGTGGATACGGGGATGGGTTTCGAGCGGATCGTCAGTGTTCTTCAGAACAAAACCTCCAATTACGATACCGATGTCTTCACGCCGTTGATCAGCGCCGTTGAGGAGATCTCCGGTCAAACATATCAAAAGCACGAGAACCAAGTGGCCATGCGTGTCATTGTCGATCATTTGCGGGCGCTCTCTTTTGCTGTGGCGGATGGCGCGGTTCCTTCCAATGAGGGACGAGGTTACGTCCTAAGGCGCATCCTGCGGCGGGCGGCTCGTTTCGGTCGGAAACTTGGTTTGAACCAACCGTTTATTTGGCGCTTAGTTCCCCGTTTGGTGGATATGATGGGGGAAGCCTACCCTGAGTTGCGTGAGCGAATGGCCCATGTCCAACAAGTGCTCCGTGCTGAGGAAGAAAGTTTTGGCCGAACCTTGGATAAGGGAATTGAGCTCTTTGAGGAGGCTGCTTTGGAACTGCGGGCGCAAGGCGGCACGATGCTTCCTGGAGAGAAAGCGTTTCTGTTGTATGACACCTATGGGTTTCCGCTGGATCTAACTCAGCTGATGGCGGAAGAACAAGGCTTCACCGTGGATGTGGAGGGTTTTAATCAACGAATGGCTTCTCAGCGTGAACGCGCCCGGGCCAGCGGCAAGTTTGTCATGGAGGAGGATGCGCGGACCTGGACACCGATTAAGGGGGGAGAGCATTCCGCCTTTACAGGATACGAAAAGCTTCGCTGCGAATCCGACCTGTGTCTTCTTGGCGAGGACCAAGACTATTATCACTTGGTCTTCAAAACGACTCCGTTTTACGCCGAATCCGGAGGACAAGTGGGGGATCAGGGCGTCATCGTGACACCGAACGGCGAATTTCCGGTGGAAGATACAGTTCGCCAGAATGACCGTATCGTGCATATGGTCCGGAAAGTCGGGGATTTCCCCAAATCCAGCGCGGAGTTTGTCCTCCAGGTCAATGAGCGTCGGCGTCGAATGACGGCGGCCAACCACACGGCGACTCACCTATTACAGGCTGCGCTTCGAGAAGTATTGGGCGATCATGTGCATCAATCGGGCTCTCTCGTGATGCCGGACCGTCTACGATTTGACTTTACTCACTTTGAGAAGCTCACAGCCGACCAATTATATGAGATAGAAACCAAGATCAATGCTGTTATCGCTGAAGCGCATGAGGTTTGCACGGAGCAAAAATCGTTGGATGAGGCGATGGAGAGCGGCGCTACAGCGCTCTTTAGCGAGAAGTACGGAGAGAATGTACGGGTAGTTCGTGTCGAAGGCGTCAGTCAAGAGTTGTGCGGCGGAACCCATGTGAAGAACACGGCGGCCATCCGCTATTTCCGTATTATCTCTGAGGGAAGCGTCGCCACGGGGATTCGGCGAATCGAGGCGGTGACCGGTGAGACAGCATGGGGCATGGCAGAGCAGGAACGCCACCTCTTGGAATCCATCTGCGATCGTTTGAAGACCAACAACGAACAGGTGATGAATCGGATCGATGAGATCTTGGAAGATAATGGACAACTCCAACGGGAATTGCAGCAGTTAAAGCGTGGACAGGCCGGAGATGCCGTCAAACAGATATTGGACAATGCGTTGGTCTTAGGCGGTGTGCAAACGGTCGTGGCGCGGTTGGATGGGTTCTCCATGGATCTGCTCCGTGAGATGGTGGATCGATTGAAGGATACCATGAAGTCCGGAGTTGTTCTCTTAGGCAGTGTTGCAGAGGAGAAGGTCTCTCTAATTGCCGGTGTAACGGCCGATCTCACGGGACGGGTCAAAGCGGGGGATCTGGTGAAGAACGTCGCGCCGATCGTGGAGGGCGGCGGCGGCGGTCGACCGGATATGGCGCAAGCCGGCGGGAAGAACCCGGCCAAGTTGGATGAGGCGTTAAAGGCCGGTGAGAATTGGTTGAGAGAGAAGTTGGGTTAGTCAGTTGTGAGAGACATATAACGAAACGTAAAAGGGGCGACGGATGGTCGCTCCTTTTTTTATGGGGTTCTAGAAGGATAGGCTGGGGAACGTGGCGGCATGATGGCCGTGAGGAGTCGTGCCGACTCCGGGATGAAAATGGGTTAAATGAATGCCAAATCTGTCCACCCAGCCATAAATGACTCCATATCCCGGATGGAT
>OBJA01000577.1_pt1 | contig 30432 bp, 27 predicted proteins | sample 1519751 | NCBI WGS metagenome assembly OBJA01 (sample SAMEA3881238, study PRJEB22517) | soil metagenome | biome: lake sediment; feature: soda lake sediment; material: sediment, water from around vicinity | place: India | collected 2013-12-23 | depth 3 m
CGCGGGGTCCAGTAGATCCAGCCATAGCGCAGCGCCCAGGGCAGCAGGCACAGCAGCCAGACCGCGGCCGCGAGCAGGTTGGTGGACAGACCAGCCACCATGCCCAGGCCGGGCAGTTCCGCCGTGATGCGCAGCAGTGCCGCCAGGTTCACACCGGCGTACAGCCAGGCCGTAAAGGCATCGAGGCGCAGCTCGCGACCCGAGTGCCCCAGGGTCACCCGCGTGGCCATGGCGATGGTCATGCCGGTGACGAAGCCAATGCCCAGGGCATGGAGCGGGGCCTGACCCAGGGGCACGGGCCAGGACAGCAGCCAGGCCAGGTCCTGGATGACGAACAGGGCCATGCCGATGGGCAGCCACAGGAAGGCGACGTGCAGCACCGCCAGCAGGGGCACGGCGAAGCTGCGCACCAGCCCCCAGCGCAGGCTCAGCCAGGCGCTGCCCAGCAGCAGGGGCAGGTCGGCGAGCAGCAGCCAGGCGTCGGCCCCCAGGGTCGCGAGCAGCAGGCGCAGGAAGGCGGCCGCCACCAGCAGCTGCAGCAGGGGGAAGGGCTGCACCCGCCGGTAGCCCTCCAGCACGCAGTCGCTGAAGAAGGGCATCATGCGGTGCGCCACCGTCAGCAGCAGGGGCACCAGGAAGCCCCACAGGCCCAGCGTCATGGCCAGGCGGTAGGCCATCGTGCTGTGCAGCACCAGCCCCACCCCATAGACCAGCATGCCGATGGCGGCCACGGCCAGGTACAGGTTGAGCAGGTTCTCGTAGCGTTTGTCCGCCGCCGGTGCCTCGCGGTACACCCGCCACAGGGCGCGCAGGCCCAGCAGCCAGCCGATCAGCAGGGCAGCCACGCCGGCGGCCATGAGCCCGCGATGCAGGAACAGCCCCAGGTAGAGCAGCGGCAGGGCCCCGATCATCCAGCTGAAACTGCGCACGTAATCGCTGCGCGGCACTTCCCCGCCTCCCATCCAGCGCGGGTAGGTGGTCATCAGGAAGCCGAAGATGAAGAAGCTGAACAGGGTATAGAGCATGAAAAAGCCGTGCCCCCACAGGCCCGGCACCTGCCAGGCGGGCGTGCTGAAGGCCGTGTAGCGGCCCAGCAGCTCCAGGCCCCAGAGCAGCAGGGTGAGCACCAGCTGCAAGGCGCCGCCGAACATCATCATGCGGTGGGGCGCCGCCGCGAAGACCTCGCGGCGCCGGTTCGTTTCAGGGGGATTCAATGGCTGGTTCCTTCCGAATAGCGGGTCTTGTTCCAGACGTTGTACTTGCCCGAGGGTTTTTTCATGGGCAGGCGCTTGACCTCTTCCAGGGTCGTGGCATCGAACACCATGAGCGCACCGTCCATCTCCCACAGGCTCACCAGGGCATGGCTGCCGTCGCGGGTGAACTCCACGTGGGCGGCCGTCCGTCCCGGCTCGGGACGCAGGGTCTTGACGATCTCCAGGCTGCGCTTGTCGATCACGTGCATGGCGTCCCTGTTGGGGCCGAAGAACACGTCCACCCAGGCATAGGGCGAGTTTTCATGGCTGCGCATGAAGAAGCCCGGGCCCAGGGTCTCGATGCGCCTGATGGTCTTCCAGGTGGTGAGGTCGATGACGCTCACCTCGTTCTTCTGCAGGTGGGGGGTGGCCAGCACCCGGCGACCCTGGTACTCGAAGGTGATGCCGGAGCCCAGGTGCGGCATGCCATCCAGGTCCAGGTCATCCACCTTGCGGCCCGCATCCAGGTCCACTACCTGGCCGTTTTTGGCATTGCGCGCCGCGCCCATCAGGTGGCGGTACTCCTGGTCGAAGAAGAAATCATCCAGGTAATCGTCGAGGCGGATGCGCCGCAGACTGAATTCGGGGGTACCGGACGCCTCCGCAGCCGGGTAGCCGACCTCCCACACTTCGGGCAGGTCCTTGAGGGCGGCGATGAAGCTGTTGCGCGGGGGCGCGGTGTAGACGGCACTGACGCGCGAACTGGTCCCGGCATCGTCCCGCACCGGGATCAGCTGCAGGGGGTCGAGGTTGCGCCCGTCCAGCAGCACCAGGCTGTGGGGCAGGTAGTTGCCCACCAGCACGTAGCGACCGTCGGGTGACACCGCGAGGTTGCGGGTGTTGATGCCGGCGCGGATCTCGGCAACGGTTTTGAGGTTGTAGATGTCGAACTTGCTGATCCAGCCGTCGCGAGAGGCGAAATAGACGTAGCGTCCGTCGGCGGAATACTTGGGTCCGCCGTGCAGGGCATAGCGGGTGGCGAAGCGGTGGATGGGCTCGAAGCGGTCGCCGTCCAGCAGGGTGGCATGGTTGTCGCCCAGCTCCACCACGATGAACAGGTTCATCAGGTCGGCCTCGAAGCGCGGCCGGTCGGGCAGGGAACCGGCGGGATGCGGCACCAGCTGGCTGGCGCGCATGTCCGCCAGGGTCCAGTCCGGCGTCACCGCCGGTGGCGTGAAGGCATATTCCGCCAGCAGGGTGATTGCTTCTGCTGAGAGCTGCTGTGCGAAACCCGGCATCTGAGTGGCGGGCCGGCCCGCGGCGATCACCTGGATGGCCTCCTCCTGCTTCAGGCGTCCCAGGTTCCCCGGCAGCAGCGCCGGCCCCATGCCACCCAGCCGCTCGGCGCCATGGCATTCGGCACAGTGCTGTGTATAGAGCTGCTTCACATCGGGCGCGGCGGTGGTGGGTTGAACCGCCAAGAGGCCAAGGATGCCAAGAACCCACTTGAACCGCCAGGATGCCAAGAACGGCAAAAACGTATTTGAACCGCCCAGGCGCCAAGGCCGCCAGGAAATCGTTTTAACCGCCAAGGCGCCAAGACGCCAAGAAAAACTCATGTAAAGTAAATCCTGGTGTACCTGGCATCTTGACAGTTGACGCTCACCTTTCCTGCCGTCTTTGATTATTAATCCTCGCCTTTCTTGGCGTCTTGGCGCCTTGGCGGTTGATCCTGGTCTTTCTTGGCGCTCTTGGCGCCTTGGCGGTTCAAGACAATCCATATCAGGCCTGCTTGATGCGGATGGTGCGCTTGTAGGGGGTGACCTGCAGGCGTTCGTAGTCGCCGCTGGCGCCGATCTCCGCGTCGTCGAGGTAGCAGGCGGGGTCTTCCGCCCAGGGATCGCCGGTCAGCGACCAGGCGCGCACCCGGGTGTTGCCGCCGCAGATGTCCAGGTAGTCGCATTCGCCGCAGCGCCCGGTCACCGGCCGCGGCTGCTGCTTGAAGCCGGCCATGAGGGGGTCGGAGGTGTCGGGCCAGATGGCCGAGAAGGGCCGCTCGCGCACGTTGCCCAGGTGGTAGTCCCACCAGAAGGTGTCGGGGTGTACGTTGCCCAGGTTGTCGATGTTGGCGATCCACAGGCCGGAGGCATTGCCGCCCCACTGGGCCAGGCGCGCGCGCATGGCCTCGGCCTGGTCCGGGAAATGCTTCCGCACCCAGAACAGCAGGTAGACGCCGTCGGCATCGTTGTTGCCGGTGACGAACTCGCGCGGCCTGCCCGCCTGGATGCCGGCCCAGCAGCGTTCGAACAGCAGGTCCATGGTCTGGCGGGTCAGCTGGTGCACCACGTCGTCCTTGCGGTTGCGGTTGCCGCGCCCGGCGTAGTTGAGATGGGACAGGTAGAACTTGTCGATGTCCATCTCCTCCATCAGGTCGAGGATGGCGGGCAGCTCGGCGGCATTGTCCTGGGTCAGGGTGAAGCGCAGGCCCACTTTGATGCCATGCTGCTGGCACAGGCGGATGCCGTGCATGGAGGCATCGAAGGCCCCCTGCAGGCGCCGGAACTTGTCATGGGTGTCGCGCAGGCCGTCGATGCTGATGCCCACGTAGTCATAGCCGACCGCGGCGATCTGCCCGATATTGTCCTCGTCGATCAGGGTGCCGTTGGTGGACAGGCCCACGTAGAAGCCCATGGCCTTGGCGCGCTGCGAGATGTCGTAGATGTCCGGGCGCAGCAGCGGCTCGCCGCCGGACAGGATCAGCACCGGCACGCCGAAGGCCTTGAGGTCGTCCATGACGGCATAGACCTCCTCGGTGTTCAGTTCCCCGGGGAAATCGTGGTCGGCGGAGATGGAATAGCAGTGCTTGCAGGTGAGGTTGCAGCGGCGGATCAGGTTCCAGATCACCACGGGACCGGGCGGCGTGCGCTTGGGGCCGAGCGGCTTGTTCTCCGCCAGGGCCTGCAGGTATTGGGTGATGCGGAACATATTCTTACTCCCGTTGAGGGTTGTCGCGCCTGGTTCATTCACCGAACAGGTACAAAGAACTCGGGACTCTTGTAGGAGCGGCCTCTGGCCGCGAACGGCCTGGGTGCCGCGACGGTTCGCGGCCAGAGGCCGCTCCTACAACACCTCGTGATGTCTCCGCGCCCTTGGCGCCTTTGCGGTGAATATGAGGCTTCAGGGTTTTATACCGTTCCGACCCCGCCACCACCTTGATCTTTATCAAACCGCAACCCGGTCTTCTTCAGGATGCGGGTGCTGAACAGCACATCATGGGCGCGGCAGTCGGCACCGAGACAATCACGGATGGCCTCGATCTGCCCGGCCACCTCGGCTCGGTCATGGCCATGCACCATGGCGAACAGGTTGTAGGGCCACAGGGGAAGATGGCGCGGCCTCCGGTAGCAGTGGCTGACGAAGGGCAGTGCGCCCACTCGGGCACCCAGTTCCGAGACCCGTTCGTCGGGCACATCCCAGACCGTCATGCCATTGGCGCGATAGCCCAGACGGTAGTGATTCGGCACCACGCCGATGCGGCGGATGACGCCGCGCGCCAGCAGGGCCTGCAGGCGCTGCATCAGTTCCTCGGCCGCGATGCCCACGGTCACCGCCATGGCATGGTAGGGCCGCTCCACCAGGGGGAGACCCGCCTGGCAGGCGATCAGGATGCGCCGATCCACGGCATCCAGGGCCGGGGCCTTTGCATCATGGTCCAGCACGGCATTCATACCGCCAGTCTCAGGTTGAGGAAGTATTCCTCTTCCTTGGGGAAATTGTAGACCGGATAGCCGGTGCGCGCCTCGATGGCGGCAATGACCGTGGCGATCTGTTGCGGCCGCTCGGTGGCCAGCACGAACCACATGTTCAACGCATGGTCACGCTCGTAGTTGTGCGCCACCTCGGGGAAGGCGTTCACCTGTTCGATCACCCGCTCCAGGTCCTCCACCGGCACCTGCATGGCGGCCAGGGTGAGACCGCCGCCCAGCTGCTCGGCATGGATCAGCGGTCCGAAGCGCGACAGCACCCCGTCCTCCAGGAGATGTCCGAGCCGCTCCATGAGCACGGCCTCGTCCAGGCCGAGGCGCTCCGCGGCGGCCGCATAGGGGCGCTCGCAGACGGGGAAACCCTCCTGCAGGCCATTGAGGATGATCCGGTCGATCTCATCCATCGGCGGGCTCCCGGCGATAGTTGGCGCCGCGTTGCTTGAAGCAGCGGCGACTGAACAATACCTGGTGGCGCACCTCGCCCACCCCGCAGGCCTCGGCCAGTTCGGCCACCTTGTCCAGCACCGCCTCGCGGTTCCTGCCGTGTATCATGCAGAACAGGTTGTAGGGCCAGCGCGTGCCGCGCCGTGGCCGCTGGTAACAGAGGGTGACAAAGGGAAAGCGCGCGAAGCACTGACCGAGGGCATCCACGCGCGCATCGGGCACATCCCACACCACCATGGCATTGGCCTCGTAGCCCAGCGGGCGGTGGCGCACCACCACTCCCATGCGCTTGATGACCCCCTCCCGGCGCAGGCGCTCGATGCGCGCGATCACCTCGGCCTCTGCCATGCCCATACGCTCCGCGATGTCCGCGAAGGGCCGCGACACCAGCGGCAGCCCCTCCTGGATCTGCTCCAGCAGGCGACGGTCCTGGTCGTCGATGCCCGTGGTATCTACACGGCGCTGGTGCACGTTCAGTTCCATTGCAGTTCGAACCCCAGGTCGATGTGGTAATCCTGGATCATGGGCAGCACCAGGGCATCCAGGCCGGTGGCCTGCTCCAGCTCGGTGATGACCTGCGCCAGCTCCGCCTCGCCGGGCGCGGTGGCCACGAACCAGAGATTGAAGCGGTGCTCGCGCTCGTAGTTGTGGTTCACGGCGGGATGCGCGCTCACCAGGCGCGCCACCTCCTCGAGGCGCCCGGCTGGCACCGCCATGGCGGCCAGGGTGCTGGCACCGACCCGGTTGATGGCCAGCACCGGGCCCACGCGGCTGACCACCCCTTCCTCGCGCAGGCCCGCCAGCGCCTCCAGCACCTCGGCCTCGGTCACACCCAGCGCGGCCGCCATGTCGGCGTAGGGGGTGGCGGACAGGGGCATATCCTGCTGGAAATCGTTCAGCAGGCGGCGTTCGAAGGGCTTGAGGTTCGGGATCGGCATGGCGTTCCTATAGTCCGATGCGGTGGGCGCGGTCGGTGAAGAAGATGCCACTGGGGCTTTCCGCCGGCAGGGTCTTCAGCAACTGGAAGCTGGCCGTGTCATAGAGGTTCAGGCGGTTCTCGTCGCGTACCGAGACCCATACCTGCTCGCCGCGCGGGGTGAATTCCATGTGCAGCACGGCCTTGCCGGGTGTGAGGCTGGTGGTGATTTCCAGGCTGTCCACGTCGATGACCTGCAGGGTATCGTTGCGCGGGTGGGCGAAGTTCACCCAGACCTGGCGGCCGTCGGGGCGTGCCATGACGAATACCGGCTGACCGTGGACCGGGATCCGCTTCACCAGCTCCCAGCTGCCGCGGTCGATCACCAGCACCTCGTGCTGGCCCACGCCGGGCACGAAGGCGTAGTCCTGGGCCATGGCCCAGCCCTCGAGATGGGGCATTTTGTAGACCGGCAGGCGCTGCTCGCCCTTGCCGTAATCGGGCAGCACCCGGCGCACGCCACGATCCGGGTGCCAGAGGTCCAGCATGGCCAGCCCGTCCTCGCCGAACAGCCCGGCCAGGTAGTGGCGCCCGTCGGGCGAGATCAGGGCATCGTAGGGCTGGCGACCGATGCCGGGGTATTTGCGCACCACGGGATTGCGCGGCTCCGAGAGGTCGGCGATCCAGATCTCGCCGGCATCGAACAGGCTGAACACGAAACGCTGGCCGGGGGCGTCGGCCAGCCCCACCACCTTGGAGCGCTGCCCGGCCGTGCCATATTCCGCGGGGATGTCCGCCAGCAGTTCCAGGCTGGCGGCGTCGAATACCCGTACCCCGCCGGGCTCATAGTTGGATACGGCGATCAGGCGTCCGTCCTGGGAGATGGCGCCACCGATACTGTTGCCGCCCTGGATGATGCGCCGCTCGATGCGCTGGCGCAGCAGGTCTACCTTGGTAAGCCCGCCGTCACGGCCGAACACATAGCCATAGCGTGCATCGCGGGAATAGACCACGCTGGCATGGGACAGGTCGCCCAGCCCGGGGATACGGGCCAGCTGGCGCTGTTCCGTGGTATCCACCACCAGCACGGCACCCGTGGCCCGCTCGATCACCAGCCCGAGGTCGCCGGTACCGCGCAATCCCGTGCAGCCGGAAAGCAACCATAAGACCAGTACCACGAGCCATACGCTGACGCCCCGACCGCGTCGAGGCTCGTCATTCCGGCGCATGCCGGAATCCAGGCGGCCGAAGGCACTGGATTCCGGCATGCGCCGGAATGACGAAAGAAAAAGATCCAGGCTACTCATGCTTCACTCCTGCACGCAGTTGCTCCACCAGCCACACCGCGTCCTCCTGACTGAGCAGGGGCTCCCAGGGTGGCATGGCCGTGCCCGGGCGCCCCAGCAGAATGGTGTTGACCAGTAATTCGTCGGGCTTGCCCTCCAGGTCCGAGGGCCGCAGGGCCGGGCCCAGCCCGCCCTTCAGGGTCATGCCGTGGCAGGAACCGCAATCCTGGATCAGCAGGTGACGCAGCTCGAGCTGCCGCGCCCCGCTCGGGCCGGCGAGGCTGGAAAGGGGCAGGGCCAGCAGCAGGGCCATGAGCAGGCTAGCCCACCTGTTGCGCGTCATGGTCCCGCCCCTCCAGCAGCGCCGGCATGAACCAGTCCAGCTCTTCCGCGAAGGCCACCACGGCGCCGATGATGATCAGCGCCGGTGCCTGTACCCCATGCCGCTCCTGGTCCTGCTGCAGGTCCCGGAGGCTGGTGAGGATGCGGCGCTGCTGCGGGGTGGTGCCGTTCTCCACGAAGGCGGCCGGGGTATCGGGCGACAGGCCGGCATCGAGCAGGCCCTGGCGGATCTGCGCCAGGTTGGCGAGGCCCATGTAGATGACCAGGGTGGTCCCGGGATCGGCAAGCCCCTGCCAGTCCAGCTCCAGCGGCTGGTCGGCGCGGCAATGACCGGTGACGAAGCGGACGCTGCGCGCCACCCCGCGGTGACTGAGCGGGATGCCGGCATAGGCGCTGCAGGCGGCCGCCGAGGTGATCCCGGGCACCACCTCGAAGCGGACATGGTGGCGCGCCAGGTGGCGCGCCTCCTCGCTGCCGCGCCCGAACACGAAGGGGTCGCCGCCTTTCAACCGCACCACCTGGTGGCCCTTGCGCGCCAGGCTCAGCAGCAGATCGTTGATCTCCTCCTGGGGCATGGAGTGCTGGCCGCTGGCCTTGCCGACATAGATGCGGCTGGTCCCGGACGGGATGAGATCGAGGATGGCGGGGGAGATCAGGCGGTCATAGACCACGACATCCGCCTGTTGCAGCAGGCGCAGCGCCTTCACGGTCAGCAGGTCCGGATCCCCGGGACCCGCCCCCACCAGATACACGCATGCCCGCTTGCTGTTCACACAACCCCCTGCCTGCTCGGTGTCGGGATGGGGCGCCCGCTTCATGCGACGTCCCGGCTTGCCTTCGTTTGTAGACTTCGCGGCATATCCACGCCTTGATATAGGTCAAAAATTACCGGGGTGCTAGCGCACTCCCTTGTCACGCAGGAACTGGCTGTAGGCCTGGTCCGTACCGTTGATGTGATTGACCAGCCATTTCTTCAGAAACTGCACGGCCTCTTCGAGACCTTCCTGGGGATTGCGCCGGTAATCCTCCAGCATGGTGTTCACCTGCCCGATCATCTCGCGATGCTGGGCCTGGTGCGGGACGAATTCCGGGTAGCCATGGGTCTCCATGAGGTCTTCCTCGCGCTTGAAATGGTGCTTGGTATAGTCCACCAGGGCATCCAGGGCTTCCTGCTCGAACTTCTCGCCGGTCTGGTAGTGGACCGCGGTCTGCAGCTGGTTGATCAGGTTCAACAGGCGCTTGTGGTCGTTGTCGATGGCCTCTATGCCCACGCTGTATTCATCGCGCCATTCCACGAAACGGCGGGCCACGATGCGGCGATGGATGTAGGGGATCAGGGCCAGCAACAGGATCAACCCCCAGGATACGGGATTGAAGAGATCGACCATGAAGCCAAGCAGGATGACGGTAATGATGACCAGCAGCAGCAGCGCCAGCCCGAACATACTCCATTGCTTGTTCATGCCCATGTCGTTTCTCCAGATTGTTCGAGCAGAAAGGGGAAATCATCCGGTTCATTGCCGCCAACATCGAGCACCCGGCTTTCCGCCATGGCCGTGATACCCATGATGAGCGCAACAGAATTATCGGTCCTGTCCCGCGGCAGTGACTTGACCCTGATCAATAACGCTTGCCGGCATCCCCGTTGGCCAACCGGCGTCTCACCTATTATGGCCGCGACCCGGGCACGGGGTCCAAGCAACGGGCGGAGAAGACACATATTCATTCGTTGCGCATATTATTAATTAACCATAAACGAGCGTAGCTTGTTAAATTTGCATATTTTTTACCACTTCATTACACAAATACCCTATCAATTGACTAACATCAAGGATGCTGATTCCCCCACTGAGTACAAAACCACAGAAGCAGAAACATTTCCCACCTGTCACAGAGGACAAGGCTATGTCATCAACACCAAGGCTGAGCAAGATTCATTCCTCCGTACTTGCCGCGCTGTTCCTGGGCGGCACCGCGGCATTTTCCGGCCAGGCACTGGGTGACGAACCCACCCTGACCTCCGAGCAGTTCGAAAAGACCAAGCTGCTCTATTTCCAGCAGTGCGCCGGCTGTCACGGTGTATTGCGCAAGGGCGCCACCGGCAAGAGCCTGTTGCCGGAGGAAACCCGCAAACTGGGCCAGCAGCGGCTCGAGCGCATCATTGCCTACGGCACCGAAGGCGGCATGAACAACTTCGACATGATGTACACGCCCGAGCAGATCGCGATGCTGGCGACCTACATCCAGATGGAGCCCCCCATCCCGCCGGAACTGTCCCTGCAGCAGATGAAGGACAGCACCAAGCGTCACGTGGAGCTCAAGGACTACCCCACCAAGCCCATGCACGGCCGCAACTGGGAGAACTTCTTCCTGTCCATCGAGCGTGACAACGGCTCCGTGGCGGTCATCGACGGTGACAAGCACGAACTGGTGGCCCGCATCCCCACCGGTTATGCGGTGCACGTCATGAAGGCCGTGGAAAACAACAAGGCGGTCAAGCATCCCAAGCCCGAGGAGATCGGCCGTTTCTGGTATACCATGGGCCGTGACGGCAAGATGACCAAGATCGACCTCTGGCAGACGCCTGACAAGATGCTGGTGGCCGAGACCCAGGTCGCCTACGATGCCCGCGACGTGGCCGTGTCCGGCGATGGCAAGTACGTCATCGGTGGCGGTTACTGGCCGCCTCACTTCGTCATCCTCGACGCCTCCACCATGGAACCCCTCAAGGTGGTGTCCGCCCGCGGCGTCAACGTGGATGGCGAGTACGTCAACGAGGCCCGTGTCGCGGCCATCTACGACACTCCCCACGCCAGCTCCTGGCTGGTAAACATCAAGGAACTGGGCCAGACCTGGCAGGTGGACTATTCCGACCTGGAGAACCTGCGTATCGACATGATCGACAACTCCAAGTACCTGCACGATGGCTTCTTCGATCCGACCGGCCGGTACTTCCAGATCGCGGCCAATGCCTCCGACCAGATGGTGGTGATCGACTCCCAGACCCGCAAGCTGGAGGCCATCATCGACACCGACACCCGTCCGCATCCCGGCCCCGGCGCCAACTGGAACGATCCAAAATGCGGACCGGTGGGTGGCACGACCCACCTGGGCGTAGGCAAGGTGACGGTCTGGGGCAACGACCCGGCCGGCCACAAGGATGCCGCCTGGAAGATCTGCTATGAGGTGGAGACCGATGGCCCCGGACTCTTCATCCGCACCCATCCGAAGAGCGACTACATCTGGGCCGACCAGACCCTGCATCCCGAGCCTGATGTACAGCAGTCGGTCAAGGTCATCGACAAGAAGACCCGGGAAGTGGTCAAGACCATCCAGCTGACGACGACGGAAGGCTATGTGGCGACCCACTTCGAGTTCAACCACGATGGCACCGAAGTCTGGGCGTCGGTCTGGAACCGCTCCGACAGCCTCAAGCCCAATGGCGAGATCATCATTTTCGACGCCAAGACGCTGGAGGAAAAGGGCCGCGTAAAGGGTCTCTATGCACCGACCGGCAAGTTCAACGTGTATAACCGTTCTCACCATGTAACCTGAAGCAGCACGGCCGATGTCAAGGCGGGATGAAGAATCATCCCGCCTTTTTTCTACAGATTGGCGACTTCCGGTAGCCGGAGACTGGGTCATGAGCAACTTCAAGCAGAAAATCCCTTTTTATTCACGCAAGGTGCTGTTCGGCGCCACCGTGGGCACGGCGCTGCTCTTCATGGTTATCGGCGTGGTGTTCTGGGGCGGCTTCAATACCGCCATGGAGGCTACCAATACCCTGACGTTCTGCATCTCCTGCCACGAGATGGAAAACAACGTCTACCAGGAATATACCCATACGGTTCACTTCACCAATCGCAGCGGGGTGCGCGCCGCCTGCTCCGATTGCCATGTACCCGATCCCTGGGTGCACAAGGTGGTGCGCAAGATCAAGGCCAGCAACGAACTGCTCCACAAGGCCCTGGGCACCATCGACACCCCGGAGAAGTTCGACCAGCACCGGCTGCGCATGGCGACCAATGTCTGGAACGCCATGAAGAACACGGATTCCAGGGAGTGCCGCAACTGCCACGACTGGGATTCCATGAATCCCGCCAACCAGTCGCAGCGCGCCCTCAAGCAGCATGTCTTCGCCATGGAGGAAGGCCAGACCTGCATCGACTGTCACAAGGGCATAGCCCACAAGAAGCCCGAGGAACTGCTGGACGACGCCGACCTCGAGCGCCTGGAGGCCCCCATCCCGGCCCATCGGCGCGAGCTGCCGGCCCACTGGGCGAGTTTCCTGGCCAAGGCCGAGGCCGGCGAGGTCACGCCCGCCGCCCCGCCGGCACCCACCCCGGCACCCGCGGCCCCGGCCGCACCGGCCGCACCGGCCGCCGCCCCGCCGGCTGATGCCGCGGCTGCAGCCGTGCCAGGTACCGACACGGGCGTCGACTGGAGCCAGATCGCCGCCCGCGAGGTCGTGCTGTTCTACCCCGGCCAGACCTCCATGGAATGGATCCTCAACGGCCGCTCCCACGGCGGTGCCCGCGTCTATACGCGCGCCGGCGACCGCTGCCTGGATTGCCACGATGGCGAGCAGGCGGACATGGGCGAGAAGATGGTCACCGGCGAGAAGGCCGAGACCAGCCCCATCCCCGGCAAGCGCGCCGCCATCCCGGTCCAGGTACAGGCCACCCACGATGGCACCCACCTCTACATGCGCTTCAGCTGGCCGGACACCGCCCATGTGCCGGTACCCTTCGCCGATGGTGGCAAGATGGACCCGGAGAATCCCGTCAAGCTGGCCCTCATGATCGGCACCGACGAGGTCGAGCAGGCCGGACAGTCCGGTTGCTGGGGCAGTTGCCACCACGACGCCGACGGCATGCCCGATGCGCCCGCCGACCAGAAGGTGACCAAGTACCTGGCCGAGAGCCGCACCGAGATGGAGATGCGCAATTCCCCGCTGGGCGGCTGGGACAAGCGCAAGCCGGACGCCGAGATCGAGGCGCTGCTGCAGGCCGGCCATTTCCTGGACCTGCTGCGCTACAAGGCGGGCAGCGGCAAGTCGGAAGGCGGCCATGTCCTCGCGGAACGCGAGATGGAGGATTCCGGCGGCGTGGAGTTCCAGGGCGAGCGCCAGGGGGATCACTGGGTCGTGACCCTGAAGCGTCCGCTGGTGCCGGGGCGTAGCGGCGACCTGGACCTGCAGGCCGGCCAGCTCTACAACATCGGCTTCGCCATCCACGACGACCACACCAACGGCCGCTTCCACCACGTGTCCCTGGGCTACAAGTTCGGCCTGGACCACCCGGAGGCCGAGATCAACGCCGTCGGGCAATGAGCCCCCAGGCGCCCCAGGCAGGGGGCGCGGGCCTGGACAGGAAGGGGGCAGGGTCTATGCTGAACGGCAAGACCTTCCCTATCGCAAGGAGGTGCACGCCATGGGACCACTGCGCACCCTCATCCTGCTGCTGACCATCGGATTTGTCGCTTCAGCCCCGGCCTTGGCCGGGGAGGTGGTGGTCATCGAGATGTTGCAGTACCAATACACGCCGAAAGAGGTCACCATCAAGCCCGGCACCACCGTCCGCTGGGTGAACCGGGAAAAACGCCAATTCCACAACGTCTGGTTCAAGGAGGCCGGCGAGGAACCGGGCGAATACCTGTTCCCGGAAGAGCAGTATGAACGGGTGTTCGACGAGGTAGGGGACTACCCCTATGTCTGCCAGCCCCACGAGGATCGCGGCATGACCGGCAGGATCATCGTGGCCGAGTAGCATGCCACCCTGCCGGCATATTCACTCGATCATGGCAATACACCGCCTGTAGGAGCGGCCTTGGCCGCGAACGGCTGGTACAGGCCCCCAGCCGTTCGCGGCCAAGGCCGCTCCTACAGGTGCATGCCGGGCAGGGGGTTGCGGCTCACCGCCACGGCCACGATGTAGACGAACACCCCCAGCGCGGCCAGCCAGGCCAGGATCCGTACCGTGCGGGTCCTGCCCCGCTTGAGTGCCACCATCCCCAGGGCGATGTACAGCAGCAGGGCCAGCAGCTTGGCCGTCAGCCAGTGCTGCGCCAGGGGATACTGGCGGCTGATCACCACCATGGCGATGGCGCTGGTCAGCAGCAGGGTATCGTTCAGATGAGGGACGATGCGTACCCAGAGGGTACGCAGGCGCGGGGAATTCTGCAGCATCCACAGGCCACGCAGCAGGAACAGGCTGAAGCTGAGCGCGGCGCTGGCCATGTGGACCTGCTTCAGCAGCAGGTAATCCATGGCACGGATTATACCCCAGGAAACACTTATTAATCCGCCATGCCGGCATTGGCCGGCAGCAGGTTCCTGGTCCTGCGGGATGACGACCGCCAGGCTCGCCCTGCGGGCATTCAACGCACTGCGATTGTGTCCGGCATGCGCCGGAATGACGAAAAATGACTGATCTGCCCCCTCAGGAATAGACCACGGGCTCCGTGCCGGCCAGCCGCTGCGAAAGCCCTCGCCGATCATGGAACTGCAGCCGCCGCCCGCTGGTGGTCAGCAACCCCTCGTCCTGCAGGCGGTGCAGGGCCCGGGACACGGTCTCCACCGCCACGCCCAGGTAGTTGGCGATGTCCTTGCGTGACATGGGCAGGCGCATCTCCCCCTTTTGCCGTCCGTCCGGGTACAGGGTGCGCGCCACGTCCAGCAGGAAGTGGATCACGCGCTGCTCGGCATTCTGGGTGCGCAGCATCACCGAGGCCCACTGGATGCGCTGCAGCTGCCGGCTCATGGTCACGATCAGGTCAGGATGCAGGAACTGCTGCCCGCCCACGGGCACGCTTACCCGGCATAGGGTACTGGCTTCCAATGCCTGGGCGGTGAAGGGATAGCGGCCACTGCCCATGGCGGCCATCCCGAGCACGTCCCCGGGCAGGCGGAAATCCACGATCTGCCCTTCCTGGCCCTTCAGCACGGCCAGGTTCTTGAACGCACCGCTGTGCAGCAGGTATACGCCATGGAAATCATCGCCGGCCTCGAACAGCGGCTGGCCTCGCGGTATGTGGCACAGGTCCACCGAGACGCCTGAGCCCTCGCGGCTGCCCTGCTCGCACACGGCCAGGAAGGGACAGGGGGGGGCCTTGCCACCATTACCATCGCTGGGTCTGAGTCCTGCCGGGCAGGCCTGTTCGCCGTTGTTTTTCATCATCTCTCCTCCGGTTTCACGAACGGGACAGCTGTGCATAAAGCATGGGCAGCCGGTGCGGCAATTCCGCCGGCCGGCGTATGACCACGAAACCGTCGCTACCGAACAACCAGGGCAGGTAGTCCCCGGCACGGTCATCGATGGTCACGCAGAAGGGGTGCAGGCCCGCACGACGTGCCTCGCGCAGGGCCATGCGCGTGTCCTCGATACCATAGCGACCCTCGTACTGGTCCAGGTCATTGGGCTTGCCGTCGGTGAGCAGCAGCAACAGACGCCGCTTGGCGCTCTCCCGCTCCAGCTTCCGGGTGGCATGGCGGATCGCCGCACCCATGCGCGTATAGAAGCCGGGCTTGATGACGGCGATGCGGCCACGGATGGCATCGTTGTAGCGTTCCTCGAAGCCCTTGATGCAGTGCATGCGCACATCGGCACGCTTGCGCGAGGAAAAGCCCCACAGGGCAAAACGGTCGCCGGTGGCGGACATGGCCTCGCTGAACAGGAACAGGCTGTCGCGGATGACGTCGATGACCCGCGCCTGGTTGTTGACCCAGGAATCGGTGGACAGGGAGAGATCCGCCAACAGCAGGCAGGCCAGGTCGCGCTCACGGGCCTGGAAGCTGCGATACCAGTCCTGGCGCACAGGGGTATGCCCCGCGGCGCGGTCGGTGACATAGCGCAGGTAGGCGTCCAGATCCAGCTCGTCACCCTGCGGCTGGCCACGCTCCCAGGTGCGCGCCGAGATCAGCGCCTGGAACTGGCCACGCAGGCGTCGCGCCATGCGGCGCAGAGTCTCGGGCAGGGGGACCGGTAGCGCATCGGCGGCCACCAGTTCCTGGGCCAGGCAGGCGTCCTGGATGAGCTCCTGGCGGCGGTGATCCCATTCCGGCAGCGGGATGCCCTCGCCCATGGGCAGGTCGTCGCAACTGGCGGCGGGCAGGTCCAGGTCGAAGCGCACACGGCTGGCCAGGGAGCGTGAATCGCGCGACACACTCATGAGTTCCATGTCGTCGGCCTCGCGCTGCGCCTCCTCCAGGTCCTCGTTGTCCTCGGTACCGCGATCCACCTTGGCATACTCGGCCCAGCCGAAGATGGCGTCGAAGCGCAAGCCCAGCAGGCCACGGTCACGCTCCGGACTGTCCACGCGCGCGGCGCGCCGCCGGCGATCCTCGCCATCCGTGCGCACCTGCCCGTCCCCCTCGCCTTCCTGTTCCTGCAGTTCCACGGCCGCGGTATCGGCCTGCACCGGCGCTGCGGGCTGCAGCCACAGCTGCACCGGCTGCAGGCGGCCGCGCGACGGCGGCAGGGCCTCCACCGATCCCGGCACGCGCAGGGCGGCGCGCAGGGCCTGCTCCCGCGCCGCCTCATCGGTTGGCAACTGCTCGCAGGGTATGCGGGTGGCGAGGTAGGCCTCCACCAGGCGCCCGTAGCGGGCCGCCATGCCGGGATAGCGCTCCAGTACCGCGCGGCTCATACGCTGGTTGGCCTGGAACCAGTCGTAGTGCCCGGGACTGCCCTGCGCCGCCAGGGCCGCCAGCCACAGGTAGAGGTCACGGTTCAGCACCGGGTCTGCAAACAACTGGATGCTGGAGGGCAGGCGCAGGGCCTGCGCATCGCGGGTGGCGAGTTCCACCTCGGCATCGCTGCCCGCCAGGCGCTTCAGCCAGCTGCGCCGACCACCCTGGCTGATGGGGTTGGCGGCCTCGACGCGCAACCCGCCAGCACCGCCACAGGCCCGGAACAGCACCCCGGCCGCGCGCTGCACGGCGGGCAGCATCACGGCCGCCTCCGGGTGCCCGCTGCGGGCCATGCGGGTCACCATGCGGTGCCAGAGTTCGCCGACCTTCTCTTCCATAGGCTGCTACTGTTGCTCCGCCACCAGCTCGATGGTCTTCAGGATGTTGTCACTCGTGGCGGGCCGGCAGCCGCGCTCATGCCGGGACTCGCGGTCGGACACCGCCAGCGCCTCCTCGCCCTGCACCCAGCGCAGCAGGGAACCCTCGGGGTTGTCGCGCTGCACATCGCTGCAGGCGCTGACGCACTGGGCGCACTGGGTGCAGGTGAACATCTTGCGCTTGATGGAGCGCGGCTTGAGACGCATGGGACAGGCGTTGTCGCAGGCGGCATTGCAGCTGGCGCAGGCCTTGGCGCGCTCGGCATCGAAGCCCACCACCATGGCGCGCCGGTTCACCATCCATACCAGGCTCTGGAACAGGCCCACGGCACAGCCGAAGCGGCAGAACAGGTGCCGGGCCAGGGTGAACTCCAGGGTGAAGACGATGGTCGCCGCGGTGATGAACACGAACTGGTTGCGGGTCAGTTCCCCGTTCCACAGGTTGGCGTAGATCTCCGCCGGCGGCAACAGGTAGGTGAGCAGCACCACGGCCCACAGGAAGGAGAACGCCAGGATGGCCGGCACCGTGAGCAGCCAGTAGCGCGGGTCGGGCCGGCGCCGACTGCCATCGGGCTGGCGTTCCGGCAGGGGCTTGCGCTCCCACAGGGTGGGCTTGCCACTGGCGCGCCACATCAGGCCATTGATGAATTCCACCACGGAGAAATGCGGGCACAGCCAGCCGCAGTAGAGACGGCCATACTTCCAAGCCAGCCACAGCAGGCCACCACCCACCAGCAGGATGGGCAACAGGCCGCGCAGGAACAGGTTCAGCGCGGCATGGCCGACGCCGGTCTCGCCGCGCAGGAAGGGATCCAGCCCCAGGGTCCAGTCCAGCCCAAGGAAGATCAGGTGACCCAGGGTCAGGTCGATGCGGAAGAGGTCCAGGATCGGCGCCAGGACGAACAGGGCAAAGAACATCAGCCGGAACAGCAGGCGCCTGTCTTGTAGCTGCAGCATGGTTCTCACTCGTGAATCAACCCGTCGATAGCCGCCACCCTACCCCCCGGCAGGACGACCATCCTTGTCCTAGGTCAATTTCCAGCCGGCAGGCGCGGGCCGATAAGCGGATATCGGTAGGGTTTTCCCGCCATGGCGCGGGCCAGGCCCACCACCCCCAGCAGCACCAGGGCGGCGTGGCAGCTGACGAAATAGAGCAGCAGCACCACCCAGGTGCTCGCCTGGTCGTAGCCCCCCAGCCAGAGGATCAGGAGATTGACCAGCACCAGCAGCAGGCCGGCCCAGACGCTGGCCGCCAGGGTCTGCTGGAGATGCCCGCGGGCCAGCGCCGGGGCAGTGCCCCGGTGGCGGAAGTACAGGAACAGCAGGATGACAAAGGCAATACCCGGTACCAGCAGCAGGTTCACCAGGTAGAGGGTCTCCGCCGCGACCGCCAGCCCCTGCCCTTCCGGGACCGGGTCAGCGTCCGAAGGTGGCATCCACCACTTCCATGAGGGCCTCCACCGTCTCCAGGTCGTCGGTGAGCGGCTCCACTAGGGCCGAGCGGCAGGCCTCCAGGGGATCGAAGCCGTCCTGGATGAGGTTGGCGGTATAGACCAGCAGGCGCGTGGAGGCGGCCTCCTCCACGTCGTGGTCCTTGAGGGCACGCAGGCTGTTGACCAGGCCCACCAGGCGCTGCGCCAGGCGTTCGTCACAGCCGGTCTCGCGCATCAGCACCGTGCGCTCCACCTCCGGCGACGGGAAGTCGAACTGCAGGGCCGTGAAACGCTGCCGGGTGCTGGGCTTCATGCCCTTGAGCAGGTTCTGGTAACCGGGGTTGTAGGACACCACCAGCATGAACTCGGGCGGTGCCTGCAGGGTCTCGCCGGTGCGCTCCAGCGGCAGCATGCGCCGGTCATCGGTGAGCGGGTGCAGCACCACCGTGGTGTCCTTGCGTGCCTCCACGATCTCGTCGAGATAGCAGATGGCGCCTTCGCGTACCGCCCGCGTCAGGGGCCCGTCGCTCCAGCTGGTGCCCTGCTCGCTGATCAGGTGGCGGCCGATCAGGTCCGCGGCCGTCAGGTCGTCGTGGCAGGAAACCGTAATGAGTGGCCGGCCAAGCTTGGCCGCCATGTGGGCCACGAAGCGGGTCTTGCCGCATCCGGTGGGCCCCTTGATCATCACCGGCAACTGGCGCCGGTAGGCATGTTCGAACAGCTCGCATTCACGGCCCTGGGGCTGGTAGAAGGGCATGTTTTGCTCCTTCGTCCGGGACGGGTTGCTGAACTGTGTTATGTGTGCGTCCATCTGTGAGTCTCCCCTTCAGTAACCGGAATGGGATCACGGGGAGGATGGACCCTCCCCGTGAACAATGTCCCTACTTGGCCACCGCTTCCGCGTCCCTGCGGCCCACGAAGAAGCTGGCGATGTAGATCAGCAGGCCGATCAGGAAGATCACGCCCGCCACCTCGCGCATCCAGTAGAACAGCGCGATCTTCTCCTGCACCACCATGAAGGGCATGGGATTCTCGCTGTAGCGCTGCAGCCAGACCTGCAGGATGCCGGCACCGGTCAGGAACAGGGTGATGAACACCATGGACACGGTCATCAGCCAGAAAGACCACATCTCCAGCACCTGCGACTTGTTGCTGTTGGCCGCCGCGCGCCCGCGCATCATGGGCATGGCGTAGGAGATCATGGTGAGCACGATCATCACGTAGGCGCCGTAGAAGGCCATGTGGCCGTGCGCCGCGGTGATCTGCGAGCCGTGGGTGTAGAAGTTCACCGGGGCCAGGGTATGCAGGAAGCCCCACACGCCGGCACCCAGGAAGGCCATGACCGCGGTCCCCAGCGCCCACAGGGTAGCCGCCTTGTTGGGGTGGTTACGGCGCCGCTTGTTCACCATGTTGAAGGCGAATACCGTCATCATGAAGAAGGGGATCGGCTCCAGGGCGGAGAAGATCGAACCCCACCACAGCCAGTAGGTCGGCGTGCCGATATAGTAGTAGTGGTGGCCGGTGCCGATGATGCCGGTGATCAGGGCCAGGGCGATGATCACGTACAGCCACTTGTCCACCACCTCGCGGTCCACGCCGGTGATCTTGATGAGCACAAAGGCCAGGATGGAGGCCATGATCAGCTCCCACACGCCTTCCACCCAGAGGTGCACCACCCACCACCAGTAGAACTTGTCCTTCACCAGGTTATGGGGGTTGTAGAAGGAGAACAGGAACAGTACCGCCAGGCCGACCAGGCCGATCATGAGCACCACGCTCACCGTGGTCTTGCGGCCCTTGAGCACCGTCATGCCGATGTTATAGAGGAAGCCCAGGGCCACCACCACGATGCCGATCTTGGTGATGGTGGGCTGCTCCAGGAACTCGCGCCCCATGGTGGGCAGCAGCTCGTTGCCGGTCATCTGCGCCAGGGTGGCGTAGGGCACCGCCAGGTAGCCGACGATGGTGAGCGCGCCGGCGACGAGGAACACCCAGAACAGCAACAAGGCCAGCTTGGGACTGTGCAGCTCGGTCTCCGACTCCTCGGGAATCAGGTAGTAGGCTGCCCCCATGAAGCCGAACAACAGCCACACGATCAGGAGGTTGGTATGCACCATACGTGCGACGTTGAAGGGGATTTCCGGGAACAGGAAGTCCCCCACCACGTACTGCAGGCCGAGGATCAGACCGAAGAGGATCTGGCCCACGAACAGCGCGATGGCGGCGATGAAATATGGTTTGGCAACCGCTTGAGATTGATATTGCATGACCCGTCCTCCTCCCTTAACCCTGAATATTCGGCGGCCAGCCGGCAGCGTTGATTTCCGATGTGTACTTCAGGAACTCGGCGAGTGCCTCCAGCTCCGCATCGGAGAAATTGAACTGGGGCATGCTGCGGCGCCCGGGGATCCCCTGGGGTGGGCGGCTCTTGATGTAGCCCATGATGGCTTCCTTGCTGTTGCCGAAGCGGGTATAGACATTGCCGAGTTCCGGCGCGAAGTACGCCCCCTCGCCCAGCAGGCTATGGCAGCCGACACAGTTGTTCACTTCCCACAGGTACTTGCCTTGGACCACCTGCTCTGTGAGGTTGTGCCGGTTATCGGTCAACGGAAGTTTTCGGTTGGTATCCAGGGTCAACACCAGGAACAGCAGGATGAAGAACAGACTCCCGCCGTAAAAGATGTTGCGCGCCATGGATTTGGTGAATGCGCCACTCATTGTTTTCTCCCCTTTGCCATCGCTGGTCTGGATGGACGGACTGGTTTCGATCCATTGCGCGGCCATGTTCGCGCCGGCAAGGCCCGTTCTCCTTGATGTAAGTCAAACCCTTACGGTAGCCAGGCCTAAAGGTAGCAGTTTGTAGGCATTTAACCAGTATGTTTTTTACATCATTTTGATTTTCAATGGGATAGCGATTCACTCATGCAGTCTTCCCCGCTGGCCGCGCAGCGGAATCGAGCAGGACGCCCACGGCCTCGCGCAGCAGCTGCTGCGTCGCGGCACGGCCCGCCAGCCGCAGGGCCCGGGCGATCTCCCCCCAGTCCTGGTGCTGCAGCACCCGTCGCAGCAATACGGCGCACTGGGGCTCGGACAGGCGTTCCTCTGCCAGGGCCGCAGCCAGCCGGGTGTGCAGCAGGCGCTCGATGGCCAGGGCGCTGTCCTCGTACCCACGCCGGGCATGGGCGAAGGCCTCCAGTTCACGCCATTCGTCCTCGCCCAGCCGCGCCGTATCCCCGTCCGCCGGCGGCCACAGTCGCCTCAGCAGCTCGACCTCGAGGTTGCGGTGACTGTCGGCCAGCAGCCAGGGCAATTGGCGCGCGAAACGCTGCTGCGCCCGGGTCACCAGGCTGGCCGCCGCCGCACTCAGGGGACGCAGCAACAGGGCCGCACAGGCACCACTGCTGGCCTCACGGCGCATGCCGATACGCACCGGCCGATAGCCGTTGCCCTGCCAGAAATCCAGCAGCTCCGGCGCCAGCCCGAAGCTGCTGCCCAGGCAATCCAGGCCCTGGCGGCGCGCCTCGTCCTCGATACAGGCCAGCAGCCGCGAACCCAGCCCCCGTCCCTGCAGCTGCGGGTGCACGGCAATGCGCAGGATGCGGCCGTAGCGCAACGGCCCCGCCGCCTCCAGGCCCAGGTTGGCAACCAGCGACTGGGGCAACAGGTGCCCCTGCACGCGGCGCTCGCCCCGGAACACGGAGGCCGCCAGCGCCGCATCGAGCCCCCCTTCCCGGGCCAGCAGGGCCGTGGCCACCAGCCGCCCCTCGTACCGCAAGGCATGCACCTCCAGCCCGGATGCATCGAGCAGGTGGTAGAGATCGAAGGGGCGGGTGCGGTAGTGGGCCAGCACCAGCAGGCCGAACAGCTGGCGCAAGGTCTCCTCGTCGCCGGCCAGGCGGTCGCGGTCGAGGCGTTCCCAGCGCGTCCGTGCCGGATCGCAGGCCACTACATCCGCCTCCGCCGCGATGTCGGCATCGAGCAGCAGGACACGATTGACGGTAGCCTCCACCGGGTCACCCGCCACCCAGCGGATCGGTGCGCACAGCTCGAGCAACTGCCAGCCGGGTGCCTCGCGCCCCAGCAAGGCGTGGAACTTGAGGGCGAAGCCACGGCCGGTGCCCTCGTAGCCATGCACCGTGGTGGCGAAGGCGATGCGCCGGTAACGCCTCAGCAATTGCGCCAGCATGGCGAGCGGGATGCCGGCCGCCTCGTCCACCAGCAGCAGGTCCGCCGGCATGGCCTCGCGCAGCAGGACATCGGGGGGCTGGAATTCCAGCCGCCCCCCTTCCCATGCCAGGGAGCCGGGCGCCTGCTGCGCACCCGGCAGGTGACGGCGCGCCTGTTCGAACAGGGTATCCACCGCCTCACGGCGCGGTGCCGTCACCAGGATGCGCCGCTTGCCGGCCAGCAGCAGCTCCGCCGCCGCCAGGCCGAAGGCGGCGCTCTTGCCGCGCCCGCGATCGGCGCTCAGCACCAGCGGGCGGCGGTGATGGCCGGTCGCCGCATGGAGGATGGCGGCCACCGCCTCACGCTGTTCCTCGGTGCGATAGCGGCCATCGGCGATCCACCCGGGTGGGCGCGGCAGCACATCCGCTACCGGGACCTCTTCGATCGCCGCACCCTGCCGCACCGTTACCACACCAGCGCCCAGCGGCAACTGGCGCGCCAGGCGGGCGAGGAAGCGCCCGGACCGGTCTTCCACGCCGTCGAGGCGGCTGCGGATACGGGCCAGCTGGGGATCGGCCATGGCCGGCCAGCGATCCAGGTCGGGCGCCAGCAGGAACAAGAGTCCACCGCCCACCACCGTGCCGGCGGCCGCGGCGAAGACATCGGGATCCAGGCCCCCGTGGGCATCCAACACCAGCAGTTCGTACTCGCGGCCCAGCAGCTGCAGCCCCTGGCTCAGTTCCAGGTGCGCGCTACCCGCCGGCGCCCGCTCGCCGATCCACAGGGTGCGCGCCAGGGCCAGCGCCGCCAGGCAGGCCTCGGCGCACGCCTGGCACCAGGCACGGTCGCCGGCCAGCAGCAGCAGGCGACGTTCCTGCCCCGCGACCGCCTGGCGGCGCAGCGCCTGTGTCAGCGCCACCAGTCTTGCGGTGTCATCCATGCCGGCCCGCCTGGGCCTCCTTGAGCTGCTCCATGTGCTCGATCAGGCCGTCGGTGGTTTCCTTGAGCAGATCCAGTTCCTCGATACTCAGGTCGTCGAGCCGCTCCAGGTTGTATTCGATGGTGTCGATGATCTGCCGCGCGGGCCGGTTGAGCGGGCGCATGAAGTACGCGGTCACGGTGGCGACGATGGCGCCGAAGAACAGCACCGAACCCAGCACGATCCACAGGCCACCGATCAGCTTGCCGGCCCCGCTCAGCGGCATGGCGGCGATGCCGGCGGTGGAAAAGGCGGCCACCCCCCAGTACAGGGCATCGCCGTAGGAATGGATGGCAGGCTGTGGCTGGCGCGCCTCCACCAGGTACAGGCCGGCCGCGAACAGCAGCCACAGGACCACCAGCAACAGCAGCAGGTACAGGAAGGGGGTGTGCTCCAGGACGTCCCGGAGGAAATGCTGCAGACGGCTGCGACGCGGCATGGTCAGACTCCTGCAGGAAGGCCGCCCGCCAAGGCGGCACGCCCGTCCCGCATCGGTGATAGGCATTCGCCATTATTTGAGTTTAGCCATTCAACTTCAAATGAAACACACTCCATCCGGGAGCCGGCCCGCTCCGACCGGGGGCCTGATTGGCGGAACGGGTCCTGCCTTGGATACAATCCGGGCAGGACCCGCAGCCACCTTACTGAAAGGACGATTCCGTGACCCCCCATCGCACCGAAACCGACTCCATGGGCGCCATCGAAGTCCCCGCCGACCGTTACTGGGGCGCGCAGACCCAGCGTTCCCTGGTCAACTTTCCCATCGGTACCGCGCGCTTCCGCTGGCAGCGACCGGTGATCCGCGCCCTGGGCCTGCTCAAGAAGGCGGCGGCCGAGGCCAACCGCGAACTGGGGGAACTGCCGGCGGAGATTGCCGAGCTGATCGGCCGGGCGGCGGACGAGGTGATCGACGGCACGCTGGACGGACATTTCCCCCTGGTGGTGTTCCAGACCGGCTCGGGCACACAGTCGAACATGAACGCCAACGAGGTCATCGCCAACCGCGCCATCGAACTGGCCGGCGGCACGCCCGGCAGCAAGCAGCCGGTGCACCCCAACGACCATGTCAATCGCGGCCAGTCCTCCAACGACACCTTTCCCACCGCCATGCACATCGCCGTGGTGGAGGTACTGCACCGCACCCTGTTCCCCGCCGTGGCCCGGCTGCGCGGCACCCTGGCCGCCAAGGCGGAGGAATACCGCGATCTCGTCAAGACCGGTCGCACCCACCTGCAGGACGCCACCCCCATCACCCTGGGGCAGGAGATCGGCGCCTGGGTGGCGCAGCTGGATTTCGGGCTGCAGGCCGTACACGCCGCCCTGCCCGGCCTCCACGACCTCGCCATCGGCGGCACGGCCGTGGGCACGGGCCTGAACGCCCACCCTCAGTTCGGCGCACGCACGGCCGAACGCATTGCCGCCCTGAGTGGCCAGCCCTTCCGCTCCGCGCCCGACAAGTTCTTCGCCCTGGCGGCGCACGATGCCCTGGTGCAGGTATCGGCGGCGCTGCGCACCCTGTCCGGCGGCCTGATGAAGCTGGCCAACGACGTGCGCTGGCTGGCCAGTGGCCCGCGCTGCGGTATCGGCGAACTGCGGATCCCCGAGAACGAACCCGGCTCCTCCATCATGCCGGGCAAGGTCAACCCGACCCAGGCCGAGGCGCTGACCATGGTGTGCGTACAGGTATTCGGCAACGACGCCGCCGTGGCCTTCGCCGGTACACAGGGCAATTTCCAGCTCAATGTCTACAAGCCGGTGATGGTGCACAACGTACTGGAGAGCATCGAGTTGCTGGCCGATGCCTGCGGGGCCTTCACCGACCACTGTGCCGTCGGCATCGAACCGGACCGGGCACGCATCGCGGAGAACCTGGAGAAGAACCTGATGCTGGTCACGGCGCTGAACCGCCATATCGGCTACGACAAGGCCGCGCAGATCGCCAAGCAGGCCCACCAGGAGGGACTGAGCCTGCGCGAGGCGGCGCTGGCCTCGGGACTTGTCACGGCCGAGCAGTACGAGGCCTGGATCGTGCCCATCGACATGACCCACCCCTGAGCAGTCAGGACGGGTTCGCGACGGACCCATCGCCTCCGGCAGCGCGCTGTTCGATGGGGAGAGGGATGCAGCGCGGGACCCGCCACCCGCGGGCATACCCGGTCACATTGCAACAAATTGATTTTAAGTGAAAAGTGGTGGCTACGCCCTGATTCGAACAGGGGACCCCATCATTATGAGTGATGTGCTCTAACCAGCTGAGCTACGTAGCCAGATCTCTCCATGCCGGTGGCCGGCGGTACCCGGCCACGGAAAGAGGCGAGATTGTAGGGGCTGGGACGGCCCTTGTCCAGTCGCCGGCCGGCACGCGCGCGAGATCGGGCTCCGCGCAACGATAGACCGGATTATCAATTAGTTAGAGACGCCAACGGCAGGACGCACCCAACCGCCGGCGTACAGCTCCCCGCAGCAGGCGCTGATTTCGGGCGGATTCGCCTATAATCTGCCCACCAGGCTCCACCGGCAAACCTCACGGGAGAACAATTACAATGCCCGAGCCAATCCAGATCCTCGTCGTCGACGACGACGAGGATGTGCGTGACCTGCTGCACGACTTTCTTTCCGACCAGGGCTACGAGGTGCTCGACGCCGCGAGTGCGGCGGTGGCACGGACCCTGCTGGCCCGTCATACCCCGCGCGTAGCCCTGCTCGATGTGGGGCTGCCCGGCGAGGATGGTCTGAGCCTGGCGCGGCACATCCGCGAGCATTTCGATATCGGCATCATCATGGTCTCCGGTGCCGGCGAAACGGTGGACCGCATCATCGGCCTGGAGGTGGGCGCCGACGACTATGTGGGCAAACCCTTCGACCCGCGGGAGCTGCGCGCCCGGCTCAAAAGCGTGCTGCGTCGCTATCCCGCCGCCCAGGGGGACGCAGGTCCCGCATCACCCGCCGGCGCCACCCGCCGCGTCCCGGTCGGCGCCTGCCAGCTCGACCTCGACACCCGGCAACTCTTCGATGTGGCGGGCCGGGAGACCCCCCTGACCAGCATGGAATACGACCTGCTGCGGGTATTCGTGGAGCGACCCAACCGCCCCCTCTCCCGCGACCAGCTGCTGACCCTGACCCAGAACCGCGACTGGGATCCCTTCGACCGCAGCATCGATATCCGCATCGCCCGCCTGCGGCGCAAGATCGAGCCGGACCCCGAACAGCCCCGGCTCATCCGCACCCTGCGCGGAGTGGGCTACATGTTCGTGCCGGACAGCCCGGAACCGGGGCGCCCCACCTGACCGGGCCGACTGTATCGGCTTTGTTTCAGTTGTAGCCGCTTTGTAACGGCCGCTCCCGGCCGCCGGCCCGGATGGTATGCTCGGATCAATACCTTGATGTCCAGGGGATGCAGCGATGGATATGCCATACGATGACACCAGGCCCGGCGCCGGCATTTCCGAACCCTGGCTGCGGCAGATCCTCGACAACAGCACAGCCCTGGTCTATGTGAAGGATCGCGCCGGCCGCTACCTCTTCGCCAACCACCACCTGATGGACCTGTTCGGACTTAGCGAAGCCGGAGTGATCGGGCATCGCGACGAGGAGATATTCCCGACCGAGATCGCCGCCGGCTTTCGCCGCAACGATGCGCAGGTGTTCGAACAGAACCGCTCCATCGAAGTCGAGGAGATCGCGCGTCTGCCGGAGGGGGACCGGGTCTATCTATCGGTGAAATTCCCCCTGCTGGACAGCCAGGGGCAGGCCTACGCCCTGTGTGGCATCTCCACCGACATCACCGAACGCAAGCGCATCGAGACCGCCTTCCGGGACGTGGCCCTGGGGGTATCCGGCGCCACCGGCCAGGATATCTTTCCCGCCATCACCCGCCATATCACCGCCAGCCTGGGGGTGGACTTCGCCTTCATCGGCAAGCTCATCGATGGACCACCGCGCCGCATCCAGACCCTGGCCATCAGCGCCGGCGGCAGTCCCTTCGACAACATGGAGTACGACCTGAGCGGCACGCCCTGCCAGACCGTGGTGGGGAAGATGTTCCAGTTCATCCCCGACCATATCTGCAAGGAATATCCCGGCGACAACATGCTGAGCCAGATGGGCTTCAGGAGCTACGCCGGCTACCCCCTGTTCGACTCCCAGGGCGAGCCCCTGGGCCTGATCGCCGTGCTGCACCGCGCTACCCTGCACGAACCTGATTTCATCGAGGCCATCCTGCGTATCTTCTCGGTACGTGCCGCGGCCGAACTGGAACGGCTGCGCAGCGAAGACGCGCAACGCGCCTCGGAGGCCAGCTATCGCGCCATCTTCGAGGCCTCGGCAGACGCCATCTTCGTCCACGACATCGATACCGGCGCCATCGTCGACGTGAACCCCACGGCATGCCGCGTCTACGGCTACGAATACGAGGAGATGCTCGGCCTGGGCGTGGACGACCTGAGTTCGGGCATTCCCCCGTACACCCTGCACGAGGCCCTCAAGTACATCGCCAGGGTCAAGGCCGGCCGGCCGCAACGCCTCGAATGGCACCGCCGCAACAAGGACGGCAGCCTGCACTGGGACGAGGTGCTGCTGCAACGCGCCACCATCGGTGGCGTGGAACGGCTGGTCGCCTTCACCCGCGACATCACCCAGCGCAAGGAAGCCGAGGAGGCGCGCGCCCAGCTGGAGGCGCAGCTGCGCCAGGCCCAGAAGATGGAGGCCATCGGCCAGCTCACCGGTGGTATCGCCCATGACTTCAACAACATCCTCACCGGCGTGATGGGCTACATCATGCTCGCCCAGGAACGCGCGATGGAACACGGGGACCCCAGGCTGACCCGCTACCTGGAGCGGGCCCAGCGTTCCGGCCAGCGCGCCCGCGACCTGATCCAGCAGATGCTCACCTTCTCGCGCGGCCAGCGCGGCGAACCACGCCCCTTCCACCTGGCACCCCTGGTACGTGAAACAGTCAAGCTGCTCGGTGCCACCCTGCCTTCGAGCATCGAGATCAGCACCGAACTGGACCCCTCGACACCCGCCGCCATGCTCGATCCGGTGCAGGTGGAGCAGGTCCTGATGAACCTGTGCATCAATGCCCGCGACGCCATGCAGGGCAGCGGACAGCTGAGGGTGCGGCTCGGCACCATGACAAGCGGCGTGGCCACTTGCGCCAGCTGCCGGAAGCCGGTCGCCGGGGACTTCCTGGAACTGGAGGTGGGCGACGATGGCCCGGGGATCGCACCGGAAATACAGGAACGCATGTTCGAACCCTTCTTCAGCACCAAGGAGGTCGGCAAGGGCAGCGGTATGGGCCTGGCCACGGTGCATGGCATCGTGCACGAACATGGCGGGCATGTCCTGGTGGACAGCCGGGCAGGCGCGGGGACCCGTTTCCGCATCCTGTTTCCCCCGCAGGAGCAGGGCACGGAGGCCTGCGCGGAGACCCTGGCAGCCGGCATAAGGCGGACCACTAATCCGGCGCTCAGCGGCCATGTGCTGGTGGTGGACGATGACGAGGTGGCCGGCGGCTTCATGGGCGACCTGCTGGAAACCTGGGGACTCACGGCCAGCGTCCTGCATGACAGCCGCGAAGCCCTGCAGGTGTTCGTGACGGATCCCGGGCGTTTCGATCTCGCCATACTGGACCAGACCATGCCCCACATGAAGGGCCTGGAGCTGGCGCGTGCCCTGCGCGAACGGCGACGGGATTTTCCCGTGATCCTGTATACCGGCTACCGTGAAGGCATCACCCCGGCGGAACTCGACGCTGCAGGCATCCGCGCCCTGATCCGCAAACCGGTGGACACCGATGAACTGCTGTCGCAGGTATGTTCCCTGATCAACCTCCGGGGCTGACGCCGCCACATAACGACCATCCATCCCTCCCCACACCCGGGCGCATCCTGCCCGACCCTGCCCGCACAACGTCCGGATACAAAACGGCAACAAAGTGACGCGGCACTGCAATCACCCTGATACGTCCCGGATCTAGGCTTTTCTCCACAGACCGGGGCATGTCATGAAGTTCCAGCGCCGGTCCGGAGTCGGGATCTGTATATCCGATACTGGTTCCAGCCAGGGCGTCCACGGCGGACACGGGAGGTCACCATGAAAACATTGCTCGCCAAGTGGAATAAGGGCTGCCTCCGTTCGCGGAGCCAACACCTGCGCCTGGAACTCCTGCTGCGCATTGCCGCGGCCCTGGCCTGGAATGCCTTCTGAGCCCATGACCACAGGGCATCCGGACATCACCTTGGAGGAATGACCATGTTCAAGCGCATCACCATCTTCACCTATGGCGTGATCTGCTACGCCATCTTCTTCGCCACCTTCCTCTATGCCATCGGCTTCATCGGTGGCTTCGGGGTGCCGGTGACCATCGACGGCGAGCCGCTGGTGCCCTTCGGCCAGGCCTTGCTCGTCAATACCCTGCTGCTGGGCATCTTCGCGGTGCAGCACAGCGTCATGGCACGGCCGGCCTTCAAGCGCTGGTGGACCCGGTTCGTGCCGGAACCGGCGGAACGCAGCACCTATGTGCTGTTCTCCAGCCTGCTGCTGATCGCCCTGTTCGCCTGGTGGCAGCCCATGGGCGGGGTGATCTGGAGCGTGCAGGACCCGCTGGCACAGGCGCTGATCTACGGCGTCTTTGCGCTGGGCTGGCTGACGGTGCTGGTCGCCACCTTCCTGATCAACCACTTCGACCTGTTCGGTCTGCGCCAGGTCTGGCTCTACCTGGTGGGCAAGCCCTACACCCACCTCCGGTTCGGCACCCCCTGGCTTTACCGCCATGTGCGCCACCCGCTCTACGTGGGCTGGTTCATGGCCTTCTGGGCGACACCGCACATGACCGCCGCGCA
>OBJA01000578.1_pt1 | contig 30407 bp, 33 predicted proteins | sample 1519751 | NCBI WGS metagenome assembly OBJA01 (sample SAMEA3881238, study PRJEB22517) | soil metagenome | biome: lake sediment; feature: soda lake sediment; material: sediment, water from around vicinity | place: India | collected 2013-12-23 | depth 3 m
GGTTATGCCCCAGTAAAGGGTAGGTTGCATACGTGTTACGCACCCGTGCGCCACTCGTCAGCGCAGTATTGCTACCGCCTGTTACCGTTCGACTTGCATGTATTAAGCCTGCCGCTAGCGTTCATCCTGAGCCAGGATCAAACTCTTCATTGTATAAAGATTTTGAATGCTCTAAGATCTACTACTCTCTGAATTTGACTTCAGGGATATTTGCTTACCTTTCTTTGTGCTTCAATACCTTCAAAGAACGTTGCCCATTCACCTCTTCTGTTCAATCTACTCCAGGGCTATCTGTTTTCTCTTTTTATCTAACTTTTTTCAGAACAAAAAGGAGTGCAAAGATACTTCAAAAATTGTTTCCCACCAAATAATGTTTTCAACATTTTTTCAACCACCTCCCCCCTCAACGAACGACCCACTTCTTTTCTCTCAAATGGGACTGCAAAGATAGTGACTTATTCCTTCCTGCCAAGCTATTTCTCAACTTTTTTTTGAGTTTTTTTCTTAACCCTCAAAATCAACCCCTTTGCATCGTAAATCCTTTGTCTGATCAAGCTTTCAATGTACTCTCGCTAAAAGCGGGTGCAAAGATATGAACTATTTTGCTTCATAAACAAACTATTTCTAAACTTTTTTGTAATTATTTTTTATGCTGTTAAGAATCAGGTTCTCACCTTCAGGGAAAAGTGCCTAAATTCCTTAAATACGCCGAATGATCTTCAATAAAAGCCTCCAGAAACGGTCAACTGATGATATCTCCAACCGCTCATCAGGAGAATGTGCACCCTTGATCGTCGGACCAAAAGAGATCATATCCATTCCCGGATATTTCTCCCCGATAACTCCACACTCCAGTCCCGCATGTATCGCCAATACCTTCGGCTTCACTCCGAACAGCTCACCATAGGCCTCCTCCGACACCTGCATCACATGGGATGAAGGGTTCGGTGTCCAACCTGGATAACCCTCCGAATGCTCATAACCTGCTCCGGCAAGCCTGAAGACAGATGCTACCATAGTGGCCACATCCTCCCTGGCCGACTCTACTGATGACCTCTGGCTTGTTGATACCATAATATATGTATCCTCCATCTTCACCGATGCAAGGTTCGTGGAAGTCTCTACAAAACCCGGGATATCACGCGACCACTCGATCACTCCGTGCGGACAGGCATAGAGGGCATCCAGCAACCTCTGCTGAAGGTTATTCTGCATAACACTCTCCGGCAAAACAGCATCAGCACATGTTATTGCAAGCTCCGGCTCTGTGGTTTTGTGCTCCGCCGCTATGTCTGCCGAAAAGCCCGCAAACCACTTCAGAAATCCATCAGCATTCAATTCAGGGATTAGTACTGTTGCGTTACCCTCACGGGCGATGGCATTCCTCAGATTGCCTGCATCAATACTTGCCAGGCGTAATCTGTAGAGTTCAGATCCATGCCAGAGCAAACGATTCAGTATCTTCACTGCATTGCCTCTGCCTTTGTGGATATCATCACCACTATGCCCACCGGTAAGGCCCTTAACCTCTATGCGAAATGCTTTATGGCCTGTTGGAGTCGGTTCAGTTACAAGATCAAACTTTCCTAGAGTATCCTTACCCCCTGCACAACCAATAAAGATCTCTCCCTCATCCTCGGAATCGAGGTTCAGCAAAATCCGTCCTTTCAACTGATCCGGTTTCAATCCAAAAGCTCCTGTAAGTCCTGTCTCCTCATCAACAGTAAAGAGGCACTCCAATGGTCCATGCTCAATATCATCTGCTGCAAGGATTGCCAGTTGTGCAGCAATGCCTATTCCGTCGTCAGCTCCCAGGGTGGTTCCGGTGGCCTTCACCCAGCCATCCTCAATCCTTGGGATGATAGGATCATTGTCAAAATCATGATCTACATCGCTGTTCTTTTCACATACCATATCTATATGACTCTGCAGAATTACGATGGGCTTGTCTTCAAAACCAAAGGTTGCAGGCTTGCGGATGATGACATTGCCCAGCTCATCGATTTCTGTTTCAAGGTTGTGCTCCTCCCCGAAAGCTTTCAGGTAAGCGATGATCTGCTCCTCACGCTTTGAAGGGCGGGGAATGGTGAGGATTTCTGCAAAATAGCGCCATACGGTGGCGGGGGCGAGGTTCAGGATTTCGTCGTATTCCATAATATTAAAAGTTAAAAGTTAAAAGGCAAAAGGCAAAAGGCAAAAGGCAAAAGTAAAAGTAAAAGTAAAATTTTGAAAATGTAAAGTTATGAAGATTGTTGAATTCTTGACCCGACATTTTGTTTGGTTGGCAATACGAGTCCGGGGTCGGTAGGTTTCAGTTGGTATTGGTGGTCATAAACAACAAAAAGCCAAAATGCGAAAAGTGAGCATACAACATGGTCTGGCGAGCATTTACCACCAAATCGTAGTTGACCGCTGCCCCACTTAAGCTAAGCTAACAGCCAATTATTCGTCCGTAAATATGTTACCGAATACACCTTTTCGTCCGTAAATGTGTATATTTGCACATTAATCAGAATAAAATGGAACGAAAAGAACTCTCGACCCTGCTTGAATGGAAGAATTCAAAGAATCGCAAACCTATAATTGTAAAGGGTGCACGACAGGTTGGTAAAACCTGGCTGATAAAACACTTTGGACAACAAGCGTATCAAAAAGTGGTGTATATAAATTTTGAAACAGCTTCTCATCTGAAAGGGCTCTTTAGTGAAGACCTGAACACAACCCGCATCATCAGGGCTCTCCAGGTTGAAGCGGGGTTTGAGATCACTCAAGAGAATACCCTGATCATCTTCGATGAGATTCAGGCGGCACCTCATGCACTTCATTCGCTGAAATACTTCTGTGAAGACACCCCCGAACTCCATATCGTAGCAGCAGGTTCCTTATTGGGGGTGGCCTTACATGCGGACACCTCTTTTCCGGTCGGGAAAGTGGATTTCCTGCATCTCTACCCGTTGAGTTTTCACGAATTCCTAATGGCCATGGGTGAGAACACGCTGGCTTCACTTCTCGACTCCGATGACTGGCCATTGATATCAACATTCCGGAACCGATATATTGAATGGCTTCGCACCTACTATTTTGTAGGGGGTATGCCGGAGGTGGTGCAAACCTTTGGGGAACGTCATGATTACCATGCAGCACGTAAAATTCAGCAACAGATATTGTTTGCCTGGGAACAAGACTTCTCCAAGCACCCACCGTTGGATGTAATACCAAGAATCAGAATGGTTTGGAATGCCATACCCTCACAACTGGCAAAAGAGAACAGAAAGTTCATTTACGGAGCCATGAAACCCGGAGCACGGTCACGTGATTATGAGCTGGCGCTGCAATGGCTTATTGATTGTGGATTGATATACAAGATCAACCGGATCACCATGCCCGGATTTCCACTTAAAGGGTATGAAGACGCCAGTGCTTTTAAGCTCTTTATGGTCGATACAGGAATACTCTGTGCCATCGGAGATCTCGACCCGGAGGTGTTGCTGAAAGGTGATGCACTTTTCAGAGAGTTCAAAGGTGCCCTCACAGAACAATATGTATTGCAGCAGCTCATTTCCAGAGCAAACATGCCAATTGCATATTGGTCGGCGGAACGTTCAGATGCAGAGATTGACTTCGTGATTCAGCATAAGAATCAGATTATACCTGTCGAGGTCAAAGCAGAAGAAAACCTGAAATCCAAAAGCCTCAAAAGCTATTGCCAGAGGTGGTCTCCAAAAATAGCCATCCGCACCTCGATGAGTGATTACCGTGAAGAGAGCTGGTTCACCAACCTGCCGCTTTATGCGGTTCATAGAGTCGAGAGTAGAGAGTAGAGAGTCGAGAGTCTGCAGTCTGGAGCCAAGTGGTGTCAGTTGGCGTTGGATGACAGCCATTTCCATCCGGGGATCAGATGTATGGACTTGCCGTTAACAAGCACGGTATCTTCCTGATTCATTGTGACGATAGTTCCTTTCTGCAGCTTCAAAGCATCTATCGCTTCAAGAATTCCGCTGAATTCTCTTTGTTGATTGTGTTCATTCACGTCATGACAAACCTGAAATGCCTGATAATCGTTTCTCCCTTTCCTCGTGATAAAATCGCACTCGCTCTTCCCCCTGAAATACCAAATCTCCGCCCTGGTTCGCTTCAGGTGCAGAAAAACCGTTGTTTCCAATAAACGGCCAAGGTCAGGAGAACCGGATGAGGAGGTACTGAAAACCAGCCCCTGATCAATGCCGTAAACTTTTCGGGGGTTGCGGATCTGAACTTTTAAGGAAGTGTGGTACATGGGTACCAAAAAAAACAGGTAGGCATCAGTGAGATATTGCATAAAGTCCATCACTGTGGAAGCAGAGCCGATTTCAAACAACTTTTTCAGGTTGTTGAATGAAATCTCTTTGCCGTTGTTGGTGAGTAAAAACTGCATCATTCTTCTGTACACCTCCTGATTTCTGAGGTTATAACGCGCAAAGATATCCCGCACCAGGATATCAGAAGCAAGGGTTGTGAGCAGTTCACGGTTCTTTACGGCAAGAAAACCGGGGAACCCACCATCAGTCAGATAATCTTGCAGGCTATCAGAACAGGCACTGCTATAGTGAAAGGCAAGGTATTCGTTGTAGGAGAATGGAAACAATTCGTAATCAAGATGGCGGCCGGTCAGTTTTGATCCCAGATCAGTGCTGAGCATTTCTGCGTTAGATCCAGTGATGACCACGGTTTTCCCCCGATCCACAGCATCCCGCACATACCGTTCCCAACCCGGAACAACCTGAATTTCATCGAAGAACAGGATCTTGCTGTCGCCAAACAACTCCCCGAAAAGCTGCTCCACGACCAAAAAATCCTCCAGTTCGAAATCAGCAGTCCGACTATCTTCCAGATTAAAGTAGTTTTGTGAATGATGCAAGCGCATGCATTGTTTCATCAAGGTGCTTTTTCCTGATCTGCGCACCCCGGTAATGATGTATGCGAACGGATGCAACTCCTTCAAATCCTTGAGCATTTCACGTTCTATCTCCCTTTCCGGGATGTGCAGCCACTCCTGCTGAGCAAGAATAATGGATTTTAAAACATCTCGCAGCATCTTCTTACGTTATTAATGTAAATTATTATACATTGCAAAGATAAGATATTTTATTTTACAATCGTAAGATATTTTCAATTAATCACAGGAAAACATACAACAGTTGGAGAGTCGAGAGTCGAGAGTCGAGAGTCGTAAATATGTCAAAAACCCTGGAAGCTGGCAACTTCTCCTGCTTAGTATTCAGGTTAATGAATAAAACTGTTTATCTTTGATACACTTAAATCTTGAGGAACCTCTTATGTATAGAAACCGGATTTTACCACGCAGTACTTCTGACAGGTTTCAGGTATATACGGAAATAGCGGGTGTGTAAACACGTTGGCAAAATTTGTAAGACAACCATCAGACAACAAAATAAACTTATATGAAAATAGGGGTGATTTTAGAGACAAAAGAATATGAGAAAGCTTGGAATGCTTTCAGATTTGCAGTGACAGCAATAAAACAAGGACATGAGGTTAAACTGTTTTTAATGGGAGAAGCTGTTGAATGTGAGGGATTGACACATGAAAAATACAATGTAGATGAACAACTTAAAGCATTTGTGAGTATTGGCGGAGAAATACTTGCTTGCGGTACTTGTTTAAAATCCAGACAACTGAATGAAACAGATGCTTGTCCGATTTCGACAATGGTAGATTGTGTTGACTTAGTGGTTTGGGCTGATAAAGTAGTAAATTTTTAAAATCATGCCGATTACATTAGAACCAATAGGAATAATTCACACTCCCTTTAAGGCAAGGGAAGGAATGCCAATTCAACCAAAGGGAGCAAAAGGGATAACAGGTCAAATTGAAGTAAATGAGGAATTTGTTCCTGGATTGGCAGACCTAGATGGATTCTCACATATAATCCTGCTTTATCACTTTCATAAATCAACAGAATTTGAATTATTGACGAGACCTTTTCTTGACAATACACCGCGAGGAGTTTTTGCAACAAGAGCACCAAAGAGACCTAATCCAATTGGTTTATCTGTTGTTCGGGTTTTAAAAATTGAAAAGAACATCATCTATGTTGAGAATGTTGATATACTTGATGAAACGCCTCTTTTAGATATAAAACCGTACATTCCAGACTTTGATATTCACAAAACAGAAAGAAATGGGTGGATTGAAAATAAAACCGACAATCTAAATGAAACTAAATCAGATAGAAGATTTGAATAAACAACTTTTGCTAATAACTAAGTCTTTGTGTGGCTGAGTAACGAAGTCAAACATGAAGTCCGCTACTGTGGCAATACCAGGAACGTTAAGGGCAACCTGATAATAGCATCAATTGTATGCGTTAGAAATAATTGTATTTTTGTGGTATGAGTATTATTGATCAAAATATTGATAAAATTCATAAATTATGCGAACAGCATAATGTTTCGCAGCTATTTGTATTTGGATCGATTTTAACTGATAAATTCAACAAACATAGCGACATTGACTTCCTGGTTGACTTTTCCAATGTTGATTTGCAAAACTATGCCGACAATTATTTCAGTCTGAAACAAGCACTCGAAGAGATATTTAAGCGACAAGTTGATTTACTGGAAAACAAAGCTATCAAAAATCCTTATTTACGACAGTCAATCAATTCTTCCAAAATACTATTATATGAATCCTGAAATTAAAACCTGGCTTTTCGATATTCTTCAATCAATAAATGAAATTGAAAGCTATTATTCGGACAGACCAAAAATTTTCTCTGAATATCAAAAGGACATCAAGACAAAGCGGGCGATTGAGCGAAATATTGAGATCATCGGAGAAGCTGTCAACCGGATTTTAAAAAAAGATAAGAATTTTGAGATTAATAACGCACAACAGATCGTCGGGACTCGAAACCGGATAATTCATGGATACGACAGGGTTTCTGACGACTTGATTTGGAGCATTGTGATAAATCATTTACAAAAACTAAAAACCGAAGTTGAAGGATTATTTGACGAATAAAACATGCAGCACTTAACAGCAAGGCTATATGCAATAAGGGTTTCCCTGGTAAATCAAACATTCTGCCCTGCTCAAACTGCGGTGCTGGCGGACAGGAAAGAAGCCCGCAATCCCTTACTTTATATACACGCTGCCGTTATGCTTTTACTTCTGAATTAATTGCATAAAAAACATGAAACTTACAGAGAAACAAATAGAAGAAATCGCTGATGACCTTGATTGTGGATTGAGATGCTATTATCATCTCAAATCTGGGGAGATAAAGAAAATACCCAATTTTGACAACTGGATCGGAGATGAAGAACTCTGGGAGGAAGATTTGGATGAGATAGAGGAAAACTGGGATGATTATTTTGAATTTGTCGGGTTTGAAAGTCATGAGTCCTTTCAAATAATGGCAGATTTTACGGATAACCTAAACGATACAGTATTACAAAACAAGCTGATCGATGCCCTGAATCGTAGAAAGCCATTTCAAAACTTTAAGTGGCTTATCGATAATTCGGGAGAGTATAGACAGAAGTGGTTTGACTACAAAAAGTCACGCTATATTCAATGGGTAAAAGAACAAATTGATTTAAATAAAAAAGGTTTTGAATAACATTGATTTAGAGAAGAGAGTAAAACAACTCGTACACCAAAACCGGTATGAGAAAGGATTTGTGTGCGCTGTGGATATTCTTATGCAGCTTGAGTACCTGACAAAAAAGGATTATGAAGACTGGCGATTTGGACGAGTTGATTATCTGGAGAAAGTTTGCAGAATTAATTTGAGTAAACTGACCTTGATAAATAAGTGGATTCGTAAATATTCGGTTGAGTTGGAATTAAAAAGCTCCTGGACTGAATACAATAAGTATGGTAAAGGGGTTAAGCGGCGATTAAGATTTAGTAAATCCGGGGAGAAAACAATTGAGGAGAGATACGCCATACATTTTATTGATACAAGCAGAATGCTTGAGTTGAAAGAAAACAAAGCCAGCCGGTAATATCTCTACATTCCTGGTTCAGGCAGAATAAACATAAAAAGTTGCCATCTTTGCTATGACATACACTTCTTATAGGACAGCCATGGCTCTACAACTCATTAATCTGTTTAATGATTCGCTCTTTTTGTTACGAATGCCCCTCGCCCCCAAATAAAGAAAGAAGTTTTTCATTGGAAAAAACGCTCCGGTAGATGCATAACGTTCCTGGCTGCTGTCTGGAAAATTCTTCTGTTGGTACAATGATCAGAAGCCAAAGTTCTGGTTAAGTTGGTTACTTTTGCCAATAATTAATATCAGGGATTGTTTATGGAACGACATTCTTACGAAGAGACTGCCCGGCTTTTGCAGGAGATTTTTACCAGGATGGGTGCCCCTGTCGTGGAGGCAGCCCTTATTGCGGATGTTCTGATGAGAGCCGAGTTTCGCAACATTCCATCTCACGGTGTGATGCGGGTGAAGGACTATTACGAATTGTGGAAGGCAGGCCGGTTAAACATGACACCTCATCCAGAGGTTGTTCACGAGACGATGACCACTGCTGTTGTTGACGGCGACAACGGCATGGGAATGGTGCCCGGTGTTATGGCAATGGAACTTGCCATTGAGAAGGCGAAGCATGCCGGCACCGGCTGGGTGGCGGTACGCAATTCGAACCATTACGGCATAGCCGCCTACTACAGCATGATGGCGCTGAAGTACGACATGATCGGCATCTCGATGACGAATGCTAATCCTTTGGTTGCACCTACTTACTCCGTTTCACGGCTGCTGGGCACTAACCCTCTGGCGGTAGCTATCCCTGCCGGTGAGGAGCCTCCGTTCGTGGCTGACTTTGCCACAACTCCTGTTGCCCGCGGTAAGCTGGCGATGATGGAGAAGCGTGGCGAAGAGGCACCAATGGGTTTTGTGCAGGATGCGGCGGGGCACCCCTCGACAGATCCTGCGGTGATAACCCGTGGCGGAGCTATCGTCCCCCTGGGCAGCGACCGTGAGCATGGCAGCCATAAAGGTTATTGTATGAGCGCTATCATTGACATACTGTCGGCTGTGCTGCCGGGCGCTAACTTCGGGCCTTTTGTGCCACCGCAGGTGAGCTATCTGCAACCCAAACCCGACTCCCCCGGCAAAGGGCTTGGGCACTTCTTCGGAGCTATGCGCATAGATGCATTCCAGCAGACAGATGAGTTCAAACAGATGATGGACCTCTGGATACGAACCTTCAGAGCCGCCTCCCCCGCCGAAGGCCAGGAGAGAGTCTATATCCCAGGAGATATTGAACGTGAATCGGAACAAAAGCTTCTGAAAGAGGGAATCACACTGAACCCTATGGTGGCGGAAGACCTTGCGGGTGTGAGGCGCGAACTGAAACTGGAGCAGGGCTAGAGGTTTAATGTAATGAAATAAAACACACAGTAACACGTATAAATAAAAATATTATTGCACGTGTCAATTTTAAGTTGTAAATTTGTACACTGGTGACTAAATAATCATTGCAATGAACACTAAGCTGACACTAACAATCGAGAAGAGCGTTATCGAAAAAGCCAAACAATATGCAAACAGTAAAGGGCGGAGCCTTTCAAGCATAATTGAGAATTACTTAAAGGTAATAACACGTGAAGAAACTAAAACAAGAGTGAAACTTACGCCGATTGTAAAATCTTTAAAAGGTTCTTTTAAAGCGCCAAAAAACTATGACTATAAAAAAGAACTTTCTAAAAGGCTAACTGAAAAATACTTATCAGAAAATGAATAGGATTCTTCTTGATACCGATGTTATCCTTGATTTCTTTTTCGACAGAAAACCACATTCTGACTTTTCTGCACAAATATTATCACTTTGCGAAGCTGATGAAGCCAAAGGCTTTATTACGCCTGTAATACTTAGTAATGTTTATTACTTGCTCAGGCAAACATCATCACACGAAAGAGTTATAGAAAAATTATCACAATTGGTATTTATTACTGACGTGTTAATAATTGATAAAACAGCAATAATACAAGCATTAAATTCCGGATTCAAAGATTTTGAGGATGCTTTGCAGAATTTTTCTGCTGAAAATGATGGAGGGATAGATATTATCCTAACAAGGAATCTGAATGACTACAAAAACAGTTCATTAAGTGTGATGACGCCAGAGAACTACATAAAAACAATGAATGCCGGCCGCTGATTATCAAGACTTATCCGTGTTTTTAATTCTAAGTATTGTTGCAACCCGGATTGCAGGATGAGAATTGACCGGTAAACATTTTTGTGAACTCATAAAAAACGCTTATCATTACAAACTGTAATTACTGGGAACAGTCAGAGGCAATAATCAATGAATTCAAATCAGGAGAGCACATCCCGATGGTTGGCCAGATGGATAGCCAAAGCAAAGGGATGGTATATTTCGGGTTTGGCATTGACCCTCATTAGCGCCGGATTCTATATTGTTTTCAGCTGGTACCTTTCTGAGTTCTCAGCTTTATAGCTGGTCAGTGGTGAGATCTTACCTCAAACACTCTTGTATGCCTCCGTGTTTCTTGCAGGCAGGTATGTGTTTGCCCACTTTGCTTCATTGATTAACTACAGGGCTGGAAATATCATTGTTTCAGGAATCAAAAAGAAACTCTATCCCAGACTTCTCAACAACAGTGAATCAGACTCCATTTCAAGCACCTTGCTCGTAACCAGGATTAGCGACGACATGAAACCCTTTTTCTCAATGTTTATTCCTTATGCCATTGCAACAGTAATGGTTGGCATCCTGTTGCTGACCTTTAGGCAATCGGTTTCCTTGCAGGCCTGCTGATACATTATTCCATTCCTCTTTTCAGGCCAAAGAATTAAAAAATAATTCGAAAAAATATATTCACCTCCGGGAACAATCCGGCTGAAACCGCTGTATCTTTGATCCCTGAGTCTGCTCCGAAATATCGAAAATGTGAAAGTGCCGCTTAGAAGACTCAAAGAAAATACGAAACCTTTAATTCATGTGAGTTTTTAACTTCAAAACGTGCGGAGTCAGCACGATAAACACTGACAAACACAAAATGAAAAAGCTAGCGATTGTTTTGGCAGTCTTCATTGCGGTAGCTATTAAGACAAATGCTCAGATCCCTAACAATGGCTTCGAGGACTGGACATCATTTGCAAGTTATGACGATCCTGTTGGATGGGCAACTATGAATTCATTATGTACTGGTCCATCCTTTTATTCAGTTACCAAATCATCCGATCATTATCCTTCAGGGATTGGGAGTTTTTCTGTGAAAATCGAGTGTAACACTTCTCTCACCGGGGCTACTGGTGGTTGGGGTGTTATTGCAACAAAAGGATTTGATTTTCCATTTAAACCGGCTTTCCCGATAAACAATCATCCTCTGCGTCTATGCGGTTATGCAAAATATCTGCCTGAAAATGGTGATGAAGCAGTGATAAGAGTTGTTTTGTTCAATAATGGAACTGAAGTAGCTAATAATAGCACAACAATTACAGGATCTGGCTCAGCATGGCAATCGTTTATCGTGGAATTCGACAGCTATCTGGATGCTGACAGTGCAACAATTGTAATAATGGCCTGGAAGCCATTGGGTCAGAATGATCCCCCAAAAGGCAATTCTGTGATCTATATTGACAACCTAAGTTTTGACAATCACATAACTTCAGCAAATGAAATTACCTTCAGCCATAACAATTACTTAATTTATCCAAACCCTGCTTCTGGTGTTATCACTCTGGAAATTTACAATGCAAACAGTGTTGGCCAGACATTAAATATTTACAACACACAGGGAACTCTGGTCAAATCGGAAACACTACTCAATAATCAACAACAAGTCAGCATTATGGATTTAAGCAATGCTGTCTATATTGCAGAAATCAGACACGGTGAATCGACAGTAAAGCAGAAATTAATAATACAGAGATGAAATTGGCTGTAACTTCTTATTGAGGCTTCGAGCGTATCCGATGCGGTGGGTTTGACAAGGTCGGGCCTGATAGGTTAGAAGCCCCAGTTAGTTAAATCGGCAACTTTGAACATGTTTTAAAACAACCGCCCTATGAAAAAATTATGGATGATCACACTGGCAATAATTCTGAACAGTATTGCCTACGGACAAGTATCTGAAAGTATTGTAGCCGAAAATAAGGTGTGGAGTAATCTCTGGCAGGCTGCATCCGGTTCACCGCTACCACATGAAATGGAAACAACTTTCATCAGGTTTTCATCAGACACAACTATTGGTAATGAAACCTATAAGATGGTTCTCGAATCAACGGATGAATACCAGACTACTTTCACCATAATAGGATTCATCAGGGAAGACCAGGATAAAAAGGTTTATTACCGGGGCAAAAATGAAACTGAAAGCAGGCTCCTGTATGATTTTGGAGCTGAGGTTGGCGACAGCCTGAATATCGGAAGCTCTGTTCTGGTGGTTGAAACCATTGATTCTGTGCCAATCAATTATCAATATAAGAAGAGAATGGTTCTTTCAAATTCAGGTATTGCCGGAGAACAATGGATAGAGGGTATTGGAAGTTTATGTGGGATTTTGGCTAGCGGAAACTACTGCATTACCGGTGGCAAGTTTGATTTATTATGCTTTTTTGAAGATGATACGTTGGTGTATTCAAATCCGGAATTCCTTTACTGCTATTACAATACAACAGGAACCGGAGAGCCTGACGTGAACATGTTCAGTGTTGAGGTGGTTCCAAACCCTGTTGTCAGTTCCTCATTATTCAGAATAAACGGTGACCTCAGCCCTGATTTCATGATTGAAATATACACTCTTCAGGGAGTGAAAATAAAAACAATATTGCCGGATAAATCCAGTTTGGTGTTGCGAAGAGAAGATTACTCATCCGGCATCTATATCCTCAGGTTGTTACAAAAGGATTCCGTATCAATTTCCGGGAAGTTCATTGTAAGATAAAAAGTGGTGGAAACATACTAATCCTGATCTTGCTCTTCTTTATAAGTTTACTATCAGTCAATCAAATGAAGTTTAATCTAAAATATTATTCTTTAAGAATCATCTGCAACACAAACAATCAAAGAATCAAGGAAATGAAAGCAGCAATACTGTTTTTTCTGCTGATGTGCAAGATTTGGCTTGCATCAGGTATTCTGGATGCACAGGTATCTGATTCCATCTCTTTTAACTATCATGTTTATGATCAAAACCAGATTGACTCTTTGTTGAGAAGACCTGATTGTTTAGAGGGTTACTTCACAAATCAGACGGGTTATCTGACCAGGATTGACAGTGTCGGGAACGAATCATTGGATACAACATTCACAATTCAGCAGATCAGAATTCCATCCGGTGATGTTCAGATAAATGGGTGGCTCTATTTGCCGCTGGGAGATGGAAAACATCCGTTGGTCATTCTTACAAACGGAGGAGGAAACATTACCAGAACGGCCCGTTCGTTTTCCGACTGGCTGGCGCCTATTCTGTCCCATTGTGGAATCGCAGCCTTTGTTCATGACAAAAGGGGGACAGGTGAATCTGAAGGGGATTTTGCCATGACCACATATGAAGATTATATCACAGACGCCGGCAATTGTGCTCTATATCTTGCAAAGCATGAAAAAATCAATTCTGAGATAATCGGGGTTGCAGGAGCCAGCGAAGGGGGAAGAATTGCTGTCATCGCCGCAAGCCGTTACCCTGAAATAAAATTTGTAATCAGTTTTGCAGGTACTGTGGTCAGTGCTGTTGATGACAGGATAAATGCTCAGAAGGGGTGGCTTAAAAGCCTTGACCTGCCCGATTCAACTTATTCAGAAGTATTGGCGCTGCATGAAAAATCAATCAGAGCCTGGGCTTCAGGTGATCCGAAAGAACATGAGCGAGTGAATATGGAAATTTCTGAAATGAGAAACAAATACAGGGCACAGATACTTCCATATACTAAAGAGGAGATGGACAGCATCCCCAATTTTGTGTTTGTCCTTTCAACGTGGTATTCGCTTGGTTATGATTATCTAACCGAAATGGAGCATTTCACAAAAAAATGGTTTGCGATATTTGGAGAAGATGATCAGGTTGTGCCAACAGCAGAAAGTGTTCGCAATATCCTTTACTATATGAACCTCAGCGGGAATGATGAATACAATATTGCAGTGATTCCAAATTGTGGGCACAGGCCGGTAAGCACATTAACAAATCGTATGATAAGGTTGGATAATATGATCCTTAACTGGATCAACAGTAATGTTTTGGATAAAAACTAAATGGGTAGAAACAAATCAGTTTATTGAAAAAATGTGAACTTTCATCTTGCAGGATAATCTATGGAATTATTCCTGTATATATTCGTGAGATGATAGATAAAACAACTGTTAATTTCCAATACCTTTAAGCCTGTTAATGACAACTGTCGGGTCAGTGCCATTGAACACAGCGCTACCGGCCACAAGGATATCGGCTCCGGCATCTCTGAGGAGCGGGGCATTTTCAACGTTGATACCACCATCAACCTGAATCATGGTCTTCAATTTCTGCTGATCAATAAGGCGCCGGAGCTCTTTAACTTTCTCGACGGAGCCAGGTATAAAGCGTTGCCCTCCAAATCCGGGGTTTACAGACATGAGAAGGATATAGTCAGCATAAGGAAGAATAGCATCCAGTACATGAACCGGAGTGTGCGGGTTAAGAACGACACCGGCTTTCATTCCCAGCTCTTTGATTTTCATAACAGTGCTGTGCAGGTGAAACGAGCCTTCGTAATGAACGCTGATATGATTTGCACCCAAATCTTTGAACTGCTGCAGGAACTTCTCAGGTTTTGTGATCATCAGATGCACATCGAGCGGTTTATTTGCGATTTTACCAATAGCTTCAAGCAGAGGCATCCCAAACGAAATATTGGGCACAAAATTACCATCCATAACATCTACATGGATCCAGTCGGCATTGCTGTTATTCAGCATCTCAATATCCCGTCCCAGGTTCAGAAAATCTGCAGCTAATATTGATGGGGCAATGAGAACCGGTACTTGTCTGTTTTGCATATCTGTTAATATCTTTTAGCAGCAAAAGCCGCAGCAAAAATAGTGTTAAAAAAATATTAAAAAAAATTCATGAAACACGAATCTGAAAGATATCATGCTTCTGAAGCGGTTTTACATCTTTAAAAACAATTGTTAGACGTCTGCCTATGCATTATGGTTGCGTTGGAAATAAAAAAAACCGCCGGATGACGGTTTTTCATTTTCGGGGCAATCGTCCTGATTGCCACATGCATTTTGTTTTACCCCAGGTATGTTTTAAGGATCTTACTTCTTGAAGTATGTTTAAGCCGGCGTATTGCCTTCTCTTTGATCTGCCTTACGCGCTCACGTGTGAGGTCAAATTTTTCACCAATCTCTTCCAGTGTCATCGGGTGATGTCCATCAAGTCCGAAGTATAGTTTCACCACATCGGCTTCGCGTGGGGTGAGAGTTGCAATAGCTCTGTTTATCTCTTTCCTGAGTGATTCATAGATAAGTCCTGTTTCAGGTGTAGGTCCTTCGTTACGGAGCACATCATACATATTGGTCTCCTCATCCTGAATCAGCGGAGCATCCATAGAGACGTGACGTCCAGAGTTCTTCATGGACTCCTTAACTTCATTTTCGGGTATGTCAAGAAGATTGGCTATCTCTTCATGGTTGGGTGCGCGTTCATGCTCTTGTTCAAGTTGTGCAAAGGCTTTATTGATCTTATTTATTGAACCGATTTTATTCAAAGGCAGCCTAACAATCCTCGACTGTTCGGCAAGAGCCTGCAGGATTGATTGTCTGATCCACCAAACAGCATATGAGATAAATTTAAACCCTCTTGTTTCATCAAAGCGCTGCGCAGCTTTGATGAGCCCAAGATTGCCTTCATTGATAAGGTCGGGAAGACTCAATCCCTGATTCTGATATTGCTTGCTTACCGAAACAACGAAACGAAGATTGGCTTTTGTAAGTTTCTCGAGTGCTTTCTGGTCTCCCTGTTTAATACGTTGTGCCAGCTCAACCTCCTCTTCGGCCGAGATCAATTCAACCCGGCCAATCTCCTGCAGGTACTTGTCCAATGACGCGGTTTCCCTATTGGTAACCTGTTTGGTAATCTTTAACTGTCTCATTATCCTAAATACAGATTTGGTTACATTTCCATTGCGCTTCCAGAAACAGATGTTTTACGGAAAGCTGCCGGTTTTGTTGCAAAGCCGGCATAAACAAACTACGGCTTTGGTATCAACGCCTTCCTCGATAGCTTCAGTTTACCTGTCTTGTTGTCGATATCTGTAAGCTTCACCTCAATCCTCTCACCTGTTCTCAGAACATCTTCAACCTTCTCGATACGTTTCCAATCGATCTCAGAGATATGGAGCAAACCCTCTTTTCCGGGCATGATCTCTATAAAAGCTCCAAAAGGAACAATATTCTTCACAACCCCCTGGTAAACCTCTCCTATCTCCGGAATGGCAATAATGGCTTTGATCCTCTGCTTTGCCGCTTCGATACCATCTCTGTCATCTGATGCGATGTCAATAACGCCAAGGTCACCAATCTCTTCGATCACAATAACGGTATTGGTTTCACGCTGCATTTCCTGTATGATCTTCCCGCCGGGTCCTATGATAGCTCCAATGAACTCCTTAGGGATGGAAATCTTTTCAATTCTGGGCACATGCGGCTTATAATCCTCTCTTGGTTGTGACATTGTTTTGTTCATCACTTCGAGGATGTGTAGCCTACCCCTTCTGGCCTGTTCCAAAGCCTCTTTGAGAACTTCAAACGACAGACCATCAACTTTGATGTCCATCTGGCAGGCGGTGACACCATCAACTGTTCCGGTAACCTTAAAGTCCATATCTCCAAGGTGGTCTTCATCACCAAGGATATCAGAAAGAACAGCAAACTTACCGGTTTCAGGATCAGAGATAAGCCCCATGGCAATACCAGATACAGGTTTCTGAATTCTGACACCGGCGTCCATAAGAGCCAGTGAGCCGGCACAAACAGTAGCCATGGAAGAGGAGCCATTAGACTCCAGGATGTCTGATACGATACGTATGGTGTAGGGATTTTGGTCTGTGCCGGGGATCATAGGTTTGAGAGCCCTGAGAGCGAGGTTCCCGTGGCCGATCTCACGGCGGCTGGTGAAGCTTCTCTTTACCTCTCCGGTTGAGAACCCAGGGAAGTTATAGTGAAGGATGAAGTTTAGCTTGTCTTCAATAACAGCTCCGTCGATAACCTGTTCGTTAAGTTTTGTACCAAGTGTTATGGTGGTTAGAGACTGTGTCTCACCACGTGTAAAAATTGCGGAACCATGAGCAGCAGGCAGATAGTCAACCTCTGCCCAGATGGGACGTATCTCGTCGAGGTTTCGGCCATCAATCCTCTTTCTCTCATCGATGACAAATTTTCTTACGGCTTCTTTCTCAATGTCATGATAATACCTCTTTATCAGTGAAGCATTTTCTGTTGCATAATCAGGGTCAAGTGTTGCTTTGAACTCTTCAACGAGAGCCTTGAACATTTCAGTTCTCTCTTGCTTTGATGCAACGCATTTTTGGGCGATAGCATAAGCCTTTTCATAAAGATATTCCTGCATCTTCTGCCTCAGGTCAGGGTCATTGACTTCGTGAGAGTATTCTCTCTTGCCATTTTTGTTCGGCAGCATTGCGACAAGGTCGAGCTGTGCCTGGCACTGGATTTTAATGGCTTCATGTGCCACTTTCAGTGCCTGGATCATATCATCTTCAGAGACTTCAAGCATCTCACCCTCCACCATCATGATATTGTCCATGGTGGCTGCCACTATAAGGTCGAGGTCGGCGCGGCTGATGTCTGCCAGCGGGGGGTTGATCATGTAATCGCCGTCAATTCTGGCAACCCTTACTTCGGAAATAGGCCCGTTAAAGGGCACGTCGGAAACTGAGAGAGCAGCCGAAGCGGCAAGTGCTGCGAGAGCGTCAGGGGCATCCTTCTTGTCGGCAGAGATCAGAGAGATTATCACCTGGGTTTCTGCATGATAATCGTCAGGAAAGAGAGGCCTCAATGCGCGGTCAACAAGCCTGGAAATAAGAATCTCATATTCCGAGGGGCGTGCTTCTCTTTTGAAGAAGCCACCTGGAAAACGACCTGTAGCAGAGTACTTCTCCTGGTAATCTACTGAAAGCGGCATAAAGTCCACATTGTCTGCAGCACTCTTTGCCGATACTACTGTGGCAAGCAACATCGTGTTGCCCTGCCTTACTACCACTGCGCCATCTGCCTGCCTGGCCAGTTTCCCTGTCTCAATAGAGATCTCTCTTCCGTCGCCAAGGTCAAATGTTTTGGTGTATGAAGGAATTGTCATAAGCTAATTTTTGAATTAAGTGATGGAGGAAACCCTCCGATAAAATGGTTAAAAAAAAGGCAATTTGTGCTAATTGCCTTTTCCGTAATAAGCAAACAACAGTGTTATTTTCTGATGCCCAACACCTTGATAACAGCCCTGTAGCGTGCAATGTCGCTATCTTTCAGATAATCAAGTAACCTTCTGCGCTTCCCTACAAGCTTGATAAGTGAACGTTCAGTGGCTACATCCTTTTTGTTCACCTTCAGGTGTTCAGTCAAATGCTTGATCCTGAAAGTAAACATAGCAATCTGCCCTTCAGGAGATCCAGTGTCAAACTCAGATTTTCCGTGCTCTGTAAAAAACTCTCTCTTCTTTTCTGCTGTTAAATACATATCTTTGACGTTTATTGCAATAATCTTATTCACGGTTTTGGGACTGCAAAAATAGATATTTTTTTAACACAACAACCCATTAAAAATAATATTCACAGAAAAAACTTTTTCTGATGGCAAAGATAATCATTACAGGCGTATCACGGGGCATTGGCCGCTGTCTGATTGACTATTTTCTTTCTCTGGATGGCCATTATGTAATCGGCCTGTCGAGGGAGACACATCTTGATAAGACTGCTTCATCAAATGAAACGGGGCATGGTGTGGAATTTACCCATATATCAATGGACATCTGCAACATTGAAGAAATTGATGGACTTATCAACTACCTTCAAAGAGAGGGTATTCAGCCCGACATTCTCATCAACAATGCGGGAATGATGCTGAACAAGCCTTTTGCGGAGATAACCCCTGAAGAGTTTTCCAGGGTAATAGAAGTTAACCTGCAGTCATTGTTTTTCCTTACGCAGAAGTTAATACCACTATTTGCCAGGCCTGCTCACATAGTCAATCTGAGTAGCATGGGAGGGGTTATGGGCAGTGTAAAATTTCCCGGGTTAACTCTTTACAGTGCCAGTAAGGGAGCTCTCTCAATCCTGACAGAAGTTCTGGCTGAAGAGTTGAAGAAGAGCGGAATCAGTGTGAACGCACTGGCACTTGGTGCTGTACAGACGGAGATGCTCCGAGAGGCTTTCCCGGATTACCAGGCACCAAACACACCTGAAGAAATGGCTCAGTTCATTGGTGGGTTTGCACTTACAGGGCACAACTTCTTTAATGGAAAAGTGCTGCCGGTTGCCGTTAGCACACCCTGAAGAAATCAAAACTTACAGGAAATCACATTGCTGCATTTTAATTACTTTTGCCGGACGATATTTGGATATGAAAGAGGACACTATTGAACATCCGGGGTTGGTAAAGGAGATCAAGCAAGGGGTTGTCAGGGTAAGTATTATGCAGGTCTCTGCCTGTTCAGGTTGTCACGCAAAGGGAGTATGCAGTGTTGCCGGAATGGAAGAGAAGATCATAGAGATAACAGATTACCGGGGTGCACCTTTGAAGCCGGGAGACCAGGTTACACTCTCCATGAAGCGCGCATCAGGCAACAGGGCAATGTTCCTCGGATATTTCCTGCCATTCCTTGTGCTGATGGGCGCCATGGTTACCGGCAGCTTCTTCATTAAAAGTGAAGGTGCTCTCGCCCTTGTCTCGATCGGAATTCTCATACCATATTATATGTTGCTCTACCATTTCCGCGACAGGCTCAAAAAACGTTTTTTAATCAGCATATCGGCTTTGAGCTACCTCCCGAAGTGAAAAACATCCCCTGTTAAACCTGAAACCCATTTAATTTCTCCATACACACAGGTGGATAAAACAAACCGTCAAGAGCATCCGCAGCTTTGGCCATCCCCGCTACGGTCTCTTCAACCTCTCTACGGCTATTAAGATAAAGAGCGCGATAACCCCGATCAAACATCGGCCCGCTCGTGTTATACTTCCTGTTAACAGCATGCACATAATGACTCAGCATCGATGCAATACCTTTCAGGTCTGATCCTGAAACAGATTTTGCAACCTCCTTAAAACCCGGTACTCCTTTGCTCCTGATCACTATCTCATATGAATGGGGCGTGAACAGATATGCAATGATACTGAAGCTCCTCTGCAGATGCCTCTCAATAACATCTCTGAAAAGCAGGTAGTCTTCCAATTGCCGGAAAAGTAAACCATTACCGGAAACAGCATTCGTGATCAATAAAAATGCTGATGTATGCCTGGCAGCAACCTGTGAATTAACCCAATTGGTGCTGCCGTTTTTCAGCAGGGGCCTGTAATCCTGACGATCCTCGTGCCATATTGGTAATACCATACACTTAACAAATTTGATGTTCAGCAAATGGATATATGCATGAGATTGAAAAAACGGATGAACATCAGTATATTTAGAGCGTTTCTAAACTGAATTATACAAGCCTGATTTTAGGGGTTTTAAAATACGACATAATTTAGCGCATAATTATCACCATGATGTTATATTTCTGATATTACACATATTACGCACAGAGCCACTGTGTGAAACAGTTATAAAAAATTCCGGTTTCTTTTTACTTTTGCGCATCAAGAAGCAAAAAAGGAAAGGAGACAACACGTGAGCAATGTAATCATTCCTGCAGTAATATCGCTTGGTTCGATAGGGTTTGCAGCATCTGTGATTTTATTTTTTGTTGCACAGAAGTTCAAGGTAATAGAGGATCCTCGTATTGATGATGTGGAGGAGCATTTGCCCGGTGCTAACTGCGGCGGTTGCGGGCTGGCAGGATGCCGTGCCTTTGCAGAGGCAATGGTCAAGGCTGCGGATTCAGGCGACATATCAGGATTGAACTGTCCAGCCGGGGGCAATGAGCTGATGTCTGTTCTTGCGCCGATTCTTGGCATGGTAGCAGAGGAGCGTGAACCACAGATAGCTGTTGTCCGGTGTTCAGGCAGCAGGGTAAACGCGCCACAGAAGATTTTGTACGATGGCCCTGCAACCTGTGCCTTTGCTCACGCGCTTTCATCAGGAGAATCGGGATGTCCTAACGGATGCCTCGGATTGAGTGATTGCGTGGTGTCCTGCACCTTTGACGCAATATACATGGACGAGGAGACCGGCCTTCCGGTGGTTGACGAGGAGTTGTGCGTTGCCTGTGGAGCCTGCGTAAAAGCCTGCCCCAGGGCGATCATCGAATTAAGAAACAAAGGCAAAAAGAGCAAGCGCATATATGTAAGTTGCATTAACCAGGAGAAGGGAGCTTTGTCGAGGAAGAGCTGCAAGGTGGCATGCATCGGTTGTGGCAAGTGTGTCAAGATTTGCCCTCATGATGCAATAACCCTGGAGAACAACCTTGCATACATTGATTATGAGAAGTGCAAATTGTGCAGGAAGTGCGCCCCAGAGTGCCCGACAAGCGCAATTGTTGAGCTGAATTTCCCTCCCAGGAAGGAGCGGGAGCCAAAAGCAGCAGAGGCAGGATCCGAAGCATGAAGAAAATGAAATCAGAATAAAAACCAGGAGGAATAAACTTTGAAGACCTTCACCTTTAAAATCGGGGGCATACACCCGGAAGAGAACAAGCTATCAGAGGATAAGCCCATTGAGAAACTTGAGCCTGTCAAGCAGGTATATGTCCCGGCAAACCAGCATCTGGGCGTACCTGCAAAAATAATTGTAAACAAGGGTGATCAGGTGAAGACCGGCCAGTTGGTGGCTGTTGGCGAGGCATTCATTTCTGCCAACATCCATTCGCCTGTTACCGGCAAGGTGGCCAAGATTGACCTGCACCCGGATCAGAGTGGTTACAGGCGCAACATGATCATCCTTGATGCGGAGGAGCATGACGAATGGGATGAGGGCATAGACACCGGCAGCGAGATCATCCGCGACATTACTCTGGACAAGCAGGAGATCATTACAAAGATCAAAGATAAAGGCATTGTAGGGTTGGGTGGAGCTACCTTCCCCACACATATCAAGCTGATGGTTCCTGAGGGGAAGAAGATAGAGACGCTTGTCATCAACGGTGTTGAGTGCGAGCCATATCTTACATCAGACCACAGGGTGATGCTGGAGCGGGCGGAGGAGATGCTGATAGGAGTGGCCATCCTGATGAAGGGACTTGATGTAGCACGAGCCATTATAGGCATAGAGAAGAACAAGCCTGATGCGATAGCTCACATTTCTGAGCTGGCGGGCAGATTCAAGGGTATAGAAGTGGCACCTCTAAAGGTAAAGTATCCGCAGGGTGCTGAGAAGCAGCTTATCAAGGCAGTCCTTAACCGTGAGGTACCCTCCGGTCGGTTGCCGCTGGATGTGGGTTGTGTGGTGAGCAATGCCGGTACTGCACTGGCGGTTTACGAGGCTATTCAGAAGAACAAGCCGTTGATAGAGAGGGTTGTGACTGTTACCGGCAAGAGTGTGAAGAGCCCCTGCAACCTGCTTGTGAGGATAGGCACACCCATCCAGGCATTGATAGACAAGGCGGGAGGTCTTCCTGAGGATACAGGCAAGGTTATCAGCGGTGGCCCAATGATGGGCAAGGCTCTCAACTCTCTGGACGCACCTGTGACGAAGGGCACTTCAGGAATTGTGATTATGCAGAAGGGAGAATCACTTCGTAAAGAGGTGCTGAACTGCATCCGTTGTGGCAAATGCACAACAGTATGCCCTATGGGCCTCGAGCCCTACCTGCTTGCCCAGGAGGCCAAGCTGGAAAAGTGGGATATGGCAGAGAAAGATTTGATCATGGACTGTATCGAGTGTGGCTCATGCCTTTTCGAATGTCCTTCGGGACGGCCTCTGCTCGATTATATTCGCGTTGGGAAAAGCAAAGTTGGAAACATCATCAGAACAAGAAAGAATTAACAATAAAAGAGTATGAGCTTACTAACATTATCGGGATCCCCACATATTCAGACCGGCCGTACAGTAAGGGGCATCATGTTCGATGTTGTCATCGCCATGATACCTGCGTTGCTGATCTCGTTCTGGTTTTTCGGCCTGGGAGCCATCAAGGTGACCCTGGTGGCTGTTATCGCCTGCATCCTGTTTGAATGGCTGATCACCAAATATCTGTTAAAGGCAAAATCAACGGTATCGGACGGGTCGGCAATTGTCACGGGCATTCTCCTTGCGTTCAATCTGCCATCAAGCCTTCCGATCTGGATGATTGTGATCGGAGCGCTTGTATCCATTGGCGTTGGCAAAATGACCTTCGGAGGGCTGGGCAAGAACCCGTTCAACCCGGCGCTTGTAGGCCGTGTATTTCTGCTGATATCCTTCCCTGTTGACATGACGATGTGGCCAAAGCCTATTGATTCGAGGGGGATCTTCAGCTTCAACGGGCTTGACCAGAAGGTTCTTGACACTGTAACCGGCCCTACACCCCTGGGCTTGATGAAGGGTGGCAAGCTGGATGAGCTGCCCGGTTACGTTGACCTGCTGCTCGGAAACATGGGAGGATGCGTCGGTGAGATCTCCGCAATAGCTCTCCTTGCAGGTGCAGTCTATATGCTGCTTCGCAAGGTGATCTCATGGCACATCCCTGTCTCATACCTGGGATCGGTGATACTCTTTACCGGAATACTCTGGCTGGCAGACCCGTCGCAATATGTTGATCCGCTCTTCCACCTGATAACTGGAGGTATCATGCTCGGTGCTTTCTATATGGCAACGGACATGGTGACCTCGCCAATGTCGGCAAAAGGCATGCTGGTGTTTGGTGCCGGCTGCGGTATCATTACGGTGGTGATCAGAATCTTCGGTGCTTACCCTGAAGGGGTCTCCTTTGCGATACTGATCATGAATGCTTTTGTCCCGATTATCAATACTTACATGAAACCAAAACGATTTGGGGAGGTAGTGAAAAATGGCTAAAAAAGAATCTACATTTACGAATATGGTAGCCACCCTGGTAATTATCACCGCATTATCAGGGCTCGCTCTGGCAGGGGTGAAAAATCTCACGGCAGATGCCATTGCCAATGCTGAACGTAATAAGCTTGAGTCTGCCCTCAAAAAAGTGCTGCCTGAGTTCGACAATGATATCAGTAATGACATGAAGGTTGTTCCCATTACTGACCGGGATCATCTGGTATTTTATTACGGAAGGCAAGGTGACGAGCTGGTTGGAGTAGCAGTAGAAACCTACACTAACATGGGTTTCAGCGGTAAGTTCAGGATTATGGTTGGTTTCAGGCCTGACGGAACCATAATCAACACATCCGTGCTGGAACACCAGGAGACACCGGGGCTGGGCGACAAAATGGATGCTTCGAAATCTCCGTTCCCATTGCAGTTCATTGACATGAACCCTTCTGCCGTGAACATGAATGTTACCAAGGATGGTGGCGACATTGACGGCATCACAGCAGCCACTATCACTGCAAGAGCTTTCTGCGATGCCGTTCAGCGTGCTTATGATGAGTTTATAAAGATGGAGGGAACAAATAATGAATAATTGGAAAATATTCTCCAGGGCATTTGTGAAAGACAATCCTGTGTTTGTACTTCTGCTGGGCCTCTGCCCGGTACTGGGTGTCACAACATCAGCCTTCAACGGCCTGGGTATGGGCCTGGCATCTACGTTCGTACTGGTGATGTCAAACCTCGTTGTTTCGATCATCAAAAAGATGATTCCGCCTAAGGTCAGGATCCCATCCTTCATTGTAATCATTGCAACATTTGTTACAATGGTTGACCTTTTGCTGAAGGGCTATGCACCCTCGCTGCATGATGAGCTGGGGCTCTTTATCCCGCTGATCGTTGTGAACTGCCTTGTGCTGGGGCGGGCTGAAGCCTTTGCCAGTAAGAACAGCGTAGGCTCTTCAGTTGTTGACGGATTTGGAATGGGGTTGGGATTTGCTTACGCCCTGACACTTCTGGGTGCTGTCAGGGAAATCCTGGGTTCAGGAACCATCTTCGGGGTTAAGCTCCCGATATTCCCTCTTGACGCACAAGGGAACCCACAAACAATGATCGTATTCGTGCTCGCTCCCGGAGCCTTTATCGCTCTTGGCTACCTGATTGTCATAACCAATAAGTTCAAGAAAAAAGCCTAAATCAAAAACTGATCTGCCATGGAATATATCATAATCTTTATCGGTGCAGCATTTGTCAGCAATATCGTGCTGGCACAATTCCTCGGGATATGCCCGTTTCTTGGTGTATCATCAAAAGTTGGAACAGCGGCAGGTATGAGCGGAGCAGTTCTCTTCGTAATGACACTTGCAACTATCGTCACCTGGCTTATTACACATTACATTCTCGTTCCCTATGAACTTCTGTTCCTGAGAACTATCAGCTTCATCCTCGTGATAGCATCACTGGTGCAAATGGTTGAGATCATTCTCAAGAAAGCTGTTCCAAGCCTCTATCAGGCCCTCGGAATATTCCTGCCTCTTATAACCACCAACTGTGCTGTTCTGGGTGTCGCTATTCTGACAATAAACAAAGACTTCAACCTCCTCCAGGGAGTAGTGTTTGCCATCTCGAATGCCTTCGGCTTTGCCCTGGCAATCATACTCTTTGCCGGAATAAGAGAACACCTCGATATGATGGAAGTACCGAAAGAGATGAAAGGTGCTCCTGCAGCCCTGGTGGTAGCAGGGATTATGGCTTTGGCATTCATGGGCTTTGCAAATCTGGTGTAATAAACCAGGCTTAGTCAGAATACCAGACTCATCACATGTGAGAGTATTTTACCGGATCATTCTGCATATCATCCCGACCATTAATTTTGCATTGCCTTAATAGTGCTGATGAAGATTAACTTTAACAAACAACATTTCACCGGTGCCAGATTATCATTGATATTTCTGGCAATCATCACTGTTTCACTGATAGTCTTCAGAACAGCAAACATTAGTCAGAAGGAGATCTCATGGGATGTGTTTGGCTACTACCTTCCTTTACCCGCTGCCTTTATCTACGACGACCTCTTATTGAATGATATATCCTGGGTGGAGGAGCTGAACAACGAGAGAGAGTTCAGTGGCACACTCTATCAGCTCACCTACACCTCATCAGGAGAGCCCGTTTATCTGTTCCTCTTCGGGATGTCACTCTTCTACTTTATCTTTTTCTGGGCAGGGCACTGGTATGCGGGGCTTACCGCTTTTCCGCAGGATGGCTTCTCTGAACCATATCAATACAGCCTTATCGCCGGAGGGATAGTATTCACGGTCATCGGACTTATCTTTTTCAGAAAGGTACTGCTGAGGTTCTTCAATGACAAAACCACGCTTTGGGTACTCATTATAATCACACTGGGAACAAACTACGCTCACCAGATGAGCCTGAAGAACCTGGAGACCGTGAATGTGCTGTTTATGCTTGTGTCTGTGATGTTGTGGAATACAATCCGATGGCACGAGGATTACCGGTTTAGAAACCTGTTTGGTATTGTCATTCCTGTCGGCCTGATGGCACTGATCAAACCAAGTGAAGTGCTGATTGTACTTTTACCTCTGCTGTACAACACTTATGACAGGGAACTCAGAAAACAGAAGTGGGCAGCAGTGAGGAAGCACTGGAAACAATTTCTCCTGACGGCATTCCTGGCATTCCTGATTATACTGCCACAACTTCTGTACTGGAAGGTCAGAACCGGCAGCTTCCTGCACTACTCTTATGCAAATCCGGGTGTAGGGCTTGACTTCACAAACCCACATTTTTATAACAGTATGCTGAGCCTGAGAAAAGGGTGGCTGATCTATACCCCGCTTATGGCCTTTGCCCTGATCGGATTTATCACGCTCTTCAGAAAGAACAGAAACCTATTCAGAAGTATCTTCTTCCCCTTTCTGATCTCCTTCTATGTGCTTGTGAGCTGGTCAGAATGGCACTACGGCGGCGGCTTCTCCAACCGGCCGGTGATAACATATTACCCCTTACTGAGCATTCCCCTTGGCTTTTTTCTGACAGAGCTTTTCAGAAAAGGCCTGGTCACCAGGATCATCACATACACAGTCATTGTACTGCTGATACTGCTGAATCAGTTTCAGTGGTGGCAATTCAGGAACTACATCATCGACCCTTACAGGATGACACCGAAATATTACAGGACGGTCTTTCTGAAGCGGTCGGTCAGTGATGAGGACAGGAAGCTTATGCTTGTTGACAGGACTTTCGACGGCACCTATGCCTTCCATGACCGGGAGCGATATGATCACCGTGTGCTGACGGATGAAAACTTTGGAGGAAAAGGCTACACTGTTAAGCCAGACGAGGAGTTTGCACTGGCCCGCTCCTACCCTTTCCATGACATTATTGAAACTGACCATGCCTGGCTTGAGTTTGAGATAGACTTCCGAAGCGAAGATACCGTCAACATTCAGAACCCTCTCTTTATAGTTACAATGTCGAGGAGGAATGGCAACTATGCTTATCATGCCAATGAGCTTAACCCTGATGGGGTTGCGAAAGGGCACCTGCACTTTTACTACCTCACACCCGAGGTGAGGCGCCGTTCCGACAAGGTACAGTTCTACATCTGGAACCGCGACCGCTCAGAAATAATCATCGACAGGCTTAATGTTAAGCTTTATGAGCGGGTGAAGTAGATAATAATTCGCTATTTTTGTCAGTCAAAACATACAAATATGGACTTAAGCAAGATTTTATCCATTGGAGGCAAGCCTGGTTTGTACAAGATGATAGGCCAGACGAAGACAGGGTTTATTGTTGAGAGCATGGCGGACGGCAAGCGTATGCCGGCATTTCCGTCTCAGCAGGTAAGTGTTCTTGAGGAGATTTCGATCTACACTTCGGGCGAGGATATGCCACTCCGGGAGGTATTTCAGCGCATTTATGAAAAGGAGTCAGGAGGTTCAGCACCGGACCACAAAGCCGACACTGGTGTGATAACGGCATATTTCGAAAAGGTCGTACCGGAATATGACAGGGATATGGTCAGGCAGTCTGACATGAGGAAGGTTCTCAGGTGGTATAATGAGCTCCTTGATGGAGGAATAATCGGCCCTGAAGAGGATTCCACGGAGGATGCGGAAGGATCAGAAGCGACAAAGGCAGGCGATGATGAACCTGAATCAGACAAGACATGAGCCGTAAGGAGGTTGCAGATTTCGCAGTAAAGGCAGTGGAGCAACTCAGCGGTGATACTTTTATCATAAGACTTCACAGCGAAAAGGAGCTTTTACAGGTATTACCGGGGCAGTTTGCAGAGGTCACGGTTCCGGGAAGCCCGGATGTATTTCTTCGCCGACCCTTTTCTGTTCATGAAGCTGACAATGATAACCGGGAGTTGGGTTTCTATGTTAAAGTGATCGGTAAAGGGACGCAAAGATTAGCTGAGCTTTTGCCCGGCGAGAGAGTTTCTGTGATCTATCCGCTGGGTAAAGGTTTCACGATCCTCGATTCTGGAAGAGTATTGCTTATCGGAGGTGGCACCGGTGTTGCCCCGATGCTTATGCTGGCGCGTCATCTGAAGGATGCCGGGGCAGAGCCTGTGATGATAATCGGAGGCAGGAAAGAATCGGACGTACACATCTCGGAAGAGTACCATAAAGCAGCAGAGATGCACGTCACAACCGAAGATGGATCAAAAGGAGTAAAAGGAATTGTAACTGACCATCCTCTGCTGAAGGATTCGTTCTCCTTCGACATGGTTTACACGTGCGGGCCGGAAGCCATGATGAAGGCTGTTGCAGCAATCGCCAGGGATAAGGGAACGCCCTGTGAAGTTTCACTTGAGAACACTATGGCCTGCGGTTTTGGAGCATGTCTGTGCTGTGTGGTAAAAACAACAGAAGGTCATAAGTGTGTTTGCACTGAGGGCCCGGTATTTAACACCACAGTACTTGAAAACTGGTAACAAGAAAAGTATGGCAGATCTCAAAACAGATATCGGAGGGTTGATACTGAAAAACCCTGTAATGACCGCTTCGGGAACCTTTGGCTATGGCCCGGAGTTCGATGACTTCATCAATGTGAGTGACCTTGGAGGCATGATTGTCAAGGGCACTACCCTTGAACACCGTGAAGGGAACCAATACCCGAGGATGGCAGAGACCCCGGCAGGGATGCTTAACTCTGTCGGCCTTCAGAACAAGGGCGTGGATTACTTCTGTGACAAGATATATCCGGAAATCCGCCGTTACAAGACGCACATTTTTGTCAACGTATCAGGTTCAAGGGTGGAAGATTATGTGAAGGTATGCGCAAAGCTTAATGAACTCGACGACATTCCCGGCATAGAGCTGAACATCAGTTGCCCGAATGTGAAAGAGGGAGGCATGGCATTCGGCACATCCTGTCCGTCAGCAAGGGAGGTCACAAAAGCTGCCAGGGCAGTTTACCATAAGCACCTCATGGTAAAGCTTTCGCCAAATGTTACAAGCATAGCAGAGATAGCAAAGGTTGTTGAAGATGAGGGTGCCGATTCTCTATCACTAATCAACACACTTCTTGGTATAGCAATTAACGCAGAGACCCGAAGACCGGTTCTCAGTACAATAACAGGAGGCCTCTCGGGTCCTGCAATAAAGCCGATTGCGCTACGAATGGTGTGGCAGGTGGCAAACGCAGTAAATATTCCGATTATCGGGATGGGCGGTATCATGAACTCAACCGACGCCGTCGAGTTCATGCTCGCCGGCGCTTCGGCTATTCAGGTAGGAACCGCCAACTTCCTTGACCCGACAGTGACAATAAAGATCCTGAAAGGCATTGAGGAGTATCTTGACAGGCATGGCTACTCATCTGCCAGGGATATTGTCGGGCAGATGGAGTGTGGGTGTTAGAGGCGAGAGGCGAGAGGCGAGAGTCCTATTTCAGGTCGAAGCGGTCGAGGTTCATCACCTTGATCCAGGCGGCGACGAAGTCGTTCACAAACTTCTCCTGTGCGTTGAAGCTTCCATAGACTTCTGCAATGGCTCTCAGTTCGGAGTTTGCGCCAAAGACAAGGTCCACCGGAGTGGCTGTCCACCTGAGCTCTCCGGATTTCCTGTTGCGGCCTTCAAACAGCCTCTCCTCACCTGAGGCGGGTTTCCATTCGGTGCCCATGTCCAGGAGGTTCACAAAGAAGTCATTGCTTAGCACACCGGGGCGATCAGTTAGCACTCCGTGTTTTGAGCCGTCCCAGTTGGAATTGAGGGCACGCAGGCCACCCAGCAACACTGTCAT